>Ga0102589_1001233_pt1 | contig 37123 bp, 38 predicted proteins | sample AraplaMF_Col_mLB_FD_76858 | JGI IMG/M metagenome (GOLD analysis project Ga0102589, IMG submission 76858) | Arabidopsis root microbial communities from the University of North Carolina, USA - plate scrape MF_Col_mLB | ecosystem: Host-associated > Plants > Roots > Endosphere | place: USA...
ACCGCTCAGTCTCGGCCTGGCTGACCTTGCGGTCCGCCAGCTGGTGCATGTTGGCCATGAAGCCATCCCAGGACGAAATGGCGATGCCGAGCTCTTCCTTGACAGCGCGCGGATCGAACTGGCTGCGATGCGGCACCTTGACGGCGCCACGATTGCGCCCCAGTGCAATCTGCAGCGTGTTGTTACACACCACGCGTACCGAAGTGAACTGGGCCGTGGTGGCCAGCGTGCCGTCGCAGGCCGTGGCCAGCAGCAGGTAGCCGCGGACCTCGTCACCGCCTTTGAGCGTGGCCGACTGTCCCGTGCGCGCGAGCGCCCAGAGCTTGCGGCCCTCTTTGAGCACACCAGCCGTTTCGAGCTGGTATCCGCCAACCTGAACAAGATCCCGATAAAACTCCAGGATCTCGGCGGGTTGCACGACCTGGTACTTCTTCGATACGGTCGATAGTGGCTTGTTGTTATCCGAGCGGTACAGCACTTTCTGCTCAGGGAACGACTTGATCGGATCGAGATCATGCGTGCCAACGCGAAACATCACGTCGGTCTCCTCGATGCGCCAATTCATGCCTGCAGCTTCGGCCCAGACTTCGAGCGGCTGATGCTCGGCCAGCCGGTTGCCGAGGCCGTGCCAGGGGGTTGCGCCAACGTAAGCCATGGTTTGGACGAGATGGGACATGAGACTGCTCCTTGAAATGGAATGGCGCGACTGAAAGCCTGCGCTTTCGATCGCGATGAAATAGAAGGAATGGGAAGAAAGGAATCGGCAGCTGGCTGGAAGCACAGTCGCCGGAGAGACGCTCGCCATCACCACCGGCGGCGATGCGTGACAGAGCGCCAGGTGGCTACAGCAAGGTGAAGTACTTCGAAATCGTGGAGAAGCCCACGGGGCCCCGTCTAGGACAAGTCCCTGTGGGCGTTTTCAAGAGATGGCCGGCGTGCCGGCGTTGGATCGATGCGTCGAAGACGCGGGTAAAACTCGGTTTGGACTGAACCGGATTCAGTGCAAACAGAGCTCTTTCAGTACCGCCAAGGCTATCGCCAAATTACTACGATGTAGCCGTCGAAAGCTGGGCATTTTGATAGCTGTTTTAAGAAGAGCCCCCAGCCAAAATGGCCGGGGGGTATATCATGCCAACGCCTCAGGGGTGTTTTGGGTCAGGCGGCCACGCGCGTAGTCTAGCGTCCCGTCCTTAGCGCGCAACGGCCGCGAGATTCGCTTAACCGGATCGTGAATCCAGTAGCGCGTCACGCTACCCCGCCGCTGCTCGATGAGCTTCGAGAAGCCAGCAGTAATACAGAAGTCGACATACTCGCGCCCGTTCATGGCCTCACCGGTTTCGATCTGGTAGGTCGTGCCCTCGGCGCGCGCCTTCGCTTCCGCCACCGCCCTGTCAACACGCTTGCGCGCCTTGTCGCTGGCTTCCTGCGCTTCCCACTCCGCCTGTTCGGCGTCAGAGAATCCGCACAGCTCGAAGAGCCGCCGCCGCTCGACAGCCGTACATTGCAAGACGTCGACGCCGTATTCCTCGCGCAGTGCGCGCTTGGACTCGGTGTTCAGGTCTTTTGGGCCATCGAAGATCTGCAGCACCGCCGCGACATTGCGCTCCATGACGGCCAGGGCGACCCGGTTGGGCCACTCGTAGCCATACGTGTCACGTGCGATTGCCGCCGCCCGTGCCCGCCGGTCAAACTCGCGTTGGCTGATGTTGAACGCTTCGCGATCTGCGGTCGCCGTTTCAATGGACGCCTGATATTGCCTCTGGCAAACCAGGGTGCGGATGCTCTCCGCAAGCTTCGTTGCCGGATGAGCGTTCTCACCCTCCAGAGACTTGGGCGTCGGCATGGTCCGCGGCAACAGGATGCCGGCGGCAAACAGCGCATCATCGACATGCACAGAATGCCCATCGCTCGGCACATCTCGTAGCGCAGCGATCAGCTTGCCGACGTTGTGAGTTGTGATGTCCAGATTCTCGCCTCGCATGGTCTGGCAAAGCGCCTGCAGCACGCTGGGCGACAAGGCCCCGCGCAGCGCGGCACTTCGATCAACAGACGCATCCAGGGCTCGTGGCGGGCGTGCTTTGGATTGTCGCGATAGGTGTTAATGATGCATTCGCGCACCTTCTCGCCACGCATCAGCGCGTAGGCCACATGGACTTCATGCCGGCTGTTGGGCGCCGAAGCCGGGTGGTACAACGGCCCGTTTGTGCCATAGCCGAACCGGCGGATGAACTCGCCGCACACGAAATCGGCGATATCGAACGGCCCCTGTGCCTCGAAGAGATCCACCGTATGGAAGAGCGGACCGGCATCGTCCTGGGACATGTCGATGGCTTCAGCAGGGAAGTACGCCAGGCGGCCAGCGGCCACCACTGCGCCCCACGCGGCACGGCTCATCTCATGCGGACGCAGGATCTTGCCGCCCACACGAACGATGAATCGGTCGACCTCGTCGAGGATCATGGAAAGGATGGCCCTGCGGGTACCGGCCGGCCGAACGGCAAAATTTCCACCTGCAAGGCGTTCGACAGGAATCACGCCGCGCTCGACATGGCGCACGGCAATATCTTCGACGCGCGGTTGGGCCTTGCCGTCGCGGTCATCGTTCAGATACTGCAGCACGCCGGCGAGCGTCGTGCGATGCTCGGCCCGCTGGCCGATATGGATAACGTACATGGGAGGCTCCGATACGGAGCATGCCCCTTCGGGGACATGCCCCGATAGGGTTGGAAGGGAAGCGTTATGCAGGCTCCGCCGCTCGCGCGTCGTGAACGGCCTGCAGCAACAGCGGGGAAGTGATACGCCAGACGGCGCCGCGGCCGTTGCCCACGGCAAGCGTACGCATCGGTTGAAAGCAATCCGAGGCAAGCATCGCAGCCACAGTGGACATTGGCAGGTTGGACAAGCAGATGACGACCTCATCGTCCGCAAGCAATTCGCCTGGGACGTTGCAGGTGATGGTCTCGTACAGGTCGCCCGTTGCCGTTTCGATCAGAGTGAGCGCGGCGCGGTCGTTCACCGCATAAAGTTCTACCGCGATGCGCAAGAGGCCGGGTGAACCTGCCAGGCCGGTTCCGTCAATGGTGATGGACATGGATGACTACCATAGGCCCACCGCCTTGCGGGATGAGCCCGCAAGGGTTGAAAGAAAGCGCTCAGACTACTGCGCCAGCGCGCCGATGCGATTTGCCACGACTCGCAACCATTCGTGCGGCCGCGACCTCCGACAGCAGCTCGGCATCCACGATGCGCCAGACTTCGCCACGGCCGAATCCTGCCTGATTCCAATGGCCGGTTTGAACGAACTTTCCCGTCTCCAGCAACGAGGCCTTGAGATCGAGCGGAATGTTCCAGTCCGCCGTCACGAGGATCTCGTCGTTGGCAATGGCGGCATCGGGCAGGTTCACCGACAACACACCATAGGGCATGTCGTCGTCGGCACACGTCAGCGAGATTGCGGCGCGCAGGTTGGTGGAATAGACACTGGCGTGCAGAAAAACGCCGGCAGGATAGCTGGCCAGGCCAGCGCCGTAGATGATCGTGTTCATCGGGGTTACTCCTTTTGCGGGGAGCCGACCCCGACGGGACGGCGCCCGTGTGGGTGTGAAAACAAAAAACGCACCCCGAGGGGTGCGTTCAAGCGGTAAGTCGACGAATCGGCTCCTGAGAAGGGATTGGCTCAGCCGTTGCGGTCGAGGTCTTCGAGCATGCGCTGGCGATCGGCATTGCGCTGAACCCACATACCGAATGCGGCCAAGCACAAAGCAAAACCGAGGATAAATGGTCCAAACATCACTTTTCTCCTTTCGCAAGGACTGCTCCTAGCGCGAATAGTACAGCAGCACCCAGCAATAGGCACGCCGCGTTAATCACCACTGTGCCATTGACTGACTGGACCCCGGCGACATATCCAGCGCAGCCTACGGAACAGGCCGCAGACAGCGTATGGTAATAGCGGCCGTAGGCCTGCATCTGGTCCTTCGTTGGGTTGGTAAGCGCTTCGACGAGACTGCCAATCCAACTGTCACCAGTGGCGTGCTCGTTATCGAGCCGATAAACATTTTCGACGAGGTGTATCAACGGCACTGAACTGCCCCTGTGATGCGCGACGAGAGCATAGCCCTCGCCGGCTTCAACCGCTGCGGTCACACGTATCGCCATCCGTTTTGGAAGCTCGACACTATCGTCTTTGTGCAGTGTGGCAAATGCCGTGGTCTCCTCGCCGGAAGTAGAGTTGAACGTGACCTTGATCAGTCGGCTCATGCTCTGCTCCTTTCAACCACGACGCCCAGCGACCACGCGTAGCGTAGCAACCAGGTTTGCGTAGCCCTGATCGCTGGCCAGCGAATCAACGCTGACCGCGTTGTCACGGCCACCGGTGAGGTCATTGCGGCCGCGGCATGTCCGGTAGGACATCAGCACACCACCTTCTGCGCCAGCAGGATGCTGGATCTCGAGCAACAACGAGTCGGTATGCAACGCGAACACGTCGACGTCGCGACGACGCTGGCGATGCTGGCGGATAGTGAACTCGCGCGGGCTGAGCGCCATGTCGCCGGCGAAACGGCGGAGAACACGGCAAGCATCTCGGCGAATTGCCTGGCAGACAGCGGAATTGGTCGGTTGATGCCGACTAGTAAAGGATTTGGGAAGTTTCATGGATGCCTTCGATAAGAACGGGACATCCCTTCCCCATGGGACGAGTGTCCCAACTGGGTTGGTAGTCCGGGCGATGCCGGACATGGGTCGATGCGTCTAGGACGCGGGTGAAAGCGGCTTACCGAAGCCTATGGGCTTAGGCAAGCCCTCTCGGGCCTGCACGCTGCGATGTCAGGTGACATCGAGCATTTTGCTAATCGCGCGAACGAGATCCCAGCCATGCTGTTGGGACAACGTCTTGCCGACCAGGAGCTTCTGCAGGGCTGTCGTGCGACTTGGAGCCTCACCGGCATAGCCGATGTGGTCGACATAAACGATCCATCCTTCAGAGAGCCCCCTCTGCAGATAGACAGCGAGACGATCGCGTGGGCCGAGTTCTGGCCACGGTCGATCCGGCTTCGGGCCATACAGGGCTTCGTTGCCATCCCCCGGAAAGTTGGCGGCATCGATCCATTCCGGCTCTAGCTCCGTGCTACGGAGGCTGGCATAGATCTGTTGAACAACCTCGTCAACCGTTTTGCCTTTGGTGATGACAGGAGAGAATTTGGAAGGTGCGTCTGCCACGGGCGGCATAAGTAGCTCCGATGGACGCAGGGAGCCCCGCACGGGGTCTCCGTGCGGGGAAGGTGAAGGAATCTGGGGCGCCAACTGGAGCCCGCTTAACGCGTCAGGCGATAACCGCCACCAGACGCCACGAGGTAGAGCTGCTGCCCCGTGACGAACTGCTGGTCGGCATCCTGCGTGACGGCGATCTGGCTGCCATTTTCCCTACGCACAATGACCTCCAGGCCGTTGCGGCGGTTCATGTGGCTGGCTACGCCCTGTGCGAGAACGGCGGAAACCGTCCCAGACATTGCGCCTGCGAGGTATCGACCATTGCCACCGCCAATCACACGGGCACCGAGAAGGCCACCCACAACAGCCCCAACAACACCAGGGATGCCGCTATTGGCGGACATGTAGCCATCGCTATCGACGATCGCGACCTGACGGACACGGACGACGGTGACGACTTCCACGGAGCCGGTGCGCAGGGCTTCCGAACTGCGATAGGCATTCGGCGACGTCTGCTGGGCAGCACAGCCAGTGAAAATGGTGCAGCAAAGGATAAGCGAAGCAATGCGCTTGAACATGATGGCCTCAACGAAAAAAGGGCCAACATGCCCACGGGCAGGATGGCCCGTAGGTGGGAGAAGAAAAAGCTGTCCGGCTATACAACCGGAAGTGTCGATGCGTCTGAGACGCGGTAGGTGCAGAAATATTAACAGCGACTTTGCCCACGAGCAACCGCTAGCAAAACGCTTCCAGTCGGATGGTTCTCGGGGTGACGGTGATGCGAACCGTCTTCGTGGCAGGCCTTTCTAGTGCTTTGCGCAGGTCTACCAACGGCAACCGCTCACCGAAGTCATCGCCGCCGAAACTGCGGCGCGCATTGTCGTAGAAGTCGGCGTCCTTCGCGGGGTCGCAGCCCTTGAAGTAGAAGAGGCACTGCTTGTCGGGCGTGGGGCCCCTGCTGAAGCCCACGTAGGCACCGTGATCCTTGGCGATGAAGAAGGAGTTAGATTTCGCCGCCTCGCAGAAGGAGACGAGAGACTCGACGTTGCTACGGCTGAGGGTGATTTGAGGCATGTGCGCTCCTGGGTGAAGAGGCACAGACCCACTGGGCTATGCCCCGATGGGTGAAAGAAGGGGTAGTCCTGATCTATTGGCTACCAATTAAAGACTGGCAAGCCGACAAGGAAATCTGCATCCGCGTCGAAATGAAGGAGCGTAACGCCCAGCGCCATGACATGCCGAAGCACAGTCGCGAGATCATCAGGGATCCGCCGGGGTCCGCCGTGTGGTGTGTCAGGATCGACAACACGCACAAAGCAGCCGGCATCCGTGGCTGCCAGTACCGGATAACTGGTGAATCCGCAAGCGGTAGCTTGCGTCAGGTGAGCCGTGGAAAGAGAAACGTAGAAATCGATGGTCATACCGTCACCGTGAAAGGGAAACGGGACTTCCATCGCCCAGCCGGGGAAGAAAGCCCCGGTGGGAGAGGCCTGCGTCGCAGGCAGGTCGATGCGTCAATGACGCGAGAGATTCGCCATGATAGCAGCGCGCAAAAGAAAAAAGCCACTCCCGAACGGGAGTGGCTTGTCAAACGGATGGTCGCGGTTTGCGTTTGCCACGGCGCTTTGCCGCGGTCGCCTTATAGCCGAAGCGCGCCCAGGCAACCGGATCCAGCGGCAGCGGGCTGGTCCGCCCTGTCGCCAGACTTACGAATGCGCCGCAGTACTGCAGCGTCCCGGTGCGGAACAACGTCCACAGCAGGTTGTACGCCTGTACCGCAATCACCGGATTGATCACCAGCGACTGCTTCTGCAGTGCCTCGGCCATCGAGCACGACGGTGCCGTATCAGCCTTGTCCCCTGTCGGATCCATCAGCTCCGGATACAGGTCTCCCACATGGGGAAGCCGTTCCGCGGCTGGGCCACCGACCTGGCCGAGGATCACCTGCCCACTGTCCGACTCGTTACCGCAGTCGAGATAGTAGCCACCCTCGCCACGTTGCATCGCCTCGAGGATCGCCTTACGGGCGCTCCGCGTGTCGACACAGCCGATCACCAGGTCGCAATCAAACCGATCCTCATTCCCAATCCGACGTGTCTCGGCGTCCCACCGCGTACCCATCAGGTTGATTCCCTTGGCGCAGAGACGCAGCGCAAGCGAGGGCACCGCAGCATCGCAATTGCCCATTACGAACGCGAACTTCACATCGTGATGGTCATCGGCATTGTCCGTTGGCGAAAACCCCGCGGCATGGCGACCATGCGAATGGCAGTCGACCACCAGGACCTCGCCAGTGGCAAGCGACGGACGGTCGTAATTCAGGTGACCACCGCTGTGGTCCAGGATTTGCACGGGGACCAGTCGGAATGCCCCTGTTGCGGCATTCCAGACGATCCACGCGCCCGTTTCCTTGGGATGCACAGCACGTGCCATCGCGGCGAATTCGCCGAGCAGGTCAGCTGGAACTCGCCCGCAGCGTAGTTCGGTGGCTTCCACCACCTCGCCGTAGGGGATTGCCGTGCGGAACTGGAAGGCACCGAGACGACGAACGACGCGCAGCCAGGGCCGCACGCTTTCCAGAAAGACACCGTTGGCCGCGATGAGCAGACGCTCGCCGGGGTTTTCCATGGTGGCCAGCGCGCCGAAGCGCGGGACCATCACGGACGGAAATGACTGCTGCAGAGCAGTGTCAGCAGGATGCATGTGTTCAGGCGATTCACAATGAGCGTCGCTTTGGGCTGGCCCACATCACTTCGAGAACGTAGAGAGGGTTCCAAGCGAATGGCATGAAGCGGTGCGAGAGGAGGTGCTGACATGAACTTCGTGCATCGCATCCCCGCTGAGATGACCACTCGTGCATGGCAAGTTGGTTACAACTCCTTTCGGCCGGCGATCAGATCGGCCAGCGTGGATTTCATGGGAACGAGGACTTGCTTGGGAAAGTCGGGAAACTGACCGTCCAGCATGTCCTTCCAGAAGGCATAGGCGCCGCGCTTGTACTTGACGCGCTTGCCGCCGTGATTGGGATGGGTGAACGCCGAGTTGAAAAACCCGTCTTCCCATCCGGTAATCGAGGCCACGTCGATCTGCTTTGGCACATGTGCCGAGCCAATGCAGATCTTCCCGTGGTCCCACGTGTTGAAGTACGGCGGCTCGAACAGTTCGCTTCCGGTACCGGGCGCTCCTGCCCTTTCAGGGCGAAGACCTTGAAGCCGGATTGCGACGCTTGGAAGACCAACGCCGGATGCGAGACGATGGCGCTTCGCTCCCCGAGCTCTTTGCACTTGAAGAACACACGCCTGCGGGCTGCAGGACACCACCACGTCACCGCGCTGGGACTGATCGAGAGCACGTCGGGTGTCAGGAACTCGCCCTTGGGAAGGGCATGCTCTGCGACCTCGCGAACTGCGTGGATCAGGGCCATGCGGTTCAGTGGCACGCCGGCGCCAATCACCGGACGTCCGGAGGCTTCCGCTTCGATGCGATGGGCCGTTGCATACGAAAACTGTCCCGGTCCCGTCCCATAAAGCAAAATGGCCCCCTGCAGGGCCACCTCATGCGACCGCGAAGCGGTCTGGATAACGGCCATATGGCCCTCCTAGTCAGAAATGAGTGTAAGAACGCGGTCCAACGCCGCGATGATCTTGAGCATCCCGCCGAGGTCCTTGAACTGCTGGTGGATAGCGGATCGCTCGGCGGCAATGGGTATAAAGCACTGATACAACGTTGCCTCACCACCCGAATTGATGCCCTCGTAGTAGTCGTCCATCAATTCGCCGACGTAGTCGCACCGCTTGAAGGCGATCGTTGCCCCGGCATAGGCCGGCTCGGCCCACTGCGACTCCGAGATCGCTGACCGCTCCCCGTTTTGGTTCAGGGCCAGCCGGAGTTCGGCCAACGCGGCACACAGGTCTTTGATCCAGCCATCATGCGCACGCGACAGCTCGTGGAGTTTGCGGTTACCGAAAGCATGCAGCCGGCGAGAATCCGGGCCACCGTGGAAGAATCCTGGCAACACATCGTCAGGCGCCAGTTCCGGCCGCACGACCGATGGCAGATATCGATCGACATCGGCTTCGCCCATGCCACAGTTATCTCGCAAGAACTCTTTTGCATCCTCGTCGTCGGTAAGTGTGCTGTCCCATTCCCAATGCCAACGGGCAAACAGGTCCAGGAGCACCTCAGGTGTGCGCAGAAACAGCGACTTCGCGCTCGCCTGATTGATTAGCGACATAGCGGTGTAGAGCAGGTGTGGATGCACAGCGCGCAGCGCCTGCGCACGCTCATCACCGATGTAGTAGATCTCGTCGCCTGGCAGATCGATGGCCAAGTACAGCGGCGCATCAATCTGGTCGTCCCAGCCAAACTGCATCAACTGGTCCTGCGCCGCACCGATGTCGATCAGAGAGAAGCTAAAGTCCAGCCGCTGGCACCGCGGCATGCGCGCGCCGAGCCATGCGAACATGGCCTGCGCGAAGGCATCGCCAGCACTGTTGGGGTTCGATACATCGCTTGCGCGCAACACACCCGCGCCAAACTGCGCGCGAACGACTTCCACCAGGTCCACCTCGTCTCCAAACGACAGTCGTGCCCAGGCGGGTACGACTTGGGGGACGGTGGGAAGCGTCAAAAAATCATGGGCAGGTCGACGTTTGGCAACGGGATGCTGTCGCGCAGGCGTCCATGCGGGTTGTCCTGCATCGACCGCTGAAACAAACGACCGAGGGTCGAACAACATTGTTGAGTCTCCTCAGAATGTAAAAAAACCGCCCTTTCGGGCGGCTCCGTGTTTGCGGCGAACTGGTTTGTGGCCAGCGCCTTCATCAGGTCAGACTTGCGCATGCACGCCCTTGGCGCCTGCGGCGCGGACGAACGTGTAGCGAGCGATACCGCCCTTCACTTCCGGGCCGTCCACCGCGGCGGTATTCAGCTCGGGGTACTGGGCGGAATAGACATCGCGCACCTGGTCGGGAGAGAACTGCGGGCCCACATCAGGGAGCGTCATGCCGTTATAGGAAAACTCTCGGGTGAGCTGCGTGACTTCGAGTGCCATGGCCGTTCTCCTTTACAACAGCAGCGAGCCGAGGTCGGTACCGGCGGAAGCCGGTGCGCTTGCGGGGGCTTTCGCCTCCGCTTGCGCGCCGTCACCGTTCTCCGATTCGTCATCGTCGCCGGTATCGCTGGTGGCGTCGGACGTCGACGGCGATGCGGCCTTGGCGAGCGCCTTCGTCGCCTTGGACGATTGCGTGGACTTCGCAGCATCGAGAATCGACTTCGTTGCCTCGGCCTGCTCGGCGAGCGAACGATGCGCTTCGGTCACGCTGGTGACAGCCGCCGCAAACTCGGCATCTAGTTCCGCCGGCGTAGCCGACAGCATCAGAGGCCGGGTCAGTGCAGGGTCCGCAGCGTCCTTGATGACGGGCATCACAACAACAGACATCGTGTCGCCTTGCATCGTCAGCGTGAGCACGACCTTGTCGCTCGCGCGAACGAGCGAGATCAATTGGGTGAACATGGTGAATCCTTTTGGGGAATGAAATAACAGAGGGCGCCAATTGGCGCCCTCTGCAGTTGGATAGGTGAATGGATCAGTAGCCCAGAACCTTGGGCAGCTTGCCGGTGTAGTCGAAGCCGTCAACCGCCAGCAGGCCGGCGATGACTTCGGGCTTCGATTTGTTGAACAGCTTGGCGAAACCATCGCCCAGCACCTTGCGGATACCCAACTCGTCTGCGAGAACCTTCATCTCCGACTTGGTGAGCATTTCCAGAAAGTCCTGCGCTTGCTGGAGATTCCAGTGGTTGCGCAGATCCAGCTTGTGATACCGGCACAGTTCGCGAAGATTGCCTACCTCCACGCCATCGATGGCAGCCACGGTCAGGCCGATCGTCAGCTGCTGTCGCTTCTGCTCATCCAACGCGTGAATGGCGGTCAGGCAACCCTGCAGCGAGGACGACGACTTCTGCTCGGTCAGCTTCTCGAAGAACTTACCCATCACGTCGCCGGCGATATTGCGCGCCAGCCCGTTCAGTGCAATTGCCAGGAGGTACGAGTTCGCCTGGTCGGCGTTCTGCGCGACTTCCTTGCGGAGTGCCTTGCGCCAGAGGGCGGTACGGTAAGCCTTGACCTTCTCACCCTCGCTGATCGACGTCACCGGCTTCTCGGCCGCAGTAGAGGACTGTTCGCCCTTCTTCGCAGGCGCTGCCTTGCTACCCGCTGCCGATTTGGCTGCAGGCGCCTTGGTGGCATCCTTCTCGGCCTTGATACGCGCGGCAACCTTTTGCTGGTTGCAGACGGTATCGAAGCACTGCCCGCTGTAGACCTTGCCCATCGAATCGGGTAGGCCACTGACGGCTACGCCGAAGTTCTGGCAGGCATGACAGGCTTTCGCCTGTTCATCGCCAACGCCTGTCGGGCCTTCGACCTTCAACTGGATCCGGGTGTGGTTGTCACCCACCTTAATGATGCGCACGATCGGATACTCGTCCTTCAGTCCGTAGGCGATGCCTTCGAGCTTCTTGTCGAGCTTGCCTTCGTAGCAGGCACGGTTGGTGCAGTTGCCGGTAGCGATGGCTTCGCTGAACATCTCCGTTTGCAACGATGAGTTGTGCGGGCATGCCGCGCACTCGGTCTTGTCGAAGATGGCGGACTCGAGACTGCACGCGGCCGCCTTGATCGTCTTCTTCAGTTCCGCAACGGGCTTCTTCTCGCTGATGATGACCGGCAGGAGCTTGTCCTGCTTGTCCTTGGCGAGCGTGGCCAGCAGTTCGGCGTGACCGAGCTGAATCGTACGGGTGTTGAGCGCATCCAGAACGGATTCGCTGCAGTTCATCAGTGCCAGGCGTTTGTCGAGCGTCGAGCGCGACCAGCCAAGCTGGCGGGCCGCTTCGTCGCGGTCGCCTTGCAACTGGCCGACAATCAGGGCTGCTTGCACGGCCTCCTCGGAAGGCGCCATGTCAGCACGCTGGATGTTTTCAATCAGCGCCTTACGGTCGGCTTCAGCATCGGTCATCACGTGGATGTTGACCGGGATTTGATATCCATCGCCGTGGGCGGCCAAAGCGGCGCGGTAGCGGCGTTCGCCGGCCACCAGTTCATACGCGCGGCCATCCTCGTCGTCCTCGATAGGACGGATAAGAATAGGCTGGATGACACCATCCATACGAACGGATTCGGTCAGCTCAGCCATCTTGGCAGGATCGAAGTACTTCCGCGGATTGCGGCCAAGACGGATGCTGCCAATAACAACGGTAGGGTTTTGCATTGTGGGTTCTCGCAAGAATAGGGGAACCCGTTGCCGCACCGGGAACATGGTTCCCGATGGGATGAAAGGATGGACTTCCAGGCTATGCTGGCCGGCCACCGTACTGCAGAAGCTGGCACCAGAAGGTGCAGGGTCGATGCGTCTGGGACGCGGTATGTGGCGTAAAGAGTACCCAAAGTATAGCTGTTACGCAAGTATTCCACTGTTGGTAACAGCAGAGACCGGCCATTCTGATCGTCGGTCAGGCAACGCTCCCCTGTGAGTCGAGAGCGAAGTCTGATCAGGCTCGGGCGCCGATTTCTGCCGCCGCCTCATCTGGCGGCCACGGGCGTCCTGTGCTTAAATGCGGATGCTGTCGCCCGACCGTCACTCCACCATGTCTACCAGCGTCGGGCAATGATTTCACCATGTCCGCCCCCGAATCTACTTGGCAATACTCCGCGCACATGCACGCGGAGGTCACGCAGACGATCGTCAGCCGCGCCCTGCCGTACTCGCCAGTCGGCATCACGAGGGTGCACAGCACCCGGCGCCATTCCGGCATGACGGACCGCTACGAACGGGAACCAGCCTACCTGGTCATCCTGCAGCTGCGGCCGTTCGGCGAACAGGAACTCTGGCTCGGCGGCAAGCCCGCACCGCATGTGCCCTACGGCGCCGGCTGGCTGGCCATCTACGATCTCGAACGCAACTGGTCTGCCAACCTGATCGGCGAGTACGACTGCATGCAGTTCTACATCCCGCAGGCGGCATTGACCGAAACCGCCAAAGACCTCGGTATCCGCGCAGTACAGCACCTGCACTGCCCACCTCACTTGGCCGTTTCCGACCCCGTGGTCCACCACTTGAGTCAGGCGCTGTTGCCGGCACTGGCGCGGCCGGAGCAAGCCTCAGCGCTGTTCATCGACCATATGGCGCTGGCGCTGCGCGCCCATCTGGTGCAGGCGTACGCCGGCGTGCAGGTGCCGACTCGCCGTGTGCAGGCCGGGTTGGCGCCCTGGCAGGAGGACCGTGCCAAGGCGCTGATCATGGCCCATCTCGATGGCGAGATCCTGCTGGAAACGCTGGCCGAGGCGTGTAACCTGTCGCGCGCCCACTTCGCCAAGGCGTTTCGCGCCAGTACCGGCATGCCGCCGCACCGCTGGATGGTGCTGCAGCGGATCGAGCGCGCCCGGCATTACCTGGCTCACAGCGACCTGTCGCTGGGAGAGATCGCCCATCTGTGCGGCTTTGCCGACCAGAGCCACTTCACCCGAACCTTCGGCAAGGTCGTCGGCATTAATCCCGGCGAATGGCGCCGGCAAAAGCGGCATTGATGCGCCTACGCCTGGCGTGTTGCACATTGCAGGGATAAAGCACACGTTTGTACAAAAGCAGCACATCGGTTCTATCAACAGCCAGCATCGGCTCGTAAAGTCCGGCATGCCACTGGATTCAAGGAGCTGCCGCATGAACGCCCCCGAACACCTTCGGCCTCCGCGCACCATGGCGAGTTCACCCCGCAAGTAGCACGCCGGTTTCGTGTGTTGATCGGCAGATCCGCTGTCAGCGCCGGGCTGCATTACCGACCATAGCCGCCATCGCATATCGATACCTACGCCCCTTGGATTGCGATAGGTATCGATTTGATAGGGTGCCAACGGGAAGCCGCCGCTTACGCGGCGAAACAATTACTTAACGTCAGGCTTGGAAGCCCGGCACAACCTCTTCGTTCCATGTCGTCAATTGGCTATCCCACCCCGCTCACTAAACCGCGTTTCGACGAAGCTTGGCTTGAGCGATGTGCGCGCGTGCGTCTGTTTGCCGAGGGAGAGATTGTCTGGAACCGCGTGACCGATCGCGCAACCAACACCACGTGGATCACGGCAAGCGCGCGTTGGTCGGCAGGCGATGGGTGCCGCCGGCTCGAGCGGGAAAGTGAACTGGTAGATCGGCTCCAGCCGAACTGGGCCGTGGTGCCGGTGGAGACCATTCGCACCGCCGATCGGCTGGTACTATTGTACAGTGACACCGGTCTCTCCAAGCTGGCGTCAATAGCGCACGGAGCTTCGCTTTCGATCGACCGTTTCTTGCGCATCGCCATTGGCGCGACGCATGCAGTTGTTGAAGCGCACGCGCGTGATCTGCTCCACCGAGACATCCGTTCGGCCACGCTGGTGGATGCCGGGGACGGGCGCATCTTGCTGGCATCATTTGGTTACGCCGCCGACCTGCTAGGTGACACGCCGCCCGCCGCCATGCCGTGGAACCACGACGCTATCGCTTACGCTGCGCCGGAGCAGGCGCGGGTCCACCATCCGTATAGCGACCAAGCAAGCGACTTGTACTCGCTGGGAGTCGTACTATACAAGCTGCTGACCGGAATGCTGCCGTTGCGCGCGGACTCGAACGCCGCGTGGCTGCACGCCCATGTTGCGGTTCAGCCGGTACGGCCTGATGCGATCAGGGAGATGCCCGTGCAGTTGAGCGAGCTGGTGCTTAAGCTGATCGCGAAAGACCCCGCGGACAGGTACCAGAACGCGCAGACGCTCCACGCTGACCTGCTGCGCTGTCGGGCGGAATGGGAACAACTTCGTGACATCCCCTCGTTTGAACTGGGCCTGTCCGGCGCGCCGCGCTCCATTGCCCGGCCACAATGCCTGTTTGGCCGCGCGGCGGAGATGGATTTGTTGACCGCAGCATTCGAGCGGGTCGCACTTGGCGGCCACTCGGAACTGGTGCTGGTATCTGGGGCGCCAGGCGCGGGCAAGTCGGCGCTGGTAGACGAGTTGACTCGGGCAAGCGGATCGTACCCGAGCCGTTCCGCCACGGGCAAGAGCGACCAGCAGCAACGCGACATTCCTTTCGCGCCTGTGGCGCAGATGCTGCGTTCGCTTACCGTTCGGCTGCTAAGTGGTGATAACGTGTCCGTCACCCGCGTGCGCGAGCGTCTAGCAGCCACTGTAGGGGCCAACGGGCAACTTCTCGTCGACCTGGTGCCGGAGATCGCGCACGTAATCGGAGCATGTCCGGCACTACCGGAGCTGCCAGTTCCCCAAGCGCTGATCCGCGCGCATCGCACCATCTTGCATGCACTATCAGCATTCGCGCTGGATGGGCTTCCGCTGATTCTGTTTCTCGATGACCTCCAGTGGGCTGACGACTCCACGTTGGCATTGCTGTCCGCTTTCACCAACCAACCGCCTGAGGGTGTTCTCTTGGTCGGGTCTTACCGCAATCATGACCTAGGGTTGTTGGAGGAGATGGGCGCGATGCTTTCCTCGCTGCGTAGCAGCGCGGTGAGGATGACGGAGATCGAGGTCCGCCCGCTTTCGGTGCCTGACGTGAGCGCCCTGGTCGCAGCTATGCTCGATCGGGAAGTCGACGATGTTGGGTCGTTAGCCAACGTAGTCCACGAAAAAGCGGCCGGGAATCCTTTCTTCATATATCAATTGCTGCGCTCTCTGGCCGACGAGGGCGTGGTTCGTTTTGACTCGGACGCGGGCGAATGGACATGGGACAGCGCCGAGGCCATGCGGCGCCGCTATTCAGACAATGTGATCGACTTGATGATCCGGCGGCTGGACCGGCTTTCCGTGGACGGCCGGGAGATCCTGCGCCAACTCGCCTGCATCGGCCATCGCGTCGACGGGCACCTGCTAGCGCGGGTGGCAGGTGTACGTCCGGCCCAACTGCAGCTAGCAGTTCAGTCATTGGTTGATGCCGGCCTGTTGCTGCGCGATGGCCCCGACTATGTATTCCCGCATGATCGCGTGCTAGAAGCGGCCTACGCGCTGACACCCACCAGTGACCGCCCGGGAGAGCATGCGCGTATTGCAGCCGTGATGATTGAGCTCTGGCCGGAAGCGCCTTCCGAGGCCGCGTTTGAGATAGCTAACCAGATCGAGCGGGCGATGTTGCATAACGTGTCCTCGCATGAACGGGTGCAGTTTGCCGGCGCGCTACTGGTGGCGGCGCGGCGCGCACGCAAGGCTGCCGCGATCGACCAGGCTGTGAGCTATCTCGAAGCTGCGTCGGGTATGGTGGAGTCGGATTGGTGGACGGACCAATACCGACTTGCCGTTGCCATTAGCATGCTGCACTGTGAGTGCTCGCTAGCCCAGGCACGGCTCGATGCCGCAGCGAGCCAGATCGAAGCGCTGTTGCACAACGCCGTGCAATCGATCGACAAGGCCGCGGCATATCGCCTTAAAGCGACCCTGCAAACGATCAACTCTGAATACGAAGGGGCCATTTCCGCGGCGCTCGCCGGCCTAGCTTTACTGGGTATCGAGTTGCGGCGCTCGGCATCGCCCGAACAGGTCCGCCAGGCCTATGAGGATGTAAAAGGTGCCCTGGACGGTCGTCCTATCGCCGAGATCGAGCATCTTCCTATTGCCGAGGACAGGCAGATCGAAGTGGCGATGGGCCTGCTGTCTACGCTAATCTCGTCGTTCTTCGTCAACGACGAGCTGTGCTTCTTCCACGTCGCAAAAATGGTGGAACTGACACTTAAGCATGGAGCTACGCAAGACAGCGCTTACGGATTTGCCTGGTTCGGCGTGAAGATTGCGCATCTGTACGAGGCTTACGAAGAAGGTTTGGCGTACGGCGAGGTGGCGTTGCGCCTGGCCCGCCGGCTGAACAACGAGAGCGGCCACATCGCCGCACTGGTGGCGGTGGACCAAGTGAGCCCGTGGACGCAGCCGCTTTCGTCGGCGTTGGCGCGCATCCGCGAGGCGGGTGCAGCGGCCCGTGCCGTGGGTGATGTCCCTATGCAATGCTATGCGTTCAATCACTTGATATCCGATCTCACGGCGATAGGCGAGCATCTCGGGCATGTACAAGATGAGATTCGTCTCGGGTTAGAGTTGACCCGGCGTGTTCAGTATAAGGACGTGGAGTTAATCCTCACGGCACAGCAGGCATACGTACGCGGAATGCGGCACGGCCCTTCATCACTCGGTGAGACGGATGGCGAGCATCAGGCCCATACGCGAACGCAGCCAGGGGAAATGGGTGCTAAGTCAATGTCCACCCTCTTCCTGATGCATCTGTACGAAGGCATGACCGCGTTCTTTCTGGGCGACGCGGCGCATGCGCTCGAGTGCCTCGCGTTAGCTGAGCCGTTGGAATGGGCGATGCCTGCGCACATCAACGCCTGCGACTGCTTGGTGTTCGGCGCGCTGGCGCACGCCCGGGCGGCCCATGTTAGCGGTAATCGGGAGGAGGCTGTCGCGTTCATCGTCGCTCGCCGCGCTAGGCTGGCCAGATGGGCGGAACTCAATCCCGCAACATTTCGTGGCAAGCTGTTGTTGGTCGATGGCGAACTCGCGCGACTGCTCGGCGAGGATGTTAAGGCGATGCAATGCTTCGAGCAGTCGGCGAGCGCGTCCGCAGCGGGAAGTTTCGTCCACGAACAAGCACTTGCGCATGAAGCGGCAGCACTGCATTGCGACGCTTTGGAGCTTAAGACATCCGCGCGGCAGCATGCGCGCATGGCGCGGGACTGCTACCGACGCTGGGGCGCTAGCTACAAGGTGAACCAACTTGAGACGCTCTATCCTTTCCTTGTTGAGGAAGTAATCTCCGACCCGATTTCCTCGGACGACGGTGGGCAGGCTGCGCTCGACCTAGAAGTGGGAATCAAGGCTGCTCAGGCCTTGTCCGAAGAAGTGGTACTCGATCGCCTTATCGAGACGCTGATGTCGAACATGATTGTGCATGCTGGTGCTCAATACGGGCTGTTGCTGCTTATGCGCGATGGAAGCCCCTTGATCGAGGCTACGGGAAGGGTGCAGGGCTCCCATGTGGCAGTGACCCTCGGTACCATTGCACCAACTGCTGACGTTATGTCGCTCGCGATACTGAACAACGTGGTCCGAACAGGCCGTACACTCGTGATCTCCGACGCTCAGGCGCACGCGATATCAGAACTTAACGCGGAACCTGCGACACGTGTTCTGCGCTCGGTTATCTGCCTGCCGCTGGTCAAGCGCAGCACTTTGATTGGAGTCTTGTATCTCGAGAACAATCTGGCGCCGGACATATTTACGCCAAGTCGCACGGCCATGCTCGAGGTTCTGGCACCCCAGGCGGCGATTTCACTCGAGACCGCGCGGCTATATGCCGAGTTGATCGACGAGAACGCCCGGAGGGCGAAATCCGAAGCCGCGCTGGCGAGTGCACGCGCTGAACTCGCCCGCACCTCACATCTGACCGTGATGGGTGGCCTGGCTGCCTCGATCGCACATGAGATCAATCAACCACTCGGCGCCATCATTGCGTGCGCGGACGCGAGCCTGCGCTGGCTACAGCGAGCCACGCCCGATCTCGACGAGGCGTTGGGGGGGCTAAACCAGATTAGAATCGACGGCCTGCGCGCTGCCGAAATCGTGCGCGCTTTACGATCGCTGGCCAAGCAGGCGCCCGCCGCTTTGGGTGCAATGGTGGTGGACGATGTGGTCCGTGACGTGACCAGCCTCACCCGCGCAGACATCGAGGCTCATCAGGTGGACCTGATAACTCGCCTGGATGCGGCGAAGGCAATCGTGATCGGGGATCGCATCCAGGTGCAGCAGGTCGTGCTGAATCTGATTAGTAACGCAATCGACGCCATGAGCAAAACGCCGCCCAAGGCCCGCGAACTGATCGTCAGTTCCACCGTGGACAGCGGGTATGTGGTTGTGAGCGTGCAGGACACTGGCACCGGAATCGCCGCCGAGACGCTCGCTCGCATCTTCGATCCGTTCTTTACGACAAAAGAAGCCGGCATGGGGATGGGGTTGGTAATCTGCCGTTCTGTCATGGAAGCACAGGGTGGCACGCTAGAGGCCTTTTCCACCGAAGGGCTAGGAAGCATGTTCGTGTTTCGCCTGCCTATTGCGACAGAGGCCCAAATCGCTGAATTGAAAGCCGAGCTAACATAGATATTCGGCCCCACCGGATAGCTGGCGCCGTCTTCACGAGGACTGTGGCTAGTAGGTTGATAGCTCCATAGCGCGCTGAACTTCCGCCGGAGAGCGGTAATTCAGCGCAGATATGCGGATAGCCGCCCGTTGGAATGCGTAAAGACGCGAGATTCCTGTTCACAGTCTGATGTCAATCCCATCGCGCTCGGATCCCGAATTCGTTGCCGTCATACTTACCGTAGCAAGAAGAGGATGGGAAAACGACGGCCATCTTAAGTGAGTTCCGAGTTAGCGACTCATTTGCGTCGCAATGGACCCGTCATACGTGCTGGTCTCATGAACAGGCAAGATGTCGGACTGCGAGGCGCGGACGACTCTCATCTTCATCCATCGGGATCATATTGGGACCGTGGCACGGTCAGCCCGACTGTTCCGTGAGTTTTGCGGTGATTGCGCGTTGTTTCCACAGCAGACCGTGCGTCCTGGAAAGCGCCTTTGGATGGACTCCCTTACGATTGCTTCGGTCGTGACGATCTGGTCACGGCGCTACTTCAAACGCAGGAGCAAAACGTGAAACGCCAAACCATCCTTTTTACGCTGGCCTGCCTGGCCGCACCACTTCCCGCCTTGGCCGCCTCGGATAGCGCGAAAACGTCGGACGTTAAGACCATCAAGCCGTTCAAAATGTCCTGCGAAGATTTCCTGTCCGTTAGCGAGGCCTACAAGCCCGCTGTTGTTTACTGGATCGCCAGCATGGACAAGCAAGGCGTGCGCGAGAACGACGAGATTCTGGTCGACGAGCCGCAAGTCGTAGACAGGATCGTCGACGAGTGCAAGAAGGTGCCGAAACAGAACTTGGCGAGCCGCGTAAAGGCTTGGATCAAGGACAAAGTGGTACGGATCGAAGCCAAAATCTGATTGTCCGCCTTGCGGCTTGATTCGCTCGCGAGCTTCGTTTTCCTCTCGTGATCGCGCAATGGGACTAGATCGATTCACGACGAAACGCTAGACGTTCTCACGCTGCCTCAGCTCTGTCGTGCCAGGCTGTCCGAAGGAAAGGATCCCACAACGCCCGCTCGCCTGTACTTTCACGAATCCAAAAGTGCCCACCGTCCGCCCTCGTTGGCGGACGATACATTCCAGGAGCGTGCACATGGGAAAGCCGTTCTCGGATGAATCAAAGCAAGTTCTAGGCAAACCGATAATCTGTAACTTTCCACCGCACCGAAAGGAATATCATGAGCTACGTAACCACGCAAGACGGCACCCGGATCTTCTACAAGGACTGGGGCACTGGCCGTCCCGTCGTCTTCTCGCACGGGTGGCCGCTCGATGCGGACGCCTGGGACGCGCAGATGCTATTCCTGGTACAGAAAGGCTTCCGCGTGATCGCCCATGATCGTCGCGGCCATGGCCGTTCGGACCAGCCGGCCAAGGGCAACGACATGGATACCTATGCCGATGACCTCGCCGCCGTGCTCAACACGCTCGACATCAAAGAAGCCGTGCTTGTGGGCCACTCCACCGGTGGTGGCGAGGTGGCGCACTACATCGGTCGCCACGGCACCAAGCGCGTGGCCAAGGCTGTTCTGATCGGCGCCGTGCCGCCGATCATGATCAGAACGGAGAAAAACCCGGGCGGCCTGCCGCGCGATGTGTTCGACGGCATCCGCCAGGGCGTGGCTGGCAACCGCTCGCAGTTCTACAAAGATCTGGCTCTGCCGTTCTTCGGCTTTAATCGTCCGGGCGCCAAGGTCTTGCAGGGCACAATCGACACGTTCTGGGCCCAAGGCATGACGGGCAGCGTCTTGGCGCACTATCTCTGCGTTAAGGAGTTCTCGGAGGTTGATTACACCGAGGATCTGAAGAAGATGACCATCCCCACGCTGATCCTGCACGGGGATGACGACCAGATCGTGCCGATCGACGATGCCGGCCGCCTATCCGCCAAGATCGCGCCGAACGCTACGCTGAAGGTCATTGCAGGCGCACCGCACGGCATGTGCATGACGCGCGCCGATGAGATCAATGCTGAATTGCTCAATTTCCTGAACGCCTGAGTTTGGCGTAGAGAAGGCGCGCGCGACAAGGGCGCGCGTCTTCCGGACTCGTGTTCGCCTTATGGGTTAGCGATGCACAAACCAAGCTGGTGGACCTGCAGAATGAGCTATGCGAAGCTCTCCGCCACAATCTTCGCATTGCGTAACCTCGGTGGATCTCGAAGGCCGGGCAAAGGTTACCAACCGCCCATGAGTGCTGGAGATCTCGACGGCGAAGAGAAACTGGGAGATGCTCCAACTTTCCCCCTCTAACGGCGGCGCAGGTATCTCTGCCGCGATCGATGACTGGTGTTCAAGCCTTTCTACTTCACCATAGAGAACGGCATGGAAAAGGGTCTAGCGATAACAATCAAATGTCGAGACTCGTGGCGGGTAGCTACCCGCGCTTCGACGTCGCCCATACGGCAGCATATTCCCTTTCACCATCCCCGTCCGGTGCGATCCGGTCCTACCTCGTGAGACAAGGCGGAATCCGTAAACACTTCCTAGCAACGAATATGTCGAACACTCCGGCAAGCTCTCCATCGGACGTACGTATCAAGCGGGCCTACGAGCCAGCCTCCTATGATGACGGTTATCGAGTTCTTGTAGACCGAATATGGCCGCGCGGGGAGAGAAAAGCAACGCTCGCCATCGCGGAATGGGCGCGCGATCTTTCGCCAACGGCGGAGTTGCGCCAGTGGTTTGGGCACTCGCCGGAACGCTGGGACGGCTTTCAGGCTCGATACCGCGATGAGCTAAGCACATCAGAACAACAAAGCCGACTTCGTGCACTGCTCCTTGCTTCGAAAGGGCAAACGCTTACGCTCGTCTACGGCGCAAAGGACGAAGAACATAATCATGCTCTCGTACTACGAGATACTCTGCTTCATATGGAAAGAAAGCACGGATGAACCGTTATCTTGTCGAACGCGCGGCTAAAGCATGGCCAGGGTGGCGAATACCACCGTGGAGAGTTGAAAAAAGAGCAGCGTGACGGTGGGCAACGCGACGATGAAGAACGGCGCCGCGAACAGTTCACGACCAACGCAACAACAGCGGCGGCCGTTTCATGGGTGTCAATGGGGTGCATGTCGGCCGCATTTCATTTTTGAAGGAATCTACACGAGACGACTAAGCGGCACGTATCATGGCCTACTTATGGGTAACGCGCGGCGGTGGTCAGGCCGGCTGGCCTGAGAGATGCGAGAACTTGGTGAGCACCCAGACGACAGCCACCGCCAGGGCAGTTGTCACGAGGGTGGTCAGCTGGAAGGACAGCAGCGAGAGGCTTTCCGTCGTCACGATGAAGAACAGCGCTGCGAAGAGGATTGCGACCAACGCAACGATGGCGGCGGCCGTTTCCAGGGTTTCAATGAAGGGCATGAGGGCTCCAGACGAAAGACGGAGCCATGTCCCATTAGGGGCAAAGCCCCAATGGGAGAAGAAAAGAAGATGGCCGGTACGCCGGCGAGTGTCGATGCGCGGTAGCGCGGAGAAGCGGGTGAATAGTACAGCGCGCCGGCGGCTCGAGCAAGTCGCGGGTCACGCTCCCGTGTTCATCGCCGGCATGCAGTCCCGAAAGTCGGAGTGGAGCGCACGGACGAGAACCATGTTCGCCTGAGTGTCAGTTGAGACCAGCGCTGCCATCTGTGCCGCGTAAGCAACCAGGCCGTTCGCGCATCGCACCACGTTGTCGATGAGGCCTATCGGATAACCGGTACCCGATCTGGCCATGGGATGCATGCCACCATGCGTGAAGCTGTTCATTGCACGCAAGGATTGCTGGCGGTACTCGTCCAGATGCCCAACGATCCCCTTCACCTTCGCATCATCGCGCGTGAGTAGCTCGTCGAACATGACCTTCAGGCTCGGCGCCTTGTCAGCGGCCTTAGCCGACTCTTCGCTTAGCGGCTCGTGATACTGCCGTACCCATTTCTCGTCTGCCGCCTCCAGCAGCCAAACGCCGCGGATGAGGGTCTCGAACTGCGGTCGGAACAAGGCCATCGCAGCATTTGGCATGCCGATCGTCAACAGCGCAACGGCTCCGGCGGCATGCTCTACCGACATCAATGCACATTGGTAGGCAGAAATCGCGCGCGGATGATCCGTGGGGGTGGCCTGTGCCATGCCACCCACTGCGGCGTTGTGGAGTTCCGCCGAGCGGCTCAGGATATCGATGGCCATCAGCCATGCCCCTTCGTAGCCTGCCGTGCCAGGCGGTTCGCCGCCCGGAGACGGTTCACCACCGCCCAGCGCCGCTGCGAAAGCTCTTCCGGGTTTTCCAGATTGGAATAGTCCTGCATCGGTCCATCGCCAACGAACGGCCTGTAGTTCTCAGGAAGCTTGCCTTGTGCCTTCAGCTTGTCACGCTGCAAGCGCCCTAGCCCATCCATCGCCTCGGTGATGGCTACATAGTCCCAGCGCACCGGCACGGCTGCTTCCGAAAACCAAACCTCCCCTTCCCCCTGGCCCACGAGCGCGACGACGTCGTACACGCTACCCACTGGCGAAGAAACCGCACGCACCTCGAAACGTAGCACCTCCGGACGCGGGTGCCAGAACACTCGGTCGAGATAGCGCTTGAAGATGAAGGCGTCCAGCCGGGCGATATCACCGTACTCCGGCGCTCCGGGTGCGATGAGCTGCGGTTCACTTTGGGGACGGTTCCCGAGGGATACCTCGCGGCTGATGGGTGTGTGCGACATGGCTTTCCGTTAAAAGGCGCATCAAATTCTATAGCTTTCGGGGCTAAACCCGACGGAAATCGACCTGAGAATGGTTGGCGGCGAACTTCGCCCGCCGGCCCGCCTTGACTTCGGCGTGGGGCCGGTATCTTGGTCTTAGACCACCAAATACCTAAGCCGCCATGCGATTTACCCGACACGGGCGCCACGACCCGATCAATTTCAATACCCGCCGTCAGGCCGCCTTCGCCCGGAAGCAGCAGCGCGAACGCGATCGGTACCCGCTCTTTGCAGAGCATGTCGCTGCCGAGCAGCACTCCGTCGAGGAAGAACTGACCCGCCGCCAGCGCCGCTCTGATCGCCTCGAGGCCACGACTCGCAGTTTGCAGGCCCGCCTCTGGCGGCAAAAGCGCGCTGTGTATTTCTCCCTCAGCGCAGAGCAGCGCGCGGAAGTCCGGGCCAAGTGGCTGGCATGGACTGGTCCCACTACCGCGTTCTACTTCGCCTACATCGTGGACAACGCCAGTGGCGAGGCCGCACGACGCGCCGAGGTATCCCGCGCCCACTCACTGGAAATCCGGCGCCGCGTCCTCGCAGGCATGCCCGAACAGGCCGCCCTGGAGATCACTGCATGACGCCCACCACCGAACAGGAGCAGGTCGTCGAAGCCGTCCGGGCCGGCGGCGCCGTCAAGGTCAAGGCCTACGCCGGCGCCGGCAAGACGTCGACGCTTCGCATGGCCGCAGACGCTCGCGGCCATGCGCGCGGCCTCTACCTCGCGTTCAACAAGGAAATCGCCAACGAGGCGGCTCGCAAGTTTCCGCAGAATACTCGCTGCCGCACCGTGCACTCCCTCGCTTACAGCGGTACCCGCCCTGAGATCACGCGCAAGCTCAGGAATCCCGTGGAGCCGCCGCATCAGCTGGCCATGCGCTACGGATTCGGGAAGCTTCGTCTGCCGACGACGATCGGCAAGGATCTGGAGCTTAGCCCAAGCAAGGTCGCCCGCATGGTCATGGACGGGGCGGCCCGCTTCTGCCGCTCGGCCCAGCCCGAGCCGCTCGCATGGCACATCCCGGTCGATGCGATTGTGAGGGAGCAGGAAGCCGAGCACCTGCGCGAATCGCTTCTGCCTGCAGTCAAACGGCTGTGGTCGGAATACCTTGATCCCGCGGCGCCGTCGGCGATCGCCCACGATGTCTACGTAAAACTCTGGGAACGCAGCCGGCCTCGCATCGGCGCGGACTTCATCTTGTTCGACGAAGCCCAGGACGCTGACGGCCTCATGCTCTCCGTGCTTCGCGCCCAGCAATGCCAGGTAATTTATGTGGGCGACCCCTACCAGCAGATCTACGAATGGCGCGGCGCCGTCAACGCCATGGACCATATCCGCGCGCCGGAATGCGCTTTGACCGAGTCCTTTCGGTTCGGGCCCGCCATCGCGCAGTTGGCCAGTCGTGTGCTCGCGCTGATGGATGAAGGGACACCAGTGCGCGGTCAGGACCATGTCGCCTCCCGCATCCTGCACGACTCGGCTCCGGTTCAGGATCGTTTTGACGCCATCCTCTGTCGAAAGAACGCCACGGTGCTCACCCACCTTGCGACTGGCATAGGACGGGGCGACCGCGTAGCGGTACGCGCCAACGTTGACGAACTGCGAGCCTTCGCAGATGGCGCCGAGCAGCTCATGCGCGGGCAGCGCATCGGATATCCGGCCACGCTTGCGCTCTTCGAGACATGGGAGGAAGTGCAGGAATACGCAGACTCGTTCGCCGGGCGAGACCTGAAGCCCCTTGTAAAGCTGATCGATAGCGAAGGCGTGGACTATCTGAGGTTGATTCTGACCCGCGTCGCGCCGGAGGACGAAGCCGACTACATCGTTTCGACCGTTCACCGTGCCAAGGGCCTTGAGTGGGAGCGGGTGCAGCTCGCCGGCGACTTCAAGTTCAAGAGCGGCGACGACGGGAAGCTCACCATGGCGGCGGAAGAGATGCGGCTGCTCTATGTCGCGATGACGCGGGCCAAACACACGCTCGACGTAAGCGAGATCCGCCGGGATCTGTACAACATGTTCCGGGATGCCGGCGTCTAGGGAGGAGATCATGATCACAGTGCGGATTGGCGGGACTGAGTTCCCGTTGGACGATGTATTGGACGATCCGGGCCGCCACGCCCGCCACCTTGAGCGCGCGAAGACCGTGCAAGGCTTCGCCGAGTGTGGCTGCACGGCCATCCGGCCGCGGCCCAAGCTCGTGATCCGCCGCCACCGCGACATCTTCCTCCTCGCTCGCTGGCCGGACCAGGCACACCACCATGCGGGCGCGTGTCCGTTCCACCGCCTGGCACTTGCCAAAGGGGGCGCCGCAGACAGTCTCGACGCCTTCCGCATGCGCGATGGCCACCACGACATCCGGCTCGACGCCACGCTGTCAGCCAGCACGCGCACTCCGGCAAAAACTGTGCAGCGGGCGCCCAAGGGGCAAAGCAGCAAGCCCCAACGGCGCTCGGCAGGCATGCTGGCGTTCCTAGAGTATGCGTGGGAGCAAGCGGGGCTCAACGTCTGGTCGGGGACCGGCTCCCGAGGCTGGAACGCCTGCTGGTCGCACCTGACCATGGAACTGGCCGATTGCCGCATCAACGGAAAGCCTGCGGCCGATCTGCTGCACGTGATGCAACGATGGGATCCGGCTCGCAAGGCCGAAATCCTGGCTGAGTTCGAGGCGTGGCAGGCGCGGCTCTCCCCCACTTTCGCAGGTACACCCCGCGGCATCTTGATTGGGGAGTTGGAGTCGCACGGGCCGACTCAGTATGGCGGCAAGCTCGTGCTGCGCCAGAGCACGCAGCGATTCTTCATGTCCGCTGAGATCTACGGAAGGCTGCAGGCGTCGTTCGCCAACGCCCTGGCCGGCGTTGGCAAGGGCGACCAACGCTGCATCGTCGTGCTGCTCGTTGAGAGATCCCGATCAAACTACCTGACCGCGGTCGATATCGCCGCGGTGATGGCCAACCGGCAGTTCCTGCCTTGCGATTCGTCGCACGAGGTAGCGATGGCGGACTATTTGGTCGGCCACGGCCGCGCGTTCCGCAAACCATTGCGCCACGTCGGACGCGCCGCCGTGCACCCGGATTTCGTGCTGACCGACGTCGAGCCCGAAGTCGTCATCGAGGTCCTTGGCTTGACTGGCAACGCCGACTACGACGCGCGCACGGCGGCGAAGCGGGCCCACTACCAGGCTACCGGCACACCGTTCATCGAGTGGGACGCAACGTCGCACCCCGTCACTTCGGTTCTGCTATTGCCACCTACGCGTTTCCATGACGGCCCCTGACATTGCGTCCGCGGCCTTGCTCGAGAGGCAGTACGCAGAGGCTCTGGACCTTGTCCTACGGTTCCGCGCCGCTTCCGTTGCCCTCGTGCAGCGACACCTTCTGATCGACTATCGGGATGCGGAAGTCCTACTGGGGCGCATGTCGCGCGAGACAACGCTGGTGCGGCGCATGCCGAACGGGCTCTACATGTTCGTCGGCGAGGTCATCGGGGGTGAGCTGCAGGCGCTCCACGGCTTTGCGCAAGAGGTCCTCGCTGCTCTGGAGTCGGGCCAGATCGACCCCGATCGGCTGCGCGACGCGGCAATCCGTTTCGGCATACCCCAGACCGTGGAAGCCACGGGCGCCACCGCCACTTGACTTCACGGGCAAGGCGCTAGGCTGATGCCGTGAACACTCTTGACGTCGAGAACCATGAAGCGAGCCAACACGGCCCCCGTTGCCCCTGCCACTGATGAGCGGAATCAGGCACCGCCCCTGCACCTGGTTCGTCTCACTGCTGCTTTAATCGCCGCCGATCTGCTTGGCCAGCCCAAAGCTGACGATCAAGACCTGGTGGCGCTCCGGCTGGTGGAATTTCTGGCTCGCGCCAGCACCCATCCACCGTGCCACCTTCCCGTCAGCGACATCGAGGCAGCAGAACGTGAACATCTGGGTTGTGTGCACTGCGGCACTGGGATATATGCCACGCACTCGGCAACCGCAATAGGTCCAAACTGATGGGCTACATCAATCCGCTTCTACGCTTGCCGGCCGCGCAGAAGCTGCTGCAATTGCCGCCGGAGCAACGCCGGGCGCTGGCCGCAGTGTTGCGGGAACTCCGCGAGGAATCCAATGCCGAGGCCGAGTTGTCCTTGCGCCGCCGCAAAGGCCCGATGGCAGCGTACTGGCGCGCAGTGTCGACCTATTCCCGGCACTTTGCCCACGCGCTCTCGCAGGCAACGGACCGAAGCGCCACCGCGCCCTCTGGCGAGGGTAGTTCTACGCCTCCCGCAACCGCAACAGACGGAACGGAGCCGGCCAGCGCGCAGCGGGATAAGGACACCCGAACCATCGACATGTTCGAGGCCAACAAATGAGCGAAAACACCAAGATCGAATGGACAGACCACAGCTGGAACCCCTGGGAAGGCTGTCAGAAGGTAGGCCCTGGCTGCGACCACTGCTATGCCGAGGCGCGTAATGCGCGTTACGGCAGCGGCCATGCCGCCAATTGGGGGCCAGGCGCGCCCCGCCGGCGCACCACCACCGCCAACTGGCGAAAGATGATCCGCTGGAACGTTGCACACGCCGCGTTTGCCGCAGTCCACGACCGCCGGCAGCGTGTCTTCTGTGCCAGCCTGGCGGACGTGTTCGACAACGAAGTACCAATCGAGTGGTTCATCGACATGCTCGATGTCTGGCGCCAGACGCCGAACCTCGACAAGCTCGTGCTGACCAAGCGCATTGGCAACGTCACAAAGCGCCTGGGCGATGCATTCAACGTCCTGATGTCGCGCGCCGATTGTGGCGACAACCCCCTCGTACCGTGGCTGGCCACGTGGATCGCTGGCAACGCCCCGGCCGATGTCTGGTTGGGCGCAACGATCGTGAACCAGACTGAGGCCGATCGCGACATCCCCAAGCTGCTTCGCACGCCGGCGAAGACCCGCTTCCTTTCGATGGAACCTCTGCTTGGCCGCGTCGACGTGTTTTCGACCATCACCGGTGACCTACTCCACACGTCCGGCAACGACTATAACCCGGGCGCTATCGACTGGATCATTGCTGGTGGCGAATCCGGACCCGGCGCGCGACCTACGCATCCGGCATGGCTGCGCAGCCTGCGCGACCAGTGTTCGGCCTCCGGCGTGCCGTTCCTGCTGAAGCAGTGGGGCGAATGGCACACCGCCGCCGTGCTGACCCCGACCGGCGAGGCCGTCTTCCGGACGTTCGACACGTTCGACCAGTGGGTGAACAAGGCTTCAACCTGGATCGCCGGCGGCATCTGTCTGGACCGAGACGGCCGGCAGCTGGCAATTGGCGCGGATTTCACCCAAGCCCGGGACGAGGGCCGCTTCCCAGTGACGGTGATGCATCGGGTCGGCAAGAAGGCTGCGGGCCGTCTCCTCGATGGCATGCTGCACGACGCTTTTCCCCCTGTATCGCTCCCCGTGGCCGACGCTGGCCATGGATTCCCTCCTCACGGCGTCGCCTAGACGTTCAACCTCAACCTCGAGATAGATGCAGCAATACGACAATGAAGGGCGAGAGTATCCCGAGCCCGAAACCGTCCTGGCCATCCGCGGGGCCATCACCACCGGCCAGATGGGCGGCCCGATGGGCCCGCCAGGCCATTGGCTCAACGAGTTCTGGCAGATCGGCGCAGCCCTGCGAGACCACGCGCAAATGCTGCAAGGCTTCCAGGGCACCATGACGCGTGAGATTCTGAGCACAACGAGCGGCTACCTGGCCATGGAAGAGCCGATCGACGAACAGCCCGTCAGCCAATTCTGACGGGTGCAGGCCGCGGACAGGCATAATCCCGGGATTTTCAGCACCGGATTCTTGCCATGGCCAGCGGCCTCCTTCAATGCGCCCACTGCGACGGCGCCCCCCTCTACATCGCCGGCCGGCTGCAGGCAGTCATTGCTTGTGAGGAATGCGGCATGTCGACGCCGCCGATCCAACTCGATGGCACCAGCAAGGACGAGACCTTCTCCCAGCTCAGCGCCATCTGGAACAACCGCGTCGAGCACCGGCCCGCCGATGAGCATGCCATTTCGATGACGGCTCGCCGCGCGCTTACCGTCTCGGACATCCCGTACTTCCTGAACCTGGTCGCCTCCACAACAACCGACTGGGAGGCAAACGGCCCGAAATTCGCGGCCATGGCCGCTGCCCTCGCCCAGCCAGGGTACGAGTTCAAGCACGCGGATCCGCCTGAAACGGTGGTATCTCAGTCCGCGCGCTATCAGAAGCTGCTGAAGCGGGCGAAGATCATCTATATAGATGGCGCACCAATGGTCCGCTTCGAGCCGGTGCCGGCGCTATGCGCTGAGATTGCCGAAGAAGCTCTGGCCGACAAGGAATGGCCCCTGCTGGACCTGCACGAGTTCATCGGCAAGGCCATCGATGGCGTGCCGGATCACTGGCAACCTTGATGCCTTGACTTCAGCGATCGGTTGGCAAGCTGAGAGAGTGTCCAACAACCTCTTCCGCCCTTCATGATCCGAAAGCTCATCACTGTGCTCGCCGCCCTGGGCATTGCTACTACGGCGCTCGCCAAAGACGCGGTTCCGTGTCCGAACGTGCTCTCAGTCGGCGAGCCCGCCGTCCGTGTCGAAGCCGGGAGTACACGGCTGCTCTGCTACCGCGCGTATGCCGTGCTCTATTCGGACAACACGCGCACGGCGCTGTGGTCCGCCGAGCGCCTGACGGCCATGGCGGTCGAAGCCGCTCGCAGGCTTCCACGGGACAGCGACTTCTATGAAGAGGACCGCCTCCCGGCATCGGCCCGAGCACGGCTCGATGATTACCTTCGATCAGGGTTCGATCGTGGCCACCTATCGCCAAGCGCGGACTTCTCCGACAAATCCGCACAGGCCGAGAGTTTCAGCCTTGCCAACATCGTGCCGCAAAACAGCGTGTCTAACCGTCGGACGTGGAGCCATATTGAAACCTCGACACGCCGGCTCGCGAGAGAGCATGGCACGATCCATGTCGTGACCGGGCCAGTGTTCTCGAAGGACGCCGCGACGCTCAACCGCCGTGTTCGCGTGCCAACCTACCTGTGGAAGGCCATCTATGTGCCCGGAATGGGCGCGGCGGCCTATGTCGTCCGCAACGACGCGACGCCGGCGTACAGTGCGATCAGCATCGACGAGTTGGCACACTTCGCGGGTGTCGATCCATTTCCGGCGCTGGCTCGCGCGCAGCGGGCGCAGGCCATCGATTTGCCGGCGCCAGCGCCCCATCCGGGCGAAAAGGCAGCGCGTCGTGTGGCCTTCTCGTGGCTGGTATCTGGCGAATCGCTGTCGGGCAAAGCACCAGCCGGCTCGCTTAACCGCCTGGCGGGCGACGCCGGGGCCTTGGCCGCTATGCTTATTGCATACGCGCGATAGCCTGCCAGAGGTAGTGGCCTGAGGGAACATGTCCCTCTCAAAAAGCACGAAAGGCACGTCCGAAGACGTGCCTTTCGCGTTCTAGGGCGACAATTTGGAGGTCAGCGCCGAAGCCAGAGCCACGCTCCGAGGCCGAAATAGAACGAAAGCGGAATACATGCGCCGGCCAAGGAAGCGAGAATGAACCGAAAGCGCGATGGTCGTGCGCGCGCCTGGGCCAACTCTATGGCACGGCATCGGACCGTGTTCACCATGCGTAGTACCGCCTCATCAGTCGTTGCTTCGTCGAACCCGTTGGCCAGCCACACCATGTCCGAGTTGTGGATTTCGCCCACGAAAAGCGAGATCTCGCTTCCCCCGAGCACCCGCGCGCGCTCCGCCGCGAACTCCAGCATGAAGACACTTCGCAACGGAATGTTGAGCTCAGGCTCAATCATGGCGAGCCAACGCCAATCTGGATCCGGGAACACCGGACCGCTCCGATCGCCAGCGCCAGCCCGGCGACGACAGTTTTCCACGAGATAGTCGTACGGTGCAGGGAATCCCGCCAGCCGCCGCCGTTCATCCGGGGATAGCGCGTGGAAGGCGGCAGAGCCGCCGATGTCCTGCAGGCGACGAACGCCATTCGATCCGAATCGGTCTGCGGCCGTTCGACGCTCGCGGCGCATGCCCGCGGTCACCATGAACATGCGCATCGGCGTTGCCATGGCTTTAAGTTGCATCCGGAAGGCGTCGAGCAGCGGGATCTCGGTCCAGTCGTCCATCTCGACCTGAATACCTCGATAGAGCTTGCCGAACTTGGTCTCTCCAAACACGAGCTCACCCGGGGCATCTGCGATCGCCCGTTCCACCAGGGTCTTGTATTGCTTGTTCGTGCCGCCGGTCAGCCCGTGAAGGACGCCATACACATGGCACGTAACACCGCGGTATCGAATCGTCGCTGCGTCGATCCGCTGCTCGACTGCGGCCGCGCCTGACAACAACTGCGCGATTGAGACGTAGCCCGATGACTGGCCCAGGGATTGGCTGTTACTCATGGCCAGCACCGCTGACCGCTGCCTTGAAGCGCTGGCCGGCCTTGAACTTCACCGTCTTGGCGGCCTCGACGAGGATTTCCTCACCGGTACGCGGGTTGCGGGCCATCCGCGCGCCGCGCTCGCCTTTACTGAAGGTCCCGAAACCGATAAGGGTCAGGGTCTCTCCCCGCCCAACCGATTCCATGATGGCATTCAGCGTGGCGTTGAGAGCTTGCTCGGCTTTGGCTTTCGTCAGGCCTTCAACGCTGGCCGCAATGGCGTCGACGAGTTCAGATTTTGTCATGAGGGATTTCTCCGTACGGATTGAAGTTGCCCAGGTATTCAAGCACGCACGGAGTACTACACTGCCCCAGAAAGCCACATCAAAACAGCGACGTTTCTTAGTTCAAACCAGCCTGATTGGGCATTGGCCTGGTGGGCAGCTCCGGAAAGTCTTTCAGACCCTCAAGGTACGCTGTCGCCTGACATGCCAGACTCAGATGGGCGACGTCGGCCTGCAGCAATGCAACACCCAAGGCCTCCCCCAACCGTTCGCCCCGGGCCGGCGGCAGCGCAGCCGAAACACGGAAGATGGTGCCATCCTCCGTATCGACATCCTCAAGATCCCATCCCCCGCGGGTAAGCGTTCGCCTGGCCATTCGGGCGAAGTGCATCGAGACCAGGTCGCTCAGATGGGTGCCTACCGCGACACCGTTCGCCCAGATCTGACCAAGGTCGAAGAAGGGGTTGTCCGAGATACGTCCCTCGATGCCGACTTCGGAGACATCCCTTTCATCGAAAGAGTAGAGCAGGATGCTGCCCCACCTGGTACGAAGCCCACGCCGGCGAGCTGCTGGCGCGCCCGGTCGGCGTATGGGCAGCCAGGGCCATTCGGCCGTCGCATTTGCTGCGACGCCGTTGGCAAGAACACCGTGCAGAGCTACATCGGTATATATCTTGTCTACATACATTAGGGAACTCAGGGGCTGCGAACTGAGAAACACGCTACAAATTTATCGTGTTACCGGGGAAATAGGGTGAGCATGCTCGTAGTTTCTGGCTCAAAGAGATTATCCGCGGGCGCTCCTACGCTTTCAATTCAGACATGCGCGCGGCAGGCTGCTGGTGAAGACGCTGCCGTCCTGTTCGAGCCGAGCCAGATGATCCGGGTGCGCACATCGTGAAAGCAGACCTCTGATGTCTGCGGCGGCGAGCCATCGGCTAAACTCCTCACCGATGCCAAGGAAGGCGTCACTCTGCGCCGGATTGAAAAACGCAATTGCGCTGAACAATCTGTTGGTCGTGTCATTTTCCATCCACTCAAGCCATCTTCCCAGGTGCTTTTCAGCTACATCCTCCAGCGACGGGTGCACGACGTCGCTGAGAAATGCCCCGACCTCATCTACATCGGAGCACAAGTGAGGCAGCTTCAAGTACGGATCATCGTCGAGATACCCGGAAATGTAGAACAGAGAGTCCTCGCCGGCCATCTCGGCTTCTTCATGCTCGACCACAATACAACCCCACTCCGTACGAAACCCTCTTCTCGGGCGCAGCGCTTCTTCCAGTTCTTCTTGCCCGTGCGGATTGACAGGATCGTCCATTAGCCCGGCGCGAGCGACCACCTCCACGGCGCGCGGAAGCGTTATCCACGGCCAGTTAGCAATTACCTGGGGCGAGGCCCCGGCTGCAAAGAACTCGGCAACCTCGTGATCGCAGTATTTCCTATCGTCGTACGTCATCTATCCTCCTTTCTATGCTGAAGCTTCAAGACCGATCTCCCGCGTCGCTGCGTTCCAGCAACCTGTAAAGCGCCCTTCTGCTAATACTCAACGCCAGCGCCGCCTTGGTCTTGTTGCCAGAATTTGCAGCAAGGGCGGCGGACGCTTCCGTTGGAGTCACTGCCGGCTTGCGCAGCGACTGTTGGGTGGAATACGTGCTGAGATACGCGTTTGCCTTAGTTGCACGGCTATGGCCTGCCGCTTCTGCCACTCGCCGCTGGCCTTCTCGGTGGATCGCCGGGTCAATGCGGCTAGCATCCGCCTTGATGGGAGCGGGCGCCCCTGTTATGTGGGTATAGAGTCCCTGCATGTACTCGTGGCGCAATCCGTGAGCGGTAACGCCAAGTTCGCCAGCTCGCGCAACGCCATGCTTTGCCAGTAGGCTATATAGACGCCCACACCAGGAGTCGTAGCTGTGGGCGTCAGGGATAGTGGATCCAGTTCGGGAGTTCGCGAAGCGCGCTGCGGCTTCAAGTACCGCGTACTGCTCAGCAGGGTGTGTAATGGGCACAGGCCGCTTGCGGCCGCCCTTTGTACCTTCGTCGACTCTGAGCACCCCATCGCGCAATGCGACAGCAGGCTTGAGCTTCAGCGCCTCTTCCACCCGAAGACCGAATCGCCACATCAATCTCAGCTGTACGCCCGCAACCGGCTCCTCGGCTTCGATCTTCGCGATCACGGCGGCAATGTCGATGCCCTTCGCCGACCACGCTCGGTCCTCCTGCGCCACATAGTGCCGCTCCAGCCCCGCCGCCTTCCGGTCAACGTAACCCTCCAGCGGCAGGACCAAGTTTGGCTTCCCCATCCATTCCGCCAATGCGCGGAGGTACGTGAGCTTATTCTCGATCGTCCCCATGGCCTGGCCACGCTCTACGCTGCTCTGAACGAGCCAGGAAATGTGCTTGTGCCGCAATGACCAGGGCGACTGAATCTGGAACCCGCCACTGGATCGCAGATCGTGGAACATGGCACAGATGTAAGTGAGCCTCCATTCCTGGGTCTTGGTACTCAATTTCTTGAGCGTCCGTCTCGAACGACTGAGAATCCTGTCGACATTCTGCTCAAACAGGGTGAGTAGTTCATCCTCCAGCTGCCGGGGAAACCCGTAACGCTTCACCTTTTCTCGGTAGTCAATCCTGAAGCCCATCTCGTGCCATTGGTCGCAGTGCTCAATTGCCAAGCCACGCTTCGGTACACGACGTCCGACGCATGGCGCCTGCCGCTCACCGGCCCCGTCCGGTGTGCGGTTGCCATCCTTCACCCGATGGCCATGGGGTCCCGACTTCCTGGTCTTTAGTGCGATAACCTCGATCGACCAGACACAGGGAAGAACTGTGCTCCGGCCGCCCGTGAAGTCGCCGATGTGGCTCGCGCCACTCCGGTCTCCACGGATACCCTGCCTGCCGCGTGCATGACGCGTTCTGCGACCCGCGGACTCTCCGCCGGTGCAAGCCTGTAGGGCAAATCGTTTTTGCGCATTTCGGTCTCCGGCTGCGCCCACCGGTCGTCATGTGAAGGGATTCGCGATAGCCGATGGCCCAATCGCTTCCAATCCCCCGTCCCCAAGTCAGTTCACCTTGGCCGCAGTGTGTCGGGCCGCCTGAACCGTACCCAGCGCTGTCGCTGTAAGGACGTGTCTTCCGTGATGCGAATAGTGTGCGACTGTGCGCCACAGAATTCGTCTCAATGTTCACCACCGCACGCTATGGCGTGCAAATCGAGTGTTATCGCGGTGTGCAGCCTTCCTCAATGTCGGCCACTGTCTGCTTGATTTGATTGAAAAAAAGGCCGGTTCAATTTCCGGCGTGAACAGCGGGCCTCGCAGTGACCCTTCACTCGGAAGAATCGGAGGTCATATGCGCCGCGCAATGGCGGCAAGGTCGATGCGTCGGGGACGCGGTAAGAGCCCACAGGATAGCTTAAGGCGGCTGCCGACGACAACCGAAACACCCTCAACTTTGCGAGGTTTCGAAGACTTGACATCGAGTTTGCGTCGGTAGAGTGGAATGCGTAGGAGGCAGTTATGGGGACTTTCGGTGGGTATCTGTCACTTGCTCACCGAAAGTCACCGCGCGATTGATAGTCCTCTGTCAGATACCGGACGAATCTCACCCAATCTGGCAGATCCTGCCACTAGCGAATGACTCTCCTTCTTCCAACAACCATCGCAACAGCATCGAGAGAAAAAGAGCATGCAACAGCAAATCGGCGAATCGAAAATGGTCAAGGCCGCAACCCTCGCAGTCGACGTCGGCTATGGGAACACCAAGTCTGCGTTCGCAATCGGGTCCGAGATCAAGACCGCGATGTTCCCTTCCCTTTCGCCGCAGGCTGCCACTACCAGCCTGACGCCTGAAAGTGGCCCATTCCAGGCACGACAGGTAATCAATGTAGTGGTCGACGGGGCGCGCTACGAGGTGGGCCCCGGTGTTTCCATCAGTGGGGCGTACACCACGGGCCGCGCGCTCGCAGAAGACTACGTCACGACGCCCAACTATGCGGCGCTGCTGGCGGGAGCCCTCTTCTACTCGGGCGCAACCGAGGTCGAGCGCCTGGTGCTTGGCCTGCCGGTGCACAATACCCAGAAGTACGCCGGCTACTTGCGCGACCGATTCGTCGGTCGGCACGACTTCGGTTGGGGCGCTATCGAGGTAAAGTCTGTGCTGCCGCTTCCCCAGCCCCTCGGCACCCTGCTCACGTACATGCAGCAGAGTGGCAAGCAATACGACCCCCACAATTCCTACCTGGTCATCGACGTTGGCTACTTCACGACCGACTGGATCGTCGCGAAGGGTTACACGATGGATG
>Ga0102589_1001234_pt1 | contig 37119 bp, 38 predicted proteins | sample AraplaMF_Col_mLB_FD_76858 | JGI IMG/M metagenome (GOLD analysis project Ga0102589, IMG submission 76858) | Arabidopsis root microbial communities from the University of North Carolina, USA - plate scrape MF_Col_mLB | ecosystem: Host-associated > Plants > Roots > Endosphere | place: USA...
TTTCTCCCTTGTAGAGAGAGGTGCCGCCCAGCGTCACGCCCTGGTAAATCGTGCAGCCGTCGCCGATCTCGGCGGTTTCGCCGACGACAACGCCCATGGCATGGTCGAAAAACACCCGCTCGCCGATCTTGGCGCCGGGGTGGATCTCAATGCCCGTCATCCAGCGCGAAACATGCGAGATAAACCGGCCCAGCCACTTGAGGCCATGGTTCCAGCACCAGTGGGCCCGGCGGTGCAAAACCAGGGCGTGCAGGCCCGGGTAGCAGGTCAGCGCTTCCCAGGCCGTACGGGCGGCGGGATCGCGGTCGAGGATGCACTGGATGTCGGAGCGGAGTCGGGAAAACATGGTGGGAGTTTAGTGGCCGTCCGCAGACCGTGCTGGCGTGCTGTCTTTGGGCGGCATTTGAGCGGCTGTGTGCAGCATAGCCTTGGCAACCCCCCGCAGGATGTGGATTTCCTCGGGGCTCAGCTGGGCGCGGTTGAACAGCTGGTTGAGCCGCGGCATCAGCTTTTTCGGCGAAGCCGGGTCCAGAAAGCCAATGCCGGTGAGCGCTTCCTCCCAGTGCTTGAGCATGCCGGCCACCGCCGCCGCGTCGGCCTGCGCGGGTTCGGCCGTCGCCGGCTGCACGCTGAAGCCGCCCAGCGCCTGGCGCCAGTCGTAGGCGATCAGCTGCACCGCCGCGCCCAGGTTGAGCGAGCCGAACTTCGGGTCGGTCGGGATGCTGAGCGCCACATGGCAGCGGTAAACGTCCTCGTTTTGCATGCCAAAGCGTTCGGAGCCGAACAAAAAAGCCACCGATTCGGGCCTGGCGACTCCTTCCACGGCTGCCGGCCCCTGACCCAGCAAGGCGGAAAAATGCTCGCGCGGCGCGCGCGTGGGCGGGCCGAAGTCGCGCGGCGTCATGGCGGTGGCGCACAGGTGCGCCATGCCGTCCAGGGCTTCGTCCAGCGTGGCGACGATACGGGCTTTCTTGAGCACGTCCAGCGCGCCGCTGGCCCGCTGTATGGTTTCTTCGCGGTTCAGCACATTGGCCCAGCGCGGCGCGACCAGCACCAGGTCGTCAAAACCCATGGTTTTCATGGCGCGGGCGGTGGCGCCGACATTGCCGGCATGGCTGGTGTTGATCAGGACAAATCGGGTACGCATAGGCTGGATTGTCCTAGAAGCGCTTGCAAGGTCCGGCCCCGGCAGGCGAAAACCGGGGGAAATCCCATTTATGGGAAAATACCCCCATTGCCCGCCGCCCGCATCGCCAGCGCCGGTTCATCCCGTTCTTCCTCACAACTTATGTCCAGCAATCTCCATCCCATGCTCAACGTGGCCATCAAGGCCGCGCGCGCTGCAGGCGCCATCATCAACCGCGCGGCGCTTGACGTCGAAGCGGTTCGCGTCTCGGTCAAGCAGACCAACGATTTCGTCACCGAGGTCGACCAGGCCGCCGAGGCGGCCATCATCGAAACCTTGCTGGGCGCCTACCCCGGCCACGGCATCCTGGCCGAAGAATCGGGCAGCGAGCATGGCGCCAAGGACTCCGACTACGTCTGGATCATCGATCCGCTGGACGGCACCACCAACTTCATCCACGGCTTCCCTGTCTATTGCGTCAGCATCGCGCTGGCCGTCAAAGGCAAGGTCGAGCAGGCCGTGGTCTACGACCCCACCCGCAACGACATTTTCTGCGCCACCAAAGGCCGCGGCGCCTACCTCAACGACCGCCGCATCCGCGTGGCCAAACGCACCCGGCTGCAGGAATGCCTGATTTCCACCGGTTTCCCCTACCGCCCCGGCGACAAGCTCAAGGCCTACCTCAACATGCTGGGCGAAGTCATGAGCCAGTGCGCCGGCGTGCGCCGCCCCGGCGCAGCGGCGCTGGACCTGGCCTATGTGGCCGCCGGTTTCAGCGACGGCTTTTTTGAATCCAACCTCAAGCCCTGGGACGTGGCGGCCGGCTCGCTGCTGGTGACCGAGGCCGGCGGCCTGATCGGCAACTTCACGGGCGAGGCCGACTTCATGGACCACGGCGAGTGCGTGGCCGGCAACCCGCGCGTCTACGGCCAGCTGGTGGCCACCCTGGGCAAGTACAGTAAATTCGCAGGCGCCGGCGACAAGGCCGTGGTACGCCAGGCCCTGCAGGACACGCCCGCCGCGGAGGAGCCTGAAGAAGGCGCCGAAGAAAACGCGGCGCCCGCCGCCCCGGCCGAAAAGCCCACGCTCAAAGCCAGGCGCATCAAGGCCGGCGAGAGCGCGGCCCCCAAGGCGCCCGACGCGCCCTTCTAAGCAAAGCCCGCCTCGCGGGCTTTTTTCATCGCCGCGTTTCGGTAAAGTGTGCCCAGGCACACCATGAACCGGCCCCACCCCGCTCCCCCCGCCGCGCTGGCCCCCCCCCTGCAGCGCCGGGCACAGGGCTGGCTGCAAAAAACCCTGCACGTGCTGCTGAGCCAGTACGTCACCAACGGCCTGACGGTGTCGCTGGGCCTGGTGCTCATCATGCTGGCCATCTTCGAGGCCGCCGGGCTGGCCGCCGCCTCCACCGCCGCCGTCGGCGTGATGATCACCAGCCTGCCCGACGTGCCGGCGCCGCGCAGGCGCAAGATCATGCAGATGCTGCCCGCGCCGCTGCTGGGCGCCCCGCTCTTCATGCTGGTGCAGCTGGTGCGCCACGACGAGCTGCTGCTGGGCATCGTCGTCGCGGCCGCCACCTTCCTGGCCGTGATGATGATGGCCTGGGGCAAGCGCGGCGGTCCCATCTGTTTTTCGCTGCTGTTTTCCACGCTGTTTTCCATGGCCGCGCCGCCGGTCGCCTCGCTGGGGCAGATCGCGCTGCACGGCGCCTGGTTCATGGCCGGCGCCGGGCTGTACCTGCTGTGGGCGGTGTTCACCACCCATTTGCTCAACCAGCGCTTTCGCGCGCAGCTGCTGGCTGAATGCCTGCACAGCTTCGCGCAGATTTTGCGCACCCAGTCCCAGCGCTTCGGGCCCCAGCCCGACCACAACGCACTGCTGGCGCGCATGCTGCAGCAGCAGGCCGCGCTGGCCGACCATTTGCAGAACACCCGCGACGTGGTGCTGGAGTCACCCACCACACCGGAGCGCCAGCGCCTGGCGGCCATGCTGCTGAGCTTGCTGGAGGCGCGCGACCACCAGCTCGCCTGCGACCTGGACCTGGATTTTTTGCTGGAGCACAGCGCCACAGTCGCCGTGCTGCCCGCCCTGCAGCTGGCGCTGGACAGCACCGCCGCGCGGCTCGAAGCCCTGGGCATGGATTTGCTGCTGGGCCGGCGCGGCGCGGCGATTACCGCCATCACCGACCTGCGGCCGGAACTCGCCGGCGCCCTGCCGCCGCGCACAAAGCGCGCCGATCCGCTGGCGCCCGACCCGCTGCTCGTCGACACCACGGATCCGCTGGCGCTGCTGCACAACATGGCCGACCGCATAGGCCATATCAACGACGAGGCCGTGAAGATGGCGGCGCTGGCGCGCGGCGACATCCCGCCCGGGCTGTCCGCCGTGCGCACCCAGTGGCAGCTCTTCGTCAGCAGCGTCCACTGGTCGTGGAAGCCGCTGCTGGGCCAGTTGAGCTGGAGCGCCCCCATCCTGCGCTATGCCCTGCGCTGCACGCTGGCCGTGGCCACCGGCTATGCCGTGTCGCTGCGGCTGCCCTGGGTGGCGCACGAGTACTGGATATTGCTGACCATCGTGGTCGTGATGCGCGGCAACCTGGCGCAAACCGTGCAGCGACGCAATGCCCGCGTCGCCGGCACGCTGCTGGGCTGTGCGCTGGTCATGGCCATCCTGGCCCCGCACCCGGGGGCCCGCACCATCTTCGGCGTGATCGCACTCAGCATGGGCCTTGCACACGCCTTTGCATTGCGGCGCTACCTTTACACCTCCATCGCGGCCACCGTGGCCGGCCTGCTGCAGGCGCATTTGCTGCTGGCCGGCGTGCAACCCGGTTTCGCCATGGCCGAGCGCCTGGCCGACACCCTGCTGGGCGCACTGATCGCCTGGCTGTTCAGCTATGTGCTGCCGGCCTGGGAACGCAAGCAGCTTCCGGCGCTGGTGCGGCGCAGCGCCGACGCCCAGGCCAGGCATGCGGAGCTGGCACTCGCGCTGCTCGACGAGGCCCGCGCTTCCGACCTGCCCTGGCGGTTGGCGCGGCGCGAGGCCTACAACAGCCTCTCGGACCTCACCCTGGCCGCCCAGCGCAGCCTGGCCGAGCCCCACAAGGTGCGCCCGCCCCTGGAGCCGCTCGAAGCCCTGCAGGCGCGCAGCTACCAGTTGCTGGCCCAACTCACGGCCGTTAAATCGCTGCTGCTGCTGCACCGCGCCCAGCTCAACCTCGCAGTGGTCAGGCCCGCCCTGGCGCGGGCTGCCGGCTGCATAGAGGCAGAACTGTCGGGCGCTGGATTCCCCGCGCCGGGACCCGGCCCGGTCATCGCCGGCCAGCCCTTCCAGCCCCGGCCCGACCCGCTGATGACCCTGGACCTCACACCCTGGCTGCTGCGCCGGCTGGACCTGGCTTGCGCCATGGCCCGCGAGCTGCGCTTGAGCCAGGCGCGCGTGCTGGCCGAGCCCCTTAAACCCGATCAACCGGCCGCCATTGATAATGCTGGATTGGCCCCGGCGCCCGCCGCCCCTTCCCACCCAACGCATGAGTGAAAACGCCACCGTGAGACCCGAACTCGCCAGTCCCGCCAGCCCCATGAGCCCCGTCAGCCCCGCCATGTCGCTGGCAGGCCACACGCCCATGATGCAGCAGTACCTGGGCATCAAGGCCCAGTACCCCGACACGCTGGTGTTCTACCGCATGGGCGATTTTTATGAAGTCTTTTTCGCCGATGCCGAGAAAGCCGCGCGCCTGCTCGACATCACGCTGACGCGGCGCGGCCAGTCGGCCGGCGAGCCGGTGGTCATGGCCGGCGTGCCCTTCCATGCGCTGGAAGGCTACCTGGCCAAGCTCATCAAGCTCGGTGAATCGGTGGCGATCTGCGAGCAGGTCGGCGACGTCGCCACCAGCAAGGGCCCGGTGGAGCGCAAGGTGGTGCGCGTGGTCACGCCCGGCACGCTGACCGACACCGAACTGCTCAACGACAAGAACGAATCCATTTTGCTGGCCGTGCACCAGGGCGCGCGCAACACCTGCGGCCTGGCCTGGCTCAGCGTGACGCAGGGCGAGATCCACCTGGCCCATTGCGCCGGCGACGAACTTGAAGCCTGGCTGGCGCGCGTGGCGCCCAGCGAGCTGCTGTACAACATCGACGTGACGCCGGCCTTCGAGCAGCGGCTCAAGACCCAGCGCTGCGCCTCCACCGCGCGCCCGGCCTGGCAGTTCGACGCCGCCTTGGGCGCGCGCCGCCTGCTGGACCAGCTCAAGGTCGCCTCGCTGGCCTCGTGGAACGCCGAGGCATTGAACGAAGCCCATGCCGCAGCCTCCGCGCTGCTCGGTTACGCCGAACACACGCAGGGCCGGGCGCTGTCGCATGTGCAGGGCCTGCAGGTGGTGCGCTCCGGCGAACTCATCGAGCTGCCGCAAAGCACGCGGCGCAACCTGGAACTCACACAGACCCTGCGCGGCGAGGATTCGCCCACGCTGTTTTCGCTGCTGGACACCTGCACCACCGGCATGGGCAGCCGGGCGCTCAAGAGCTGGCTGCTCAGCCCGCGCCGCGACCGCGCCCAGGCAGCCGCGCGCCTTGAAGCCATCACGCATTTGCGCGGCGGCTCGCAGCAGAGCCTGCGCGCCAAGCTCAAGGGCTGCAGCGACGTGGAGCGCATCACCGCCCGCATCGCGCTGCGCCAGGTGCGGCCGCGCGAACTGGTGGCCCTCAAAGACACCTTGCAAAAAGCCGAGCTGGCCGCGCCCACGGGCAGCGATTTTCCGGAACTGCTGACCCGCATCTTTGAAGACCTGCAGCCGCCCGCCGGCTGCGCCGCGCTGCTAGGCCGCTATGTGCTCGACGAGCCGGCCGCGCTGATACGCGACGGCGGCGTCATCAACCACGGCTGCGACGCCGACCTCGACGAACTGCGCGCCATCCAGACCAACTGCGACAGCTTTTTGCTGGACCTGGAGGTCCGCGAAAAAGCCCGCACCGGCATCGCCAACCTGCGCGTGCAGTTCAACAAGGTGCACGGCTTTTACATCGAGGTCACGCAGGGCCAGGTCGACAAGGTGCCCGACGACTACCGCCGCCGCCAGACGCTGAAGAACGCCGAACGCTACATCACGCCCGAACTGAAAGCCTTTGAAGACAAGGCCCTATCGGCGCAGGAGCGCGCCCTTGCGCGCGAGAAGTGGCTGTACGAACAGCTGCTGGACCAGTTGCAGGATTTCATCCCCGCGCTGAGCCGGCTGGCGCGCGCCCTGGCCTCGCTGGACGCGCTGTGCGCGCTGGCCGAGCGCTCGCTCACGCTGAACTGGGCCGCGCCGGTGTTTGTGCGCGAGCCCTGTATAGACATCGTCCAGGGCCGGCATCCGGTGGTGGAGGCGCGCCTGGCCGAAACCGGCGGGGGTTCCTTCATCGCCAACGATTGCGCCATGAGCGGCAAACACCGCATGCAGGTCATCACCGGCCCCAACATGGGCGGTAAATCGACCTATATGCGCCAGGTGGCCCTCATCGTGCTGCTGGCCAGCGTGGGCTCCTATGTGCCGGCGGCCAGCTGCCGGCTCGGTCCCATAGACGCCATCCACACCCGCATAGGCGCGGCCGACGACGTGGCCAATGCGCAGTCCACCTTCATGCTCGAGATGACCGAGGCCGCGCAAATCCTGCACGCCGCTACACCTCATTCTCTGGTGCTGATGGACGAGATAGGCCGCGGCACCTCCACCTTCGACGGCCTGGCGCTGGCCGGCGGCATCGCCGCCTATTTGCACAACAAGACGCAGGCCTTCACGCTGTTCGCCACGCACTACTTCGAGCTCACCGAGTTCCCGGCCCAGCACCACGGCGCCATCAATGTGCATGTCAGCGCGGTCGAGTCCGGCACCGACATCGTGTTTCTGCACCACATCGAGCCCGGGCCCGCCAGCAAGAGCTACGGGATTGCCGTGGCCAAGCTGGCCGGCGTGCCCGCCGCCGTGGTCAACCACGCCCGCCATGCGCTCAATGCGCTGGAAGCCCACCAGAACGAAGCGCGCGCCCAGGTCGACTTGTTTGCCGCGCCGCCCGAAGCGGCCGCGCCCGAACAAAGCGCGGTGGACAAGGCATTGGGTACCATAGACCCTGATGCACTGACGCCGCGCGAGGCGCTGGACGCCCTGTACCGCCTCAAAAAGATGTCTGCCTCGCCGTGAACCAGCGCAACCCGACCTCCCCCAAGATCCCCACTTCCCCAAAGCAGCTCATGACCTACTGCGTCGCCGCCAAACTCAACGCCGGGCTGGTGTTTTTGTCAGACTCCCGCACCAACGCGGGCCTGGACCACATCAGCACCTTCCGCAAGATGATCGTCTACGAAAAAGCGGGCGACCGCTTCATGGTGCTGCTGTCGGCCGGCAACCTGTCGATCTCCCAGTCGATACGCGAGATCCTGCAGGTCGAGCAGCTCAAGGACCACGAAGGCGGCGAGCCCATCACCATCTGGAACGCCAAAAGCATGTTCGACGCCGCGCGCGTGCTCGGTTCGGCCATCCGCCGCGTCTACGACCGCGACGCCGAGGCGCTCAAGAATGCCGATGTGGACTTCAACGTCTCGCTGGTTTTCGGCGGCCAGATCCGCGGCGAAAACATGCGCCTGTTCCAGATGTATTCGGCCGGCAACTTCATTGAAGCCACCGACGAGACGCCCTACTTCCAGGTCGGCGAGTCCAAATACGGCAAGCCCGTGCTGGACCGCGTGCTGACCCCCGCCACGCCGCTGGCCGAAGCCGCCAAATGCGTGCTGGTGTCCATGGACTCGACCATGAAGTCCAACCTTTCGGTGGGCCTGCCGCTGGACCTGGTGGTCTATGAGGCCGACACCTACAAAAGCGACAAGATTGTCTGCATCGACAACGACAACCCTTATTACCGCATGATGCACAGCAGCTGGGGCCAGAAGCTGCGCGAAGTTTTCGACAGCATCGAAGATCCGGTCTGGGACGACGCGCACACCGACATTCCGCTGAAGATGCCGGCCACGCGGCATGAGCCGCTCAAGAAAATAAGCACGCCCGACGAGAAGTTGATTTAACAGGTGCTGATTTAAACCGTGCCCACTTCGTTAAAACCCCTGGTTATTTTTTCCCACGGCAACAGCTTTCCCGCCAGCACCTACAACGCGGTATTCCAGAGCCTCAGGGCTCGCGGTTTCCAGGTCAAGGCTGTCGAAAAATTCGGCCACGACCCGCGCTACCCCGTCACCAGCAACTGGCCCCACCTGGTGCAGCAGCTGGCCGACTTCACGACCCGCGAAGTCGAAAAAGCCGGTCAGCCGGCATTCCTTGTCGGCCATTCACTGGGCGGGTTTTTAAGCCTGATGTGCGCCGCCCGTCATCCCCAGCTGGGCGGCCAGCCCGTCAAAGGTGTGGTGCTGGTTGACTCGCCCATCCTGGGCGGCTGGCGCGCCCACGCCGTCAACGTCGCCAAACGCGCCCAACTGGTCGGCGCCATCTCACCAGGCGCCATCAGCCGCAAACGCAAAAACCAGTGGCCGGGCAAGGACGAGGTCTTCGAACACTTCCGCGGCAAAAAAGCCTTTGCCGCCTGGGACGAGCAGGTGCTGCGCGACTACATCGCGCACGGCACCTATGAAGGCACGGGCGATGACGAAGGCAAACGGTTGCTGAGCTTTGACCGCGACGTGGAAACCGCGATCTACAACACCCTGCCCGACAACCTCGAAGGCCTGCTCAAGCGCCATCCGCTCAAATGCCCCGTCGCCTTTATAGGCGGGCGGCAGTCGGTGGAAATGAAGCAGGTCGGGATGGCGATGACAGAGAAAGTCACCAAGGGGCGCATCATGATGCTCGACGGCAGCCACCTGTTTCCCATGGAAAAACCTTTGATGACTGCGGCGGCCATCGAAGCGGCCCTTCGGAATTTCCTGGACTGACCCAGGCGCCTACAAAACCTCCGCCGACGACAAGGCCGGCGTTTCGGCAATCCGCGCCGAGATGGCCTGGCAAGCCTCCAGCAGTGGCGCCACATAGGCCTGCTCGGGGTGGTCTTTCTGCCGGAACATGAGCGTGCTCACACTGATGGCTGCCACCGGCGCACCACCACCGCCACGTATCACGGCGCCGTAACAAAAAATCCCCGCCTCATGTTCTTCGCCATCAACCGACCAGCCACGCTCGCGCGTGATCTCCAGCTGCTTGCGCAAGGCGGCCAGCTTCACCAAAGTGTTGCCGGTGTAGCGCTGCAAGGGCAGCCCCTGCAGCAGCGGCTCCAGCACGGCGGGCTCCAGCGCCGCCATATAGGCCTTGCCGACCGCCGTCGCGTGCAGGGCCACGCTGGTGCCTATGCGCGAGGCCATGCGCACCGCACTCGGGCTTTCAAGTTTTTCGATATAGACCATGGCGCAGCCGTTGGGCACGGCCAGGTGCACGGTCTCGCCGGTGATATCGCGCAGGCGCTTGAGTTCGTCGACAGCGGCCAGGCGCAGGTCTGAGCGGCCCCAGCTGCGGCTGGCGAGCTGGATCAGGCGCGGGCCCAGGGCCAGCAGCGCGCCGCGCTCGTTTTCGACCAGCAGGCGCTCGGCCAGCAGGGCGGCGACGATACGGTGCACCGTGGGGCGCGGATAACCGCTGGCCTTGACGAGGGCACCGACGTTGAGCGGCTGCTCCGAGTCGGCCACCAGCTGCAGCACGTGCATGAATTTGGAGAACGCGGCCGTGCCGGCCACCTGCGATGCTGCGGGCTGGACCATCACGACACCATGTAGCCGCCGTCCACCGGCAGGATCACGCCTGTCATAAAGGCGGCCGCCGGCGTGCAGAGAAACATCGCGGCCTCGGCCACGTCCTTGGGTGTGCCCCATCGGCCCATGGGGGTGCGCGCCAGGATGGGGCCGGCGCGCGCCGGGTCGTCCTGCAGGGCTTTCGTGAGCGGCGTGGCGATCCAGCCGGGGGCTATGGCGTTCACGCGTATGCCGTCGGGCGCATAGGCGATCGCCAGCGACTTGGTGAGCTGGGCGACGCCGCCCTTGCTGGCCGCATAACCGGGCACCAGGCCGCCGCCGAAAAAGCTCAGCATGGAAGCCGTGTTGACGATGCAGCCGCGGCTGGCCTTGAGGCGCTCGCGCACGGCGGTGCACACGCGCATGGTGCCGGTGAGGTTGACGGCCAGTACTTTTTCGAAGACCTCGATGTCGTGTTCGGCGCCGCGCTGGATGATGCCGGCGCAGTTGAACACGATGTCCAGTTTGTCGATACCGGCCAGCGCCGCATCCAAGCTGGTAGCCGAGGTCACGTCGGCCTGGCGCACCTCGACGGCGGCATCGAGCGTGCCGTCGCCGCCGCCCAGCCCCAGGGCCGTGACTTCGGCGCCCAGCGCCGCAAGGTGATTCGCGATGACGGCGCCTATGCCCTGGGTCGCGCCGGCGACCAACGCGCGTTTGCCTTTGAAGAGTCCGGCCTGGTAGGTCATGCGTAATTCCTGAAAAAAGCGTCCGCGTCAGCGGATGAATTGTTTTGTGTAGTCGGCGCCCAGGCCAACCGCTTCGAAGTGCTTGTTGCACATCTCGATCTTGGTGAACACGTCCTCGTAGCCCATGCCCTTGCCATAGGGGTCGGTGTAGTACATGACGCCATTGACCTGGAAGTAGGTGATCATTTCCTCGACGTCCTCGGGCACATACAGCGTGTGGGTTTCGCCGGGCGGCTCGAACACATAGCTGCCTTCGGTGGCTTCCCAGTCGTGCTCCAGGTAGCGCCAGCGACCCTTGAGCACAAAGCCGTGCACCGCCTGCGGATGGCGGTGGCGGCTCAGCACGCCGGACTTGCGCACGCGCAGCAGGTTCATCCAGTAGCCCTGGCTGGCATTGAGGCACAACGGGCGGAACCAGACGTTCTCGGCCTGCGGCACCCAGAGCCGCTCATCGGTCGGAATGGCGTGCCGCACCACGATTTCCGGCCTGGCGTCGGGCGGGTTGGGGTACTGGTAAGGCATCAGCGGCGTCTGGTCTGGGGTGTCTACGGGCATGGGGTTTGTCCATATTGTGGATACGTGTCCATATTATAGATATCGAAGCCACGCAGGGGCCGCGGGACTGGCTTTGCCAGACCGCAGGCGCCGCCCCCTTGAGGGGGGAACGGGCTACACGAAGTGAGCCCGGACGGGGGTGTTTTAAACTAGCCCAGACCATACGGCGCCAACGCCGAGCAATAACACGACTCTCCGAGGAGAACCCCATGGCCCTGCCCTTTATCGTCACCCTTGCCGTGACCTTTCTTGCATGGGCCGTCGCGGCCGTCGTGTCCCAAAGCATGGGCGATGCGATGACGCTGAGCGCTTCCGTCTGGCTGGCCACCGGGGTGACCTTCGGCGCGCTGCTGGTGGTCAAGCCCATCAAGCGGCCCGCCGTGCTGGCCGGCGCCGCGCTGGCGGCCGTCGTGCTGTCGCTGCTGGACGGCCTGGCACTTTTGCCCGCGCTGGCCTTTGGCGTCAACGAGGCGCTGGCGGCCGGCCTGGGCGCCTGGGTGGCGCGCCTGCTGCGCGCGCCCCGCCCTGACGGCCGCATCGAGCCGGGCAAGGCCTACGCCGGCCTGCTGGTCGGTGCGCTGCTCACATCCGCGCTGGGCGCCAGCATCGCCATCGTGCTCTGGAGCTGGGCCCTGCCCCAGCCCATCCCCCTGCTGACCGAGTGGCGCGTCTGGGCCTGCACAACCTTCGTCGGCATCCTGCTGGTCACGCCGCTCATCACCTCCTTCGCGGGCTTCAAGGTCAAGCGCTCGGGCGGCATGGCCAGCAGCCAGTTCCTCGCGGGCGCCGGCACCTTTGTGCTGTTCTTTGTGGTGGCCGCGCTGATTTTCTCGAGCGATGTGTCCGACCGCTTCGGCGCCTCGCTGGGCCCCACGCTGGCCTACCTGCCGCTGCCCTTCATGGTGGTCACCGCCATCCTCTGGAAGGAGCGCGGCGCCACCGTGGCCACGCTGCTGGGCGCGCTGGCCCTGATCGCCTGGACCAACGCGGGCGGCGGCCCTTTCGCCGAGGTGGAAGGCTTCCCCGGCGAGGCCGTGATCGAGGTCCAGGGTTATGTGGCCGTGATGGCGCTGCTGGTGGGCGTGGTCAATGCGCTGGGCGCCACCGCCGCGCAGGCGCTGGCGCTGGCGCAGGACTGGCGCACCCGCTACCGCCAGGTGCTGGAATCGAACCGCACGGTGGTCGCCAATTTCGACGCCAAAACCGGCGCGGCCGAATGGGGCGAAGGCGCCAGCGAACTGCTGCGCACCGATGCGGCCGCCCTGCTGACGGTGCAGGACTTCATCACCCATGCCGACCCCCAGGAGCAGCCCGCGCTGCAGGCCGACTGGCGCGACCTCACGCAGGGCCAGCGTGAGCATGTGCTGTGGAAGAACACCCTGCGCTGGAGCGACGGCCGCGTGGCCGCCGTGAGCGCGCGCCTGTCGGGCGTGCGCGGCGCCGACGGCCAGGTCGAACAGGTGGCCGTGCTTCTGGAAGTCGAGGCCTGAGGTGGCAGCGGACACCGCACTCCAACCCGCCGCTGCGGCGCAGCCCTCCGTGGACAAGAGCACGCCCGCCGTCTTCCTGATCCACGGCCTGGGCGGCACGCAGTACGACCTGGGCTCCATGCACAAGCGGCTCAAAAATGCCGGCTTCGTCACCCATTCGCTCACCCTGCCCGGCCACGGCACCACGCCCGAAGACCTGGTCAACGTCACGGCCGAGCAATGGATGGAAGCCGTCACGGCCAAGTACCACGAGGTGGCCGCGCAGCACGACAACTTCCACATCATGGGCATGTGCATGGGCGCGCTGCTGGCCACCGAGCTGGCCAAGCGCCAGAAGCACACGCGCGGCAAGCTGATCGCGCTGGCGCCGCCCATCTACATCGACGGCTGGGCCACCGCCTGGTACACGCCGGCGCGCCACCTGATGTATTACGTGCCCGGCGTTCCGGCGCGCATGCGGGTCGAGGAAGAAGACCCCTTCGGCATCAAGAACGAGCAGCTGCGCGCCATCGTCAAGGCCAAGTTCGCGCGCGGCGAGAACTTCCACTACCGCTGGGTGCCGCTGGCCTGCGTGCGCCAGGTCGACCGCCTGCGCCGCTGGGTCATGACGGGCCTGAAAAACATGGCGAGCGAAACCCTGGTCATCCACGCGCGCGAAGACGAGCTCACCAGCCTGGCCTCGGCCAACTACCTGGTCGAGCAGATCGGTGGCGCCAAGGCCCGCATGGTGGTGCTGGAGAACAGCTACCACATGATCTGCGTCGACAACGACCGCGAGCAGGTGGCGCGCGCCGTGCTGGAGTTCTTCGGCGCCAGCAGCGCCGCCTCGCTGGGCATGGCGGTAGACGACCCCAAGATGAGCGCCGAGGCCCTGCAGGCTTTTGCGCAATCGCTGCGCGCATCGCTGGAGGCCGGCGACTTCAGCGGCATCTTTGCAAAAGGCGCTTCCGACATGGGCTGGTTCCAGCCCGGCAGCAACCGCGCCAGCGGCATCTACCGCGGCAACAAAGGCCTGCAGGCCATGTTGCCCTGGGCCGCTGGTGTGAAATTCACCGCCTTCGGCCAGCCGGTGTTCAACGCCGGCATCGCGGTGCTGCCCGCAACCCTCACCGCCGCGGGCCTGATGTCGCAAGGCGTGCTGGCCTTTGCCGTGCGCTCGGGCCGGCTGCTGGATGCGCGCTGGTTCCCCGACGATGTGGCGCTGGAAGACGCGCACTTCGGCGCGCCCGTGGCGCCCGCCGGGCCCAGCGAGGCCGAACGCGCTTTCGAGGCCGCGGGCATTGCCGTCAAGACACTCAGCAAACCACCCGGCAATGAGGAGTTGCTGGCGCTGTACGCCCTCTACAAGCAGGCCACGGTGGGCGATGCGACGGGTGAGCGCCCCGGCATCATGGACGTGACCGGCCGCGCCAAATTCGACGCCTGGGTCGGGCGCAAGGGCATGGGTCGCGAGGAAGCCATGGCGGGCTACGCGGCCCTGGTGGAAAAGCTCAGGTCCGCCTGAGCTTTTTCCCCGCAGGCCGGCCCTCTCAAGACCTGGGTTGGCGACCCCGCTACAGCCTTAGTCCATCAGGTCGGCGGGCACCTTGCCGCCGTTGGCGGCCAGTTTGTTCATGACCTGCTTGTGCAGCCAGATGTTCATGGCAGCGCTGTCGTTCATGTCGCCGGTGTAACCCAGCTCCTTCGCCAGCTCCTTGCGTTCGCCCAGGCTGCTGTCCAGGTGCAAGAGTTTCATCAGGTCGACGATGGACGTCTTCCAGTTGAGTTTTTCCGGATTTTTGCTGGCCATGCCGTTGAGCAGGGCTTCAACATCCACCTGCTGCATGGGCGGCGCGGCGGTTGCCGGGGCAGGCGCTGCGGGCGCTGCGCCCGCCGGACCGGCGGCAACCGGCGGTGCGGCGTCAGGCGTCTGCAATGAGGGAAATATCTTGCCGAAAATTTTGCCGAGAATACTCATGGTGCGCCTCAGGATGGAGTTTAAAAAACCAGCCTAACACCGGAATGTGACGGCTGTTGTCAGACGTCACGCCAATCGCCGGCACTGCGGCGCGACGCTTACCGGGCCGGCGCCCCCACGCGCTTGAGCCCCGCTTCTGCAGCCCGCGCCGCCGCGTCGGCCTGCCACACGACCTGGTCGTCCACGGCGTAAAGCCAGCATTTTGATTTCGCCCTCGCGCACTGCTGGAAGGTGGTGGCCATGGCCTCGGGCTCGCCCGCGTTGAAATACCAGCCGCCTTTTTCCGTGACGGCAAAGGCCTTGGGCGACGGCAGGCTGCGAAAGTGGGCATAACGCGCCTTGCCGGCCTCGCTGAGCGGCACGGCGTTCATATCATCGGCAGCCGCAAAGCCTGAAGCCGGCGGAACCACATAGTGATGGCCCTTGAAGCGCTGCGCATGCGACAGAAGCAAGGGCTGGCCCAGCTGCGCCGACAGGAACTCGAACATGCGCGCATGCGAGGCCTCACGCGCCGCCGGGTTGCCGCCCACCATCGCCGTGCCGCTCTTGGTGTTGCCCAGGCCTACCATCTGCTTGACGGGGCCGGGGCCGTCAAAGCCATGGTAGCTGCCTGGGTAGACCTCCAGCTCCACCGTCGCGTTGGCCTTGTTCTTGCGCAGCCGCTCCTGCAGCGTGACGCATTCATGCGCCAGCGTCCAGTCGTCGAGCTCGCCGATCATGATCAGCAGCGGCTGGTGGACTTCATAGTTCCACATCTTGTTGTTCACCAGGCAGCCGGGATAGAACGCCACGGCGGCCCGCGGCTGCACCTTCTGCGCCTGGACGTATTTGTCGGTGGCATCCACCGTGCTGAGCACGGTCTGCGCGCCGTGCGACCAGCCCATGACCACGATGCGTGATGGGTCCACCGAAGGCTGCTTCAGCAGCCAGGCGATGGCGGCGAACACGTCTTCGCGGCGGTCGGCTTCGTGGATGGTGCGCAGCTTGTTCGGTGTTTCGCAGATCGACTTCTGGCCGCGCGGCGTAAAACTGTCCAGCGGAAGGAAGTGGATGCGCTCGGCGTTGAAATAACCCGCGTAACGGAAAAAGCGCTCGGCAAAATTGCCCTTGCTGTCGAGCCCGCCGCCGCAGCCGTGCAGCCCGATGATGGCCGGCTTGGGCTCGCTGCCTTCCGCTTCAAACCAATAGCCCGGGATCTGCAGCTTGCCATCCAGCGAGGGGATACTGACCGGGCCGGCCGCGTACGACAGCGAAGCCGCCAGCACCAGGCCGCCCAGCGCGCAGAAGCGCGCCATCCATCGCACCACTGCGAGCCGCCTCATTCCGCCCAGACCACCAGGCCGCTCCAGGCCGTGGCCAGCACCACGATGCCGAAGGCGATGCGGTACCAGGCAAAGGGCACAAAGCTGTTGCTCGAGATATAGCGCAACAGCCAGCGCACACACAGCCAGGCGCTCAGGAAAGAAAACACCAGGCCGACGCTGAACAGCGGCAGGTCCGCCATGGACAGCAGCGCGCGCTCCTTGTAGAGGCTGTAGACACCGGCGCCTATCAGCGTGGGCATGGCCAGGAAGAAAGAAAAATCGGTGGCCGCCTTGCGCGACAGCCCCAGCAGCATGCCGCCAATGATGGTGGCGCCGCTGCGGCTGGTGCCCGGGATCATCGCCAGGCACTGCACCAGGCCGACCTTGACTGCGTCCATCACCGTCATGGCCTCCACTTCCTGGATGCGCGCGGCGGCGGGGTTGTTCTGCTGGCGCTTCTCGGCCCAGAGGATGATGAAGCCGCCCAGGATGAAAGTGCTGGCCACTACGACCGGCGTAAACAAATGGGCCTTGATGGCCTTGCCGAACAGCAGGCCCAGCACCACGGCCGGCACAAAAGCCACCAGCACATTGAGCACAAACTGTTGCGCTTGTTTCTCCGTCGGCAGCGCCACCACGGTCGCGCGAATCTTTTGCCAGTAAACCAGGATCACCGCGAAAATCGCGCCAGTCTGGATCGCGATGTCGAACACCTTGGCCTTGTCGTCGTTAAAACCGAGCAGCGAGCCGGCCAGGATGAGGTGGCCTGTCGAGGAGATGGGAAGGAATTCAGTCAGGCCCTCAACGATGCCCATGATGGCGGCTTTGATCAACAGTGCGATATCCAATGCTGGCTCCAGAAATGAAGCCTGGATTATCGCCTCAGGCTCCTGAAGCAAGCCTTAAATGGAGCCCCCACGCTTTTCACTTCGTGTAATGCGCTGCCCCCCGAGGGGGCCGCCCGCCTGCGGCCCGGCAAGGCCGGTTCCGCGGCTCATGCTGGGCCTAAGAGTTCATTGGACGCAACCCAGGTGGGTATTCACCAGTGGGGGCCGAGGGTCCGGCTTTGCCGGCCCCAGGCGCCGTCCCCTTGAGGGGAGAACAGGCTACACGCAGTGAACCTGGACAGGGGTGGGCCATATCCTGCCCGACCGCTACCTGGGCAAGATGCTGTGGGGACAGCTCGGCCTGCTCTGACTCGGTCTGCTCTAATCAAGGGAGGACAAAAAAGGGAAACAGGGATAGCCCATGAAGAAATATTTCCTGAGCAGCCTGCTGCTGCTCGCCGCAGGCGCACAGGCCGGCATGGGCTTTACCCAAGTGCCGGGCCTGCAGGACGACGCTGCCATCAGCGTTTTTTATCCTTCGGCCGGCGAGGACCGCCCCCTGCAGGTCGGCTCCTATTCCCTCAAAGCCGATAAAGACGGCCAGCCGGTGCGCGGCAACACGCGCCTGGTCGTCATCTCGCACGGCTCGGGCGGCTCGCCCTGGACGTATACCGACCTGGCGCGCCGCCTGGTCGAAGACGGCTTTGTCGTCGCCTTTCCCCTGCACCGCGGCGACAACGCCAGGGACCCTTCTTCTCCCGGCCCCGACAGCTGGAAGCAGCGGCCCGCCGAAGTGTCGCGCGCCATCGATGCCGTCGCGCGCGATCCGCGCTTTGCGGCGCTGCTGTCGCTCGACAAGGTCGGCATGTACGGCATGTCGGCCGGCGGGCATACGGCGCTGACATTGGCCGGCGGGCGCTGGTCGCCGGCCCTGCTCACCCGGCACTGCGAGGCCCATATCGCCGAGGACTTCCAGACCTGCGCCGGGCTGACCACGCGGCTCACCGGCGGCATGCTGGACGGCCTGAAAAAAACCGTGGCGCTGGCGATCATCCGCCAGAGGTTCAGCGACGCCACCTGGCAAAGCCATCACGATGCGCGCATCCAGGCCGTGGTCGCCGGTGTGCCGCTGGCCGCCGATTTCGACATGGACTCGCTGGCCTCACCGGCGGTGCCGCTGGGCCTCGTCACGGCGCGGCAAGACCGCTGGCTGGTGCCGCATTTTCACGGCGACGTGGTGCTCGCGGCCTGCAAGCCGCGCTGCGAGCTGCTGGCCGACCTGCCCGACGGCGGCCACGGCGCGCTGCTGTCGCCACCGCCGCCGGCCGATGGCATGTCGGACCTGGCCAAAGACCTGCTGCTGGATCCGCCCGGCTTTGACCGCGGCCAGCTCCCGGCCCTGGACCGCAAGATCAGCGCCTTTCTGCGCAAGCACCTGCTGCCCTGAAACCCCTGCTCAATCCACCTGGCCAAGCTCACCATCCACATGACTGAATCCGCCCCTTCTTCTATTTCCACGGCCACTTCCAGCGCCACCACGCCCGTCCAGGTCCTTGATTACTGGCTGGGCGACGGCATTGAAAAAGACTGGCCCACGCAGGACCTCGGCAAACGCTGGTTCGGCGGTGGCGCCGAGCTTGACGCCGAGATCAGCGCGCGCTTCGGCGCCGCCGTGGAGGAAGCCCTGGCCGGCGGCCTGCAGAGCTGGGAACAACCGCCCCTGCACCGCCTGGCCTTGATCATCCTGCTCGACCAGTTCACCCGCAATGTGTTTCGCGGCGACGCCAGGGCCTTTGCCGGCGATGCCCGCGCCCAGCAGCTGGCGCGGCAAACCATTGCCGCCGGTGAAGACCTGCAACTGCCCTGGGCCGCGCGGATATTCCTCTACATGCCTCTCATGCACGCCGAAAGCCCGCCGCTGCAGGACGAATGCGTGGCGCGCTTTACCCGCCTGGTCGACGATGCCCCCGAAGCCCTGAAGCAGCGCCTGCAGGGCAACCTCGACTACGCCCACCAGCACCGCGACATCATCAGCCGCTACGGCCGCTTTCCTTACCGCAATGCGGTCCTGGGGCGGGCCGATACGCCCGAGGAAAAAAACTTCCTAAAAAAGGGCCCTCGCTTCGGGCAGTAGCACCTCCCCCCTGTCCGGGCTCACTGCGTGTAGCCCGTTCTCCCCCCAAGGGGACGGCGCCTGTGGCCCGGCAAAGCCGGTTCCACGGCCCCCGCTGGTGGAGTGGCCCCACCCCTGTCCAGGCTCACTGCGTGTAGCCTGTTCTCCCCCCAAGGGGACGGCGCCTGTGGCCCGGCCCTTCGACGGGCTCAGGACAGGCCAAGGCCGGTTCCACGGCCCCCGCTGGTGGGATACCCCCCCGTCCGGGCTCACTTCGTGTAGCCCGTTCCCCCCTCAAGGGGGCGGCGCCTGGGGCCGGCAAAGCCGGACCCGCGGCCCCCGCTGGTGAATGCCGTACGGTGGCTATGCGTTTTTTTGAATCCACCCTCGTTCCTGCCGCGTATCCCCAGCAGGACGCGCCGCGCCATACCGCCCATCACAAAGGCCGTGCGTCTCGCCAACGCCGGCCTGCAATGGCCGGTCCACAACCACCGAGGAGTTCAACCATGCCCCGTTCCTTCACCACTTTCGCCCCCCTGCTTGCCGTCTCCCTGCTCGCCGCCTGCGGCAGCATGTCGCCCATGAAGCCCATGTATTCGCAGGCCGGCCTGCCCGCCGCCGTGCAGGTGCCTACCGGCAACAAGGTCGCGATGGAAACCGTGGGCGTGGGCGAAATCACCTACCAGTGCAGCCCCAAAAAAGACATGGCCGGCCAGTTTGAATGGGTCTTTGTGGGCCCCGACGCCAAGCTGAACGACCGCAGCGGCAAGCAGGTCGGCAAGTACTACGGCCCGCCCGCCACCTGGGAGAGCATGGACGGCTCCAAACTCACCGCCACGCAAGTCGCCGTCGCCCCCAACGGCACGGGCAACATCCCCACCCAGCTCGTCAAGGGCAACCCGGCCATGGGAAGCGGTGCGATGAGCGGCGTGACCTACATCCAGCGCGTCGACACGCGCGGCGGCGTCGCCCCCGCCATACCCTGCGCCGCCGGCAATGCGGGCGCGAAACAAGTGGTGCAGTACCAGGCCGATTACATCTTCTACAAGGCGATGTAAGGCGCGGCAAGCCACCGCCCCAATCGCCGCTTCTCCTCCGAAGGTGAGCGACCGGCCCCGAACAGTCAGGCGGGGCCGGCTTTCAGGCCCGCAGGTGTGCCCTGCGGGCTTTTTTGCGCTTGGCCCCGCCTTCTTTAGAGCAAACGAAGAACTGGTAGTCACGAACAAAGGTGAGTTGTTTTGAGGCCGTTGGCCCCCACCCCCGCCCGCCCCCAGCGGGGGAGGGGCAAGAGCGGCGCGAAGAGGAGCGCCAGATGACTCCTTCCCCCGCTGGGGGAAGGTTGGGATGGGGGCTGGCAGCGATTGATCTGAGTCCGCGCGTAGAGAGGCGCTGGCAGCAAGCCTGCGCGGCGTCCTACAGCGCTTTTCCACCGCCCGCGTTTTACTTGCATGCAACAACAGCAGGAAGCCTGACAAGGCAACCACACAAGGCTTCAGGGCCAGAACCGGGGGTTTCAATGAAAAGCACGCACAACGTCATTTGGGCTTACAGCAAAAGCGCTGCCGTCACCGTGGCCATGGTCACCGGCACCGCCGCGCTCATGGTCGCATGCTCGGGCGTCGCGCCCCTGCCCAAGGAATACACCCAGGACCAGCTTGACGCCACCATCATGGTCCCGCCCGGCAACGTCGTCGCGCTGGAAACCACAGCCAGCGGCCTGCTGCATTACGAATGCCGCGCCAACGCCGACACCGCCGGCACCATAGGCTGGGTGCTGGTGCGTCCCGAAGCCGAGCTGCTGGACCGAACAGGCAAGACCGTCGCCCGCTATTCCGGCCCGCCCGCCACCTGGACGCATATCGACGGCTCCAGCGTCGTCGGCACCCAGGTCGCGCTGGCGCCCCGCGTAGGGGCCACCAACCTACCGCAGCAGCTGTCCACCGGCGCCTCCAGCGCCACCCCCGGCGTGCTGCAGAACATCACCTACATCCAGCGTATCAAGACCAAGGGCGGCCAGGACCTCAGCAAGGCCTGCACCCAGGCCGACATCGGCGACAAGCTGACCACCTCTTACCAGGCTGATTACATTTTCTGGAAACCCGCTTAAGGCGGTTTCCGGCGCGCCCTGAAAGCGCGCCTCTCCATGGTTGTTCAGCAGCCATGGATCCAAAGCCCGCAGGCCCCGGCCCGCGGGCTTTTTCTTTGCAGAGCCCACACCGCGCTTGCCGACGTTTTCCCGCACCCTGTCCCCCTGGCCGCCTACAGACGGTGCCCTGCGCCAGGGATGTACTGGCGTGTGACACCATCGTCCGCCGCCATTGGAGCCCTTCGTGAACACCCCGACCCAAGCCTCTCGCTCCTTCCCTGGCTTTCCCGGCTTCCCCCGCCTGATGCAAAGGGCGCTGCTGCTGGCCAGCGTGGCTGCGCTGAGCGCCTGCGGCCTGCGCCAGCCCGCCCTACAGCATCTTCAGCAAGCCCAGCAAACCCTCCCTGAATCCCTGCGCGTTCCGCCGGGCCACACGGCGGTGCTCGAAGCCCAGGGCCGGGGCGACCTGCTGTATGAATGCCAGGCCGTCAAACGCGCCCCCTATGAATACGCCTGGCTGCTGCTGTCCCCGGGCATTGCGCTCGCGGACGGCGCAGGCAACACCGTGACCTACTATCCCGGTACGCGTGCGCGCTGGGTGCACAGCGACGGCTCCAAAGTCAGCGCGCAGGAGCTCATCGAGGTGCCCGGCGACCGCCAGAACCTGCCCATGCTGCGCGCCCTGGCGGGCCCCTCCGAGACCCCCGGCACGCTCGCCAACATCAGCTACATCCAGAGCCGCCGCACCGTGGCCGGCGTCGTGGCCAACCCACCCTGCACCGCCGCCACCCTCGGCATGCGCGTCTCCGTGCCCTATGAGGCCGACTACGTGTTCTGGCGGCCGGCCGCCTGAACTTTCAGGCCACCATAAAAAAAGCCCGCAAGAAGCGGGCTTTTTGTTGCCTCAGGCGGGCTTAGCGCTGGTAATAAACCGGTGCCGGGCGGTAGTAGCCCGGGCCGGGCGCCTGCACGTAGTAGCCGCCATGGTGCCTGTGGCCGTGGCGCGGGCCGTAATACACGGGCTGCGGGTAGTAAACCGGTGCCGGCTGCACATACACGGGACGCGGGTAATAAACCGGCGCCGGCTGCACATACACCGGGGCGGGCTGTACATACACGGGTTGCTGGTACACCGGATAGGCGTTGGTGACGCCCACCGCCACGCCCGGTACGCCTATGCCCACGGAAAACGACACGTTGTCGCGGGCCTGGGCAGCCCCTGCAAAGCCCAGGGCGGCCACGGCCAGCGTGGCGGCGGCGCCTGCCAGGGCGAGGGAGCGGTTTGCTTTGATGGCTGTCTTCATATGGTTCTCCTTAAGCAGGGCAGGAAATGCCCATGTGCTTATTAAACGCAGGGCACGTGTAATGGCATACCGCACGCCCCGTGAAGAGCGTAGCCAAACGTAACCCCCTAAAATCATTGAATGACCACCCCTTCCCCCGCCGCAGCCCCCGCCGACAAAGAAATCCACAAGCCCAGCAACTTCCTGCGCCAGATCATCGAAAAAGACCTGGCCGAAGGCACGTATAACGGCCGCCGCTGGGGCGGCAGCCCCGGGGACGCCGCCCACCACGCCGCCGGCCAGCCCGACCCCGCCAAGGTGCGCCTGCGCTTTCCGCCCGAGCCCAATGGCTATTTACATGTCGGCCACGCCAAAAGCATTTGCCTGAACTTCGGCCTGGCCCGCGACTACGGCGGCGTCTGCCACCTGCGCTTTGACGACACCAACCCCGAAAAAGAAGACACCGAATACGTCGACAGCATCATCGACGCCGTCAAATGGCTGGGCTACGACTGGGCCCAACTGGGCAGCACCGGCAACAAGGGCGAAACCAAGCCCTACCAGGCCAGCGACTACTTCGACTTCATGTACCGCGCCGCCGAGTATTTGATTGAAAGCGGCAATGCCTACGTCGACGAACAAAGCGCCGAAGAAATGCGCCACAACCGCGGCGACTTCGGCCACCCCGGCACCAACAGCCCCTTCCGCGGCCGCACACCGGCAGAGAACCTGGCGCGCTTTCGCGAAATGCGCGACGGCAAGCTCGCCGATGGCGCCGCCGTGCTGCGCGCCAAAATCGACATGGCCTCGCCCAACATCAATATGCGCGACCCGGCCATCTACCGCATACGCCGCGCCCACCACCACAACACCGGCGACAAATGGTGCATCTACCCCATGTACACCTTCGCCCACCCGGTCGAAGACGCGCTCGAGCAGATCACCCACAGCATCTGCACCCTGGAGTTTGAAGACCAGCGCCCCTTTTACGACTGGCTGCTGGACCGCCTGGCCGAAGGCAAGCTCATCGCCACGCCGCACCCGCGCCAGTATGAATTCGCGCGCCTCAACCTCACCTATGTGCTCACCAGCAAACGCAAGCTGGCCCAGCTCGTCAATGAAAAGCGCGTCAGCGGCTGGGACGACCCGCGCATGCCCACCATCGTCGGCCTGCGCCGCCGCGGCTACACGCCCGAAGCCTTGCAACTCTTTGCCGAACGCATAGGCGTCACCAAAAGCGACAGCTGGATCGACTACAGCACGCTCGAAGGCGCGCTGCGCGACACCCTGGACCCGATCGCCCCGCGCGCCATGGCTGTGCTCGACCCCGTCAAGCTGGTGCTCACCAACTGGGATGAGGTGATGGGTGCGGGCAAGCTGGACGACTGCAGCGCCCCCGTGCACCCGCACCATGAAGAGATGGGCAAACGCAACTTCAAGATCGGCAAGGAAGTCTGGATTGAACGCAGCGACTACGAAGAGACGCCGCCAAAAGGCTTCTTCCGCCTGTTCCCGCCCCACGTCAATGCCAGCAAGCAGGCGATTGCCGGCAGCAAGGTGCGCCTCAAATACGGCCACGTCATCGAATGCACCGGCGCAGTGAAAGACGCCAATGGCAAGGTCACCGAAGTCCACGCCACCCTGATCCCCGACACCAAGAGCGGCACGCCAGGCTCAGACGCCATCAAGGTCAAGGGCGTGATTACCTGGGTGGGCGTGAGTGATGCCGTGGAGGCTGAAGTGCGCCTGTATGACCGCCTGTTCAGCGTGGAGCACCCCGGCACCGGCGACAAGGATTTTCTGGATGAACTCAATGCCGACAGCCTCAAGACCGTGAGGGCCTATGTCGAGCCTTCACTGGCCAAGGTGCCCGCCGGCACGCGCTTTCAGTTTGAGCGGCATGGGTACTTTGTCACAGACATTGTTGACCAAAAGGATGGCAAGGTCGTGTTCAATCGGGTGACGGGGATGAAGGACAGTTGGGCCAAGTGAAGCCCGGCTATCTCCAAGAACGAAGAAAAAGGCGGCGCCAGAGCACGCCAGGCAGAACAATATCAAGGAGGGAAGAAGCATGAAAGCCATCATCAAGACGCTGTTCATAACGTTGGTGATTGCCGCACTGAGCGCGTGCGCATCCATCAAAGACCCAAAAATATATTCAGAAAAGAAAGAAGACTTTTCTCCCGAGCCAGTGAAGAAGGTACTGGTCGTCATCGATATGGGCCTCGAATTTGACACATTGCCCAGCGGATTGGCATTCTCAAAGACGGACAACGCAAAAAGAATGTATGACCCCTTGGGTCAGGCAATGATCGCCGAGCTAAAAAAATCGGGTATCGAGGCCGACTATCAACTGCACCTGACAAAAGCGACCCTTGCGATCCCCCCAGGTTATTCGCACGTCTGGATTCAGAAGCTCGACAGATTGGTCCACACGACGAGCTCCGTCGGCTCATACGTCTCAGGCCGCATATGGAAAGCCACCATCGTGCAATGGCAGCCACCGGCACCGCGAAAACTGACGATAGCCTTCAGGTCGGAATATGAAGCAGATGGGCCGCAGTGCTTCATGCCCAATACGCTTGCCAACAAGGACGAATGCCAAAAGAACTACCTTGGCACTGTTGTTGGCCAATGGCAAAAGTCCGGTCTGAAGTGATCGCTGGGAGATTGCAAATGCCAATGACCGACAAACAACTGGCTAGCCGTGACGCAAAGCGCAACCTGGGCGCAGAACTGCTGCAGTCCGCGCGCGAAATGAAAGCGGGCAAAGGCAAGGTGGCAGCGCGGGTTGCGCCATTGACCGGTAGCTACTTTGTGACCGACGCCAAGGATCATCCGATTGGAGGAGAGGGTAAGCCCGTGTTCAATCGGGTGACGGGTATGAAAGACTCGTTCAGCAGATAACAAAGCCCCCCCGATACATGCACCAGAACTTCCATCCCAAAGGACTCAACAAAGTTCTGGTGACATGGGGATTTACGAGTGCCCTGCTCGCGCCAGCCGCCAGCCACGCACAATTCGGCCGCATCGAGTTCAGCGATGCGGGCGACTTTTCTGAATCGGCCATCATGCGCGGCGTCAAGGCCACACAGGCCCAGTGCGCAGCCGCCGCCAACACCGTCTGGGCGGCCACCGTGCACTCGGGCGCCGAGTGCATCAAATACTGGAAGGCCGGCTTCGGCGACCAGCCCGTCAAACGCGCCATCGTGTTTTTTCACGGCGATATTTTTGTCGGCGTCGGCCAGACCAGTCAAACCTACCTGGACCTGAGCAATGCCCGGCTGCAAAAGAATGCCGAAGACTGGGCCCGATGGCTGGGCTGGCCCTACATCTTCATCGGCCGCCCCGGCACCCACGGCTCATCAGGCAACCACATGCAGCGCAGGCGCATTGACGAGTCGGTCATCATCTCTGCAGCACTGGACGAACTCAAGAAGCGTTACGGCATTGAAGAATGGGTCGTCGCCGGCCAAAGCGGCGGCGGCCATGTGACTGCCTCGCTGATCACCGAACGCGCCGACATCGTCTGCGCCGTGCCCACCTCGGCCCCCTCCTCGCCCCGCATACGCTGGGAAATGATGGGCCGGACCAAGGACACCACCAACTACGCCGACTCCTACGAGCCCTGGAAGTTTGTCGCCAGGGACAAGGTCAACCCCCAATTGCGCGTTTTTGTGCTCGGCAACCCCAACGACAAAAACGTGTTCTGGGCGTCGCAAACCGTGATGGCCGATGCGCTGCAAAAAGCGCAGATTCCGGTTCAGGTTCTGGAGGGCGAAGGCACCGGCCCCGACGCGCATGGCTTGTCGAATTCGTCGCGCATTGTGGCCGGGTGGTGTGCACGGGATATGCGCACGGAGGAGATGATGGTGCGGGCGGGTAAGGGGCTTAAGGGGTGAGCCTATGGAACAGGTCAGCCTGAAGGCCGTGATGGCCTACGTCGAACCATCGCCGGCCAAGGTGCCCGCCGGCACGCGCTTCCAGTTTGAGCGGCATGGCTACTTTGCGACCGATATTGTTGACCACAAGGACGGCAAAGTCGTGTTCAATCGGGTGACGGGGGTGAAAGACTCGTTCAGCAAGTAACAAAGTCCCCTGGGACTTAATCGGCAGCCCGGTGGCTGCGTTCAGGCCATTTCCCGCCCTGCTACATCCACCTGTCGCCGCCGGAACGCTCCGGGGGTGCATCCCTCGGCACCGCGAAAAAACTTGACGAAGTTGGTTGCCTGGTCGAAGCCAACCCGTGCTCCGACGGCGCCGACCGGCAATTCCGTATGTGCCAGTAAACGCTTGGCTTCCAATGTGACGCGCCCCGCAATGAAGGCCTTGGGACCGACGCCGGCGGCGTCGAGGCACGCTCGTGCAAGCGTACGCTCGGAGCATGCCATCGCATGTGCATAGCGCGCAACATGGTGCCACTCGTGAAAGTGTGCATCGACCAGCGACCGGAAGGTGCGAAAGTGCTCCGATACGCGCTGCGGCCCGTCGGCTGATCGCGGCTGACCATGGAGGAAGACATGCAGGCGCGTCACGATCGCAACCAACTGGCTTTGCAGCAGTTGGTGCAACAGTGGACGCGGGGTGTCAAGTCGACAGTCTGCCAGCATGCGCGCCAGTGCGTCGCCCACAAGGCTCCACGTCTGCCCTTGCAGAACCAAGTGCGTCGGCAGCGTCTCGACCAAGTCGACGGCGAAATGGGCTCCACCGGAGCCGGAATTCAGGAGTTGGGGACGAAAGAGAAGAATCCATCCGTCCCAACGGCTCTCGGCGTCGAAGCGATGTACTTGGGCTGGCCGCACACTCACCACCGAGCCGGTGCGGCACTCGATCTGGCTGAAATCAACCATTGGCCGACAGCGCCCTTGGTTGACACAAACCAACATGTGAAAGTCGTAACGGTGGTGGCGTTGCAGATGGCCCGCGCTCACTCTCTTCTTTAAGTCCGACATCATGAAGACTTCCAGGTCGATCTCGGGCCGCGTGTTCGGCCGAAACACAACCTGCTCGATCTCCACTGACTTCGTCCGGTTTTGCATCGGGCGATTGTCGGGTATTTACCATCAATTCGCCGCGTTTGATCATCCGTTCACGATGAATTCGCTGCAAACTTTAGGGCAACGGCTGGATATCCAGCCTGCCAACAGCAACATTGGAGCGAATCCCATGCAAGGTCCACGACAAACAGTCCCTTTGGCGGCGGCAGCCGCATCCCCCGTTCTGCCCGACCGTGCCTCAGCGGCCGACACGAATCGGAAGTTCATGAAGCGGTTCGTCGACTTCATCAACACGGCTGACCCCAAGCTGTCCACCGAACTGGTCTCACCCGACGCCGTATTCCACGTGCCTGGACGGCCCGATCCGGTGCGCGGCCCTGCGGGTTACATCGAGATCATCCAGATGATGCGTGGCGGTTTCCCGGACATCCAGTGGACGCTTGAGGAAACCGTGGTCGAAGACGATGTGATCGCGGCCCGCTTCACGATGCGAGGTACGCACCGCGGCCCGTTCTCTGGTGTGCCTCCGACGGGAAAGAAGATCGCGGTGCAGGCACTGAACATCTACCGCCTTTCGCAAGGCAAGATAGTCTCCGAGGTCGGCCAACCTGACCTCCTGGGGTTGATGATGCAGATAGGTGCCATTCCGCATCCTTGACGTGAGCTGTACATGCACGCGACCTGATACGAAAGACTGGGGCCAGCTCGTGACAAGCGGGCGCTCGGCCCGAATCACGAGCCGGCCGTCGGCGAAGTGCGGTCGCTGAGGGGATCAGCCGCCCATTGGAAACAAACTGAAACAGCCCCCCGTTTTGGTGAATTGTTGCCCCTCCCATTCGACGGCCAAACGCATGGCCGCCCGTATGATCGGCCGGTTCAAATTCAAAACTCAAAAGGACGTTCCCCATGGCTGCTGCGCGCACGATCCACGCCGACCTCTGGCGGGTTTTTCTGCTGACCCTGGCATCGCTCTTTCTCATTCCGGCGGTCACGCTGGTTTTCACGCACTATGCGCTGCAGTCTGAGGACAAGGACTTCATCCAGCGTGTCAACTCTCAAATCAACGCGGCCACAAACCTGACGCCGGCGCAGAAGGCGGACGAGATCGCGTTTTACGACACGCACAGGCTGTCGATGGCCTGCGCCGCCACCGGGCCGGAGAACCAGGTCTTTCACGACAAGGTCTGCAGTCCTTACTCCATGCACTGGTGGTTTCACTGGGCCGAGCGTGCCGCGTTCTGGACCTTGATCCTCGGGGCCGCGCTGCTGGTGGCGGCCGGCGTGCTGGGCGCGCTGGCCTTTGTCAACCGCGGCCTGCGTTATGCGAGCTTTGTGGCGGGTTGGCGGCTGATGACGTTTTCCAGCGCGGTGGAGGTCACCCTGCAAAGCGCCATGCTGGTGTGGCTGTCATTCTGGCTCACGGCTTACTTCTGGCACAGCTACTACATCAAGCTGGTGGGCCTGGCCGGCATCATGGCGGCCCTGGCGGTTTTTTATGCCATCTACACGCTGTTCAAAAAATTGCCATGGGGCAACACCATTGAAGGCGAGCTGCTGTCTGAAGCCGACGCCCCGCGCCTGTGGGACCGTATTCGCCAACTGGCGGGCCGCGTCAAGACATCCCCGCCGGACCAGATCATTGCGGGCATCGACAACAACTTTTTCGTGACCGAAGCACCCTGCACGGTGGCCGGGCAGACCCTGACGGGCCGCACGCTGTTTGTGAGCATCCCGCTGCTGCGGGTGCTGGACACCGCCGAGGCCGACGCCGTGCTGGCGCACGAGCTGGCCCACCTGGGCGGCGGCGACACGCGCAGCAGCGCGGCGCTGGGTCCCAAGCTCAACCAGTTTGACCTGTACACCTGGCAAATGCGCAGCGGCGGGTTGACCATCGTGGCGCACTACCTGCTGCGCCTGTACCGCATGGTGTTTGAATTCGCGCTGGCGCGCGACAGCCGCGAGCGCGAGTACACCGCCGACCGCGTGGCCGCGAAGCTGACGGCGCCGCAGTCCATCGTGCAGTCGCTCATCAAGATCTCGGCCTACTCCAGCTACCGCAACACCGTGGAACGCAAGCTGTTTGAGCAGGAGCAACAGCACAGTGGCGCGCTGGGCATTGCCGGCTTTGTGGCTGAAGGCCTGCACCCTTATGCCCGCTCGGGTGAATTTGTGACGGCCATGAAAACCGCCGCCGTGCCGCACCCCTATGACACGCACCCGCCGCTGGCCGAACGCATGCGCAATGTGAACCACCAGGTGGCTGAAGACAGCTACGGCGCCATTGTGACCACCGTGCCCCAAACCACCTGGGCCGATGACATATCGACCGCCGCCGCCATCGAGCAGCGGCTGTGGACAGACTACGAGCAGCGTTTTGCCGCCGCGCATGAGCAAAGCCTGGCCTACCGCTATGAGCCGGCCACCGAAGAAGAGCGCGCCGTCGTGCTGCGCTACTTTCCGCCGGTGTCGTTTGACCTTGGCAAGGACAAGCGCATCGACATTACCTATGAGGGCGTGCATGCCACGGCAGACGGCGGCGTGCCGGTGTCATGGGACGAGGTCAAGGGCATGACATTCAACAACGGCAGTTTTGGCAACACGCTCACCGTCACCCACTTCGACAAGGGCATGCTGGGCGCGCGCACCAGCACGATCAAGCTCAAGGGCCTGGGCAAGCAGGAAGAGCACTTCAAGGCGGTGCTGGGGAGCTACTGGCAGCGCCACCAGGTCATGCGGGCCCAGCAAAAAGCCCGCGCCGCTGAAACCGAAACGGCCTGAAACACAGGCGAGATTGAAGGGCCGGCGAAAGCCGGCCAGCGATCCACCGGCTTTCAGCGCTTTTCTTTTTTCAAGCGCCCGGCCCGGTCCGACATCAGCAAGGCCACGGCCTCCACATCCGCCGGCGTCACCGGCGTAAACACCATCAGGCTCAGCCCGGGCGAGCTGTCGATGGCCAAGGCCTGGTACTCCAGCGTGATGGCTCCGACGCCGGGCCGCTCAATGCGTTTGGTTCCTACCCAGTGGCTGCGCATTTCGTTCTCGGCCCAGAGGCGGCGGAAGTCGGCGCTGCTGGCCTGGAGTTCGGCCGCGAGGGCGGCGGCTTCGGGGCAGTCGCCAGCGCGTGCCGCGTCGATGCGAAAGGATGCGACGGCGTAGCGTGCGTCGGTTTCCCAGTCGGGCAAGCCCTTGCGCACGCGGGGGATGCTGAACAAGCGCCTCAGCAAATTGCGTTCGCCGGGCTCCAGCGCGGGGTAGTCGGCCAGCACGGCCAGGGCTGCCGCGTTCCAGGCCACGATGTCCCAGGTCAGTGTCTTCACCACCGCGGGGCTGGTGGGCATGGCATCGAGCACGCGTTGCAGCGCGGGTGTAACCGCCGCTGAAGACCTGGGCTTGAGCGGCGGCGGGCGCTGCTGGGCCAGCAGGAACATGAACTCGCGGCCGGCGCTGTCCAGCTCAAGCGCGCGGGCCAGGCGCTCCAGCACTTCGTCTGAAGGCGGGCCGCCGCGCCCTTGCTCCAGCCAGGTGTACCAGGTGACGCTGACGTTGGCGCGCGTGGCGACTTCCTCGCGCCTGAGGCCGGGCGTGCGGCGCCGGCTTGCGGCTTCGGGCGTGGGCAGCAGGCGCGCGCGGCGGTCGCGCAGGAAACCGCCCAGCGTGAGAGGCTGGGCCGGCAGGGTGTTAGTGCTCATACCTGTATACGCTCACGGCTTTTGCAAATTCGATGGAGAGCGGATTATCGGGACTCATTTTTTCAGGAGTTCAGTATGCGTGTTTTTGTGACGGGAGCGACGGGCTTTGTGGGGTCCGCGATTGTGCGTGAATTGCTTTCCTCGGGGCACCAGGTGCTGGGACTGGCGCGCAGCGATGCGGCGGCCGATGCCCTGCTGAAAGCGGGTGCGGCGGCACACAGAGGCGAGCTGGCGGACACGGCCAGCCTGGCGGTTGGCGCGCAGGCCTGCGACGGTGTGATCCACACGGCCTTCCACCACGATTTTTCCGCCCACGCGGCGGCGGCCGAGATGGACAGGCGGGCGATCAAGGCGCTGGCCGGCGTGCTGGAAGGCTCGGGCAGGCCTTTTGTTTCAACCTCGGTCACCATGCTGCTGGCGCACGCGCGCCCCGCGACCGAAGACACAGCGGTTCCCGCGGACTCAGCGAACCCGCGCGCCGGGGCGGAGGCCCTGATGGACACCGCTGCCGGCCGCGGTGTGCGCGCCAGTGTGGTGCGGCTGCCGCCTTCGGTGCATGGCGCGGGTGACTATGGTTTTGTGCCGGCACTGGTGGCGATTGCGCGCCGCAAGGGTTTTTCAGCGTATATCGGCGAGGGCGCGAACCGCTGGCCGGCGGTACACCGGCTGGACGCGGCACGCCTCTTCCGGCTGGCGCTGGAAAGCGCCCTGCCCGGCGCGCATCTGCATGCCGTGGCCGAGGAAGGCCTCGCGCTGCGCACGATTGCCGAAGCCGTGGGCGCGGGGCTGGGTGTGCCGGTGCGCAGCATCAGCGCCGATGAAGCACCGGCCCACTTCGAGTGGCTGACGCGCTTTGTTGCGGCCGACAACCCGGCGTCGAGCGCGCTGACGCGCAGTTCGCTGGGGTGGCAGCCGCAGGAGCCGGAACTGCTGGCGGACATGCGGGACGGCGGCTACTTCGCTTGAAACGGGGCAGGCCTGGGGTTTAATCACCCCATGCCCCAACCCAATTTCAGCCCCGCAGCAGACCGCAACAAGCAGCCCATCCTCGATGTGCTGCTCAAGGTCCTGCCCGCGCAAGGCACAGCACTCGAAATTGCCTCCGGCACAGGCCAGCATGTCGCCTGGTTTGCAACAGCCCTGCCGCAATGGGCATGGCAGCCCACCGATGCCATGCCGGCCGCGCTGGACTCGATTACGGCCTGGGTGGCCGAGCAGGGTTTGCACAATGTGCGCCCTGCCCTGGTGCTCGACGTCATGGCGCCCGCATGGCTGCCGGGCGATGCGAAGTTTGACCTCATCTATTGCGCGAACATGCTGCATATCTCGCCCTGGGCGACTTGTGCTGCGCTGATGCAGGGTGCGGCGCGCCATCTGGCGCCGGGCGGGGTGCTGGTGACTTATGGACCGTATCTGGAAGACGATGTGCCCACGTCAGAAGGCAATCTCTCGTTCGACCAAAGCCTGCGCGCGCAAGACCCGGCCTGGGGTATACGCCGCAGGGAAGAGGTGGAACAGCAAGCCGCACGCGCCGGCCTGCGCTTACTGGAGCGGCATGCGATGCCGGCCAACAACCTTTTGCTGGCCTGGGCCAGGCCCTAGGCCCGCAGGATTTTTTCCATCGCCTTGCCTTTGGCAAGCTCGTCCACCAGCTTGTCCAGGTAGCGTATTTTTTGCATCAGCGGGTCGGCAAGCTCTTCGACGCGGACGCCGCAGACCACGCCCTTGATCAGCGAGGCATTCGGGTGCATGGCGGGGGCCTGGGCAAAAAAGGTTTCGAAATCGTTTTGCTGGTCAAGCTGGCGGCGCAATCCCTTTTCGTCATAGCCCGTCAGCCAGCAAATGATTTGATCGACTTCTTCCTTCGAGCGGTTTTTGCGTTCCGCCTTCTGGACATAGAGCGGATACACCTTGGCAAACGCCATCTTGAAAATCTTGTGTGAGGGCATGGTCATGTCTCCTCGGCTTCCAGCGACGCCTTCAAGCGGCCCAGCGCCTGGTCCCATTGCTGGGCTATCAGGTCCAGCGAGCGGCGGGCTTCGTCGAGCTGCTGCGGGTCAAACTGCCACAGGCGCTCGCGCCCCACTTTCACATGGTGCACCAGGCCCGCGTCGGCCAGCACATGCAGATGTTTGGTCACGGCCTGGCGCGTGATGTCGGTGGTGGCGGTCAGCTGCGAGATCGAGACCGCGCCGCCCACACAGAGCACGGCCACCAGGCGCAAACGGGTTTCGTCACCCAGGGCGGCGAACACGCCCGCGGGGCCGGGCTGTGGCGACGGCGGTGTTTCGGCAGGCCTGGAACCGCTTTTAGGACGAGCTGACATATTTCTCGATGTTAGCCATCTGTCCTTGCCAGCCGCCGTCGTTCATGCGGAAGGCCTGGTCACGGCGCGCCACGGGGATCTTGTCAAAGCCGGATTCGACCACGCTGAGCAAGGTGCCGCCATTCACTTCCTTGAGGGTGAATTCCACAAGGGTGGTGGGCTCTTTCGAATAGTCGACGGCCGGGTCGACCGCATAGGGGTGCCAGCGGTAAGAAAAAAGCCTTTCGGGTTCCACACGTTCAATGAACACATCGAACAGCACATGCTCATAGCCCGCAATGGTGATGTGGCCTTGCACCTGTTGGCCGGCGGTAAAACGCTTGCCCTTGAGCGCCACACCGAACCAGCTGCCGAATTCCTCGGCGTTGGTAAGCGCCTTCCAGACCCTGGAGGGCGCGGCCTTGATGTGGACGCTGCGTTCGATGCGGTCGGTGGATGAAGTCATATGCAATCTCCTGGTTGCGTTTATTTTGCACCGGAAAATTCGTTTATGCAACATATTGGTTGCATGATTTTGTCCCCAATTGCAAGCAATTGCAGCCGCCGTGGCGCAAAGTGGTTGTTCGCCTACAAGGGTCTGGGGAAATCGCTGCTCAAATCAAAGCGTACGGGCTTGTTTTGTGTTTTTGACCGCCCGCTTTCCCCACCCCCATCCATCCAGGAGACAGCCATGCCCCAGTTCGCCATGATTACCGGTGACGTGACCTACACACCGGGTGACGGTACCCCCATTGAAATCCCGCGCGTGCGCATTGAAGTCGCGCTGCAGCCCGACAGCGCCACCCTGAGCTGGGACGCCGGCGACGGCGTGGCCGCGGTGACGGCGATTCCGCGCATCCAGTTTGACGACTATGTGCGCGAGGGAAAAATCACCATGACGCCGCAATAATGGCGCCATGCATGTCCCTTTTTCACCGATCACGATTCCTTCACACCTGAGCCGCCGCGCCGTGCTGCTGGCCGCCGCGGCCGGCTATGCCCTGCCCGCCTCCTTGCTGGCCCAGGCGGTGCCTTCAGCCGACGGCATTTGGCCGCGCGCCTCGCAGGTGCCCGGCGGCGTGGCATGGCTGCCGCTGGGCCCGGCCGCGCAGCGGCCCCTGGCTTTTGCGGGTGAGCTGCCTTTGCTGGTGCTGGGCGATGCGGCCGGATGGACGGCGCTGCTAGGCATTGCGCTTTCGGCCGCGCCCGGCGAGGCGAACATCACGGTGCAGGCCGCCGACGGCAGCCGGCGCGATGTGGCTTACACCATCGCCCCCAAGCGCTACAGCGAACAGCATCTCAAGGTCGAGCCGCGCACGGTGGATTTGTCGCCCGAAGATTTGGCGCGCTACGAGCGCGAGCGCGCGCACCAGGAGGGCGTCATGGCCACCTTCAGCGAGCCCCTGCCGCAAGGCCCGCTGCGCATGCGGGTGCCTGTGCCGGGGCGGCGCTCCAGCTCCTTCGGCCTGCGCCGCGTGTTCAACGGCCAGCCGCGCAACCCGCACAGCGGCATGGACATCGCGGCCGCCACCGGCACGCCAGTGCGGGCACCGCTGCCGGCCCGGGTGATAGACACGGGTGACTATTTTTTTAACGGCAACACGGTGTGGCTGGACCATGGAGGTGGCTTGCTGTGCATGATGTGCCATTTGAGCGAGATCGACGTGAAGCCGGGGGACACCCTCAAAACCGGTGAGCGCCTGGGCGCCGTGGGGGCTACCGGCCGGGTGACCGGGCCTCATCTGCATTGGGGGGTGATGCTTAACCGCACCATGGTGGATCCGGCGCTGTTCCTGCCGGCCTGAGCCCCCAGCCCCCTCTTTCAGAGGACGAGCGCGCCATTCTGGATATCCCTCTCTAACCCGTTAGGTCGCACTCACTAGGCAAAACCGGCAAGATGACTCCATCGTCAAAAGCCTATTGAAGGAACATTCCATGAGCGCCAAAAACCTCTCCACCGTTGCCAACGACCTGATCGAGTCCTACGGCAATACCGCCCTCAACGTCATCCAGGCCTACCGCGCCGGCGGTGAGCGTGTGGTCAGCCTGCTGGAGCAGCGCTGGAACCAGGCCCTGAAACAATCGCGCACCGAACTGACGGCTGAAACCGCGAAGAACGCTTCGGCCGCCCAAGCCGCTTTCAGCGCCTACTACACCAAAGGCCTGCTGCTGACGACCAGCGGCGCCGAACAAGTCGTGAGCCAACTCGTCAAAGTGGCCGAAGCCGGTGTGGAACGCGCCGCCGCCAACGCCAGCCTGTTTGAAGAAAAAACCGGCGTGACCACGCTGAACACCCTGGCCCAGGCTACCGCGCCCGGCGCGCTGGCCTTGAGCAAGCTGGCCGCACAGATCGAACAAAAGAGCGCCGAACTGGCCGGCAAGATTGCCGGTGACAGCAAGACCGCAGCCAAGCGCAGCTCGGCTTTCCGCCGCGCCAAGGCAGCCTGATAGACAGCGCCCTGCGCTTCAAGCAAAAACCCCGGCCGGCGCCCTGCGCTGACCGGGGTTTTTTCATGGCCTTGCGGCTTTGGCGCTAGCCTTGGTTTTAACCGCGCGGGTTGATCAGGCGCTCGACTTCATCGCGCAAGGCGCCCAGCTGGGCACGCAGGTCGCGGCGCTCCTGCGGGGTCAGCACACCGTCGGAACGGTAGGCGGCTTCGCGGTTTTCAATCTCCTGCTCGCGCGCCTGCAAGCGGCCGGCTTCGCGCGGGCTCAGGCGGTGGCTGCGCACGCCCTCGTCAATGCGCTGGCGGATATTGAACTCCTGGCTGTCGATGGCGCCCATCCTGTCGGCGGGGTAGGCAACGGCCACGGTGCGGTTGTTGGCAATGGCGCGCTCGACTTCTGCACTGAGCTGGGCCATGTCGGCGCGCAGCTGCTGGCGCTCCTGCGGCGTGACGCGGCCGTCGGCCTTGTAGGTGGCTTCACGGTTCTGTATCTCGCTGTCGCGGCGATACAGCACACGCGCTTCCGAGGGCGTGATGCGGCCGGACTGCAGGCCCTCGCGTATACGCTCGCTGACGGCCTGCTGCGCCCTGTCTATGCCCGGCGTCTGCGGAGCCGGCGCATACACCACCTGGGGCGGGTAAGAAGGTGCGTAAGGGCCTTGCGGCTGCGCCATGGCCGGCGCGGCGGCCAGGCCCGCGGCCAGCGCGGTGGCCAGGAGGGATGCGGTCAAGAGTTTCGATGTCATGGGGTCTCCTTTGCTCAATGAATGAACCGGCAAGCCCTGAGGAGGAAACTTGCTTTCCGAAACACCGGCCCGGAGGGGCTCGGGTGCTTCAGTGCTTTCATCGTGGAGGCCCAAGGTGAAGGCCGTGTAATGCGGACGTAGGGCGCATGTAATGTGGCGCGCTTTTACCCCGTGTTTACCTCGTGGCATTCCGCAGTATCAGGATGTAGCAGCGCTTACAGGCCGCGCGGCATATCGCCTACTGGCTGAGCGGCAAATCGTCCACCGTGGCCAGGTAGCGGCTGACCAACTCAAAAAAGCTGTCATAAAACGCGTCCGAGGAAATCGTGACGCTGCCGACTTTGACCATGGAGTCGTTGCTCGACGAGAAAGGCAGGGACACTGAACCTATGGCGCCCACACCCAGGCTGGCGGAGTTGTTGCTCTTTTTGAGCTGGTAGCTGTCCTGCAGCGCGGTGACAAAACCCAGGCTGATCTTGCCGTCGGCGCTCTCGGGCGCGCAGACCACGCGTATCACCATCTGCAGATGCGCCTCGGCCTCGGGCTGGAAGCTCTTCTGCCCTTCGACCAGGTCGACCCTGGCGGTGTTGATGATGTAGCCCTGGCTCAGCAGCGCGCGGCGTGCGGCCTCGCAGGTCTGCTCGGGCCTGGCGTCAAAGAGGCGCGAATAGGTGGCGGTGGAGCCGAACTTTTCCTGCAGCGGGAAGGACTTGACGGTGCTGACGCAGGCCGTGAGCAGGCAGGC
>Ga0102589_1001235_pt1 | contig 37014 bp, 32 predicted proteins | sample AraplaMF_Col_mLB_FD_76858 | JGI IMG/M metagenome (GOLD analysis project Ga0102589, IMG submission 76858) | Arabidopsis root microbial communities from the University of North Carolina, USA - plate scrape MF_Col_mLB | ecosystem: Host-associated > Plants > Roots > Endosphere | place: USA...
GTGCTCGCCGGCGGCGACGCGATCGCGGCGATCGGGGCCGGAGCCGACGGCGTCATCGTCTCCAACCATGGCGGACGGACCTTCGACGCGGCGCCGGCCAGCCTGGACCGCTTGCCGGAGATCGCGTCCGCCTGCGCGGGAAGGGCCGTCGTGATGCTCGACAGCGGGCTGCGCAGCGGGCTCGACATCGCCCGCGCGGTCGCATCCGGCGCGGCGTCGGGCTTTCTGGGACGGCCCTTTCTGCATGCGGTCGCAGCCATCGGGGAGGACGGAGGCGATTACCTGATCGCCCTGCTGCAAGCGGAGCTGCGCCACAGCATGATCCAGCTCGGGGTCTCAGGCGTCGAGGACCTGGCCGCAGTCGAGCGAAGCCTGGCTCACCAGGCGTAGATCCACCAATGCTCGGATGGCAGGGGCTCGACGCGCGTGCGCGCATCGAGATTGCGGTAACTGCCTCCGAAGAAAACCAGAGGCTGGGCTGCCTCGCCGCCATGCCGGGCCAGCGTCAGCACCCGGCCGAGGATGATGATATGATCGCCGCCGTCGAAGATCTGATGCGTTTCGCATTCGAACCAGGCGAGGGCACCGGGTAGCAGCGCCGCTCCGCTCGCCTCGCCGCGCAGCGTTTCGACGCCCAGCCATTTGTCGCCCTGCGCGCGGCCGAAGCGACTCGACAGGTCGCGCTGCGACTGGTCGAGCACATTGATGGCGAAGCGCTTCACGCTGTTCCAGGCAGCGAAGGCCTTGGCGTTGCGGCCGACGCTGAACAGCACGAGCGGCGGGTCGAGAGAGACCGAGTTGAAAGAGCTGACCGTCGCGCCGATCCGCTCGCCATCGTTCTCGGCGGTGACGATGGTGACGCCCGTGGCGAACATGCCGAGCGCCGCGCGAAGGTCCAGGGTGGTGAAATCGGTCGCGCAGGCTTGGCCCGCCTCGCAGCGGTCCTGGGCATGCGCGGGCTCGCCCACCGCCCCCATCACAGGGCCGGCATCGCCAGGGCGCGATCGACCAGGTCCGTCGAGCGCTTGAGGTCGTAGTTGCGATACATGTTCTGCTTCACCAGGAAGGACGCACCGCCATAGAATTTTTCGTATTGCTGGTGCCGCGCGCCGAACTCCGATCCGATGAAGTCCCAGGCCAGGCGCATCAGCGCGATCCGCTCGCGCGCGCCGGAAACGCCCGAGGCGAGGTAGCGTTCGATGTCCGCGGCCGTCTCGGGGCTCTCCAGATCCTTGAGCGAGGACGGCATGGTGATCATCGCGGCCCCGGTCAGCTCGCGAATGATCTCGATCATGCGCGGATTGATCTCCGATTGCAGCGCCATCACCGCATAGAGCGCCGAGCGGGACGGCCAGACGACGCCCTTGGCGTCGATCGTCGCCTTGATTTCCTGCGACTCCAGCATCGTCTCCACGATCGAAGCCAAGGCGGCAAGCTCGCCCATCTGCACCATGACGGGCGGCACCCCGACATTGCCGGTGGCCTCGTTCATGCGCTGGGCAAGACCGACCATGAAGCGTAGCTTCGTGGCATAGCGCGCCTGCGCCTGAAGATTGCCGTAGGCGTGCGAGGGCGTCTTCCACCACTGGTCGCGGCAGACCTCGAGGTTGCGGTAGATGAAGACGTGCTCCCAGGGCACGAAGACGTTGTCGAGCACGACGAAGCAGTCGGATTCGTCGAAGCGGCTGCTCAGCGGATGGTCGAAGCCGTTCTGCGTTTGACCGGCGAAGGGCCGGCGCGGATAGAGCTTCAGGCCCGGTGCGTTCATCGGGATCGCGACGCCGATTGCGTAGTTCTCGTCGCCCGGCTGCAGCGGGTGGATGCAGCTGAGATAGAGCACGTCGGAATAGAGTCCGGCGGTGGCGAGTTGCTGCGCGCCGGCGACGACGATGCCGCCATCCTTTTCCTTCACCACGCCGGCATAAAGCGTCGGATCGCTCTGCTTGTGCGCCGGCTTGGAGCGATCGATCTGCGGCGGCACGATGGCGTAGGTCGCCCAGAGATGGTTTTCGCGCAGATGCTCGTAATAGGCGACGACGTTCTCGGCGAACTGCTTGCCACCGGCCTCGAAGACTTCGGGGACTGCCGCGTAGCCGCAGAAGAAGCCTGAGACGTGGTCGGGCGTGCGGCCCATCATCCCGAAGCTCGCTTCCGACCAGCTTTCCGAGGCCAGGCGCTTCGCCTTGAGGTCGGCATGGCTGCGTGGGATCTGGAAAGCACGCAGGACGCGGTTGCCGGTTGTCGGCGAGACATAGGTCATCCGCTCTTCCATCGCGGGGTCGGCGGCGATGTCGTAGAGCTTCGCGGCCGAGAGCGCCGCCTGCCGGAGGGCCGGATGCTTGGTGACGTCGCGGACGCGCTCGCCGTCGATGTAGACGGCGCGGCCATCGGCCAGCGAGCGCAGATATTCGTCGCCCGTGCGCATCGAGCCGGAGGTCGGCGTGGGAGCGATCTGGGCCTTCTGGGCGGCGGACATTGCAGTTCCTCCGGGCGATCCTGATTAGAAGCAATTAGCTACGTTATGTAGCTTCTAGATGTAACTTAAATATGTCTCTGTCAAGCGCCTTTCGCGAGGGGGCTCCTCGTCGGATGTGTCCAGCCCGGCCGGGAAAACCGTGTTGCGCCTTATCATAAGATAGCTTACAAATTTCGGGCGCGAGATTGCAGCCTTCCCGACGCAGCCATGTTCCGCCGCTGTAGGACGATGGCGATCGTTCGCGAAATTCGGAACAACGGGGAAAAGCGATGGCGGCTGTTCAGTATCGCGACCTGCGCGACTTCATCGGGCTGGTGGAGGGCATTGGCGATCTCAAGCATGTGCGCGGCGCACCGTCCGAATTCGAGCTGGGAGCCATCACCGAGGTCGCTGCGGGCTCGCCGGCTTGCCCGGCCCTCCTCTTCGACGACATTCCCGGCCTCGCACCCGGCTTCAGGGTCTTCTCGAACGCGACCGTGAATACCCGTCGCGCGGCGCTGGCGCTCGGCATCGACCCGACGCTTTCACCCCTCGAGGTCCTGAAGAGCTGGAAGGAACGTCGCGGCACCCTGAAGCCGATCGACCCGGTCACGGTGAGGGACGCGCCCTTCCTGCAGAACAGCATGGCCGACGGCGCGGTCGACATCTCGCGCTTTCCCGCCCCGGTCTGGCACCGCAACGACGGCGGCCCCTATATCGGCTCGGGCAGCCTCGTCATCACCAAGGATCCGGACGAGGGCTGGGTCAACGCTGCGATCTACCGCGTTCAGGTGCATGGTCCCGACCGCGTGACGGTCCAGTTCGACCATAAGGGCCGCCACGGCGCGATGATCTCGAAGAAGTACTGGGACCGCGGCGAGCCCTGCCCGATCGCGATCGTCAACGGGCAGGATCCGGCGCTCTTCATCGCCGGCTTCGAATATCTGCCCGAGCGACACCCGGAATATGCCTTCGCGGGTGCGATCAAGGGCGAGCCGGTCGAGGTCTACGAATTGCCGTTGACCGGCCTTCCCGTTCCGGCCCATGCCGAGATCATCCTGGAAGGATACCTGCTGCCTTTCGATCAGGCGAACCTGCCCGAGGGGCCGTTCGGCGAATTCACTGGCTATTACGCCGCCGACAAGCGGCCGGCGCCCGTGATGGAGATCAACGCCGTCCATTATCGCGACAACCCGATCCTGCTCGGATCACCGCCTTTGAAGCCGCCGCGCTTCCATTTCGGCATCCCGTTCCGGGCCGCCAGCATCTGGGGCAATCTCGAGGCTTGCGGCGTCGGCGACGTGGTCGGAGCCTGGCAGCACGTCTCGCAGCTGATGACGGTCGTCGCGATCCGCCAGCGCTATGCCGGCCACGCCAAGCGGGCGGGGCTGATCGCGGCGGCGAACAGCTATATGGGCCGGGTCGTGGTGGTGGTCGACGAGGATGTCGATCCCTCGAACCTCGCCGACGTGATGTGGGCGGTGACGACCCGCGCCGAACCATCGGAGGATGTCGACATCGTCCGCAACGCCTGGAGTTCCTCGCTCGACCCGCGGATTTCGGCGGCCGACCGCGATTCCGGCCGTACCTCCAACTCCAAGATGATCATCGACGCCTGCATTCCTTTCGAGCATCTCGACAAATACCCGAAATCCTCGGCGCTCTCCGTCGAGGAGGCGCTGGCCGTGAAGCGGCGCTGGCCCGATATCCTGGGAGCGTGAGACCATGGCGGTGAGCCGGCTGATCGTCGGCATTTCGGGCGCCTCCGGCGTTGTCTATGGCGTGGCCGTGCTCGACGCGGCGCGTGCGCTCGGCCTCGAAACTCATCTGGTGATGACACGCTCGGCCAAGGTCACCCTTGCGCATGAGATGTCGCTGAAGGTCCGCGACATCGAGGCGAAGGCCGATCACGTCCATGCGGTCGAGGATATCGCGGCCCCGATCTCGAGCGGCTCCTTCAAGACGCTGGGCATGATCGTGGCGCCCTGCTCGATCCGTTCCCTTTCCGAGATCGCGCATGGCACGACGTCGAGCCTGCTCTCGCGCGCGGCCGATGTCGTGCTGAAGGAGCGGCGCAGGCTCGTGCTGATGGTGCGCGAGACGCCGCTGCATCTCGGCCATCTGCGCAGCATGGTCCAGGTCACGGAAGCCGGCGCCATCGTCATGCCGCCGGTACCGGCCTTCTACGCGAAACCCGAAAGCGTCGACGACATGGTCCGCCATTCGGTCGGACGGGCGCTCGATCTCTTCGGCCTCGATGTCGGCGGGCTGAAACGCTGGGGCGAGGACGAGCGATGACCGACGATGTCGAATCGAACGGCGCGCTCGATCTCGACTCGCCGTTCTGGCGTTTCGCCTTGCGTGTCTATGCCCGGGCCGGCGTCTCGCCGCTCTGCCTCCTGCTGCAGGACGAGAACGGCATCGACGTGAACCTGCTGCTCTTCGCCTGCTGGTGCGGCAGCACCGGGCGCAGGCTGACGGTCGACGATATCGAAGCGGCCGTGGCCCATACGGCCGGCTGGACGGAGGCCGTCGTCAAGAACCTGCGGCAGGCGCGGCGGGCGTGGAAAGGGATCGGTCCCGACGAGCCCCGCGCCCGGACGGGGCGCGAGACGCTGAAGTCGGTCGAGCTTCTTTCCGAGCAGATCGTCTGCGCCATGCTGTTTGGCATCGCCGAGCATCTGGGCACCGTCCAGGAGCCGGATATCTCCGCATCCGACCCGGTTCGGGCCAATCTCCATCTGGTGCTGCGGCGAGCCGGCGTTGCGCCGGACCATGCGGACGCGGCCTCCCGTCTGCTCGTCGAAGCCTGCAGGGCCGCCGGCTGATCAGCCTGCTGCGCGCGCCGCGGTGAACCGGTTTTCCGGCACGCCCAGGCCCAGGTGATCGCGCAGCGTCGCGCCAGTGTAATCCCGCCGGAACAGCCTTCGCTTCTGAAGTTCCGGCACGACCAGGGCGACGAAGTCGTCGAAGGTGCCGGGGAACGTCGCCGGCACGAGCATGAAGCCATCGCAAGCTTGGCCGATGAACCAGCTTTCCATGATGTCCGCGACCGTCGCCGGCGATCCGCAGGCGACGAGATAGGCACGGGAGACCGCGAAGATGTTGTAGATGTCGCGCAGCTTGCAGCCGGGGCGCCGGGCGATGGCGCGTATGACGACGTGGTAGCTGTGGATATGGGCGGAGGGCGGCAAGTCCGGCATCGGCCCGTCGAGATCGTAGCCTGACATGTCGTGGCCGAGCCGCTCGGACAGCGTGTTGATCGCGCTGCGGTCGTCGACGAGCTCGACCATGGCGGCCAGCTTGGCCCGTGCCTCCTCGTCGGAGCGGCCGACCACCGGGAAGAGGCCGGGCAGGATCTTGCAGTGCTCCGGCGTGCGCCCTGCCGCGGCGACGCCGTCCTTGGTCTCGCGGTAGAAGGCCTTCGCCGCGTCGAGATCCTGCTGGACGGTGAAGATCGCCTCGGCATAGCGGCAGGCGAAGCCGCGCCCCGCGTCGGAGGCGCCCGCCTGCACGATGACCGGCCGGCCCTGCGGCGTCCGCGAGAGATTGAGCGGACCACGCACCTTGTAGAAGCGGCCGTCATGATCGATCGGATGGATCCTGGAGGGATCCACGTAGATGCCGCTCGTGCGGTCGGCCAGGCGGGCGCCATCCTCCCAACTGTCCCACAGAGCCTGCACGACATCGACGAACTCGGCCGCCATCTCGTAGCGCAGATCGTGCTCGACCGGCTGCGCGAGGCCGAAATTCGCGGCCGCCTGCGGCGTCGAGGTCGTCACGACGTTCCAGCCGGCCCGCCCTCCACTCAGATGATCGAGCGAGGCGACGAGCCGGGCGAGGTTGTAGGGCTCGGTATAGGTGCTGGAGCCCGTGCCGATCAGTCCGACGTGGCTGGTGCGGGCCGCGAGCGCCGACATCAGCGTGAAGGGCTCGAAACGGGCGATCGACCCGGGATGGTCACCGGGCGCCGAGGCCAGCCCGTCGGCGATGAAGACGAAATCGAGTTTCCCGCGCTCCGCCGTCTCGGCGATGTGCAGGAAGGCACCGAAATCCTCGCTGCTGGTGAAGGAGCCCTCCATCCGCCAGCCGGCGACATGGTTGCCGGGCCCGACCGTAAAGACTCCCAGATGCATCTGCCGGCCGGACATGGTGCGTCTCCCTTCAGCCTGCGGCGGCGATCGCCGCCAGATGTGGCGCGACGACGTCCTCATAGGCGAGGTCACGGTCGAGCTTGCCCATGGCGCGGCAGGCGCGGCTCATGCCGGCGACGAATTCCGGCGTGATCGCAGTGTCGTAATAGGGCAGGTCGCGGCGGATCAGGTCGCTGATCAGCGCCGCCTGCGCCGGCGGGAAGAGAGCGTTTCCGACGCTGGTGGAGCGCTCGACATCGGCCTTCAGCACCTCATGTGTCTTGGCGATGGCGCGGATAATCGCCCGGGCGATCTCGGGACGCTTCTCCGACAGGTCCTGCCGCACCGCGACCGAGGCCATCGTGCAGTCGAAGGCGGAGGACGGTCCGTCACCTCGGCGCGCGTCCAGGACAACCGTTCCGAAGCCCTCGCGCACGGCGATTTCCGCCGCCATGCCATTGGCCCAGAAGCCGTCGATCTGGCGACTCTGCAGCGCGCGGGCCGCATTGAGGCCGAAATTGACGGATTTCTCCGGCGGCGCCGGCACAGGGCCGATGCTGATGCCGTCGCGCTCCAGATCCATGCCGGCTTCCTGCAGCAGGAAGCGCAGGCCCATCTCGACCCAGGGCGCGGCCCCGATGCGCCGCCCCTTCAGCACGCCGAGGTCGCCGCGCTGCGCCTTGAAGTCGGCGTGCATGACGAGGAACCAGTACATGCCCTGCGCTTGTGCGCAGAGCAGCTTGACGCCCTCGAAGCGCGGAAAGGCCGCCAGCGCCGAATGGGCGGAGCCGGCAACGATGTCGACCGTGCCGTCGCGCAAAGCCTCGTAAGCCTTGTCGACCGGAAAGATCAGCTCCAGCGAGACGTCGAGCCCGAACTCCTTGAAGACGCCGAGCTCGATCGCCGCCTCCGCCGGAAAATAGGAATTCGACACCATGTCCGGCACGGCGAGCTTCATCGCGTGGCTCCTCTGCGGCGGATGGCCGGTTCAGTAGTAGTGGACTTCGAGCAGGATGCAGCCGTTCACCGACTTGAACGGGCCGTGATAGGCGCCGGGCGGACGCACGGCGTAGGTGTAACCCGTGAAGGACTCGCCGCCCTCGCCGTTCTCGTCGTTGCCGACGGTCAGGTCCCCTTCGAGCAGGAAGACCTCCTCGAAATACTCATGGACGAACGGAGCGGTCGTGTAGACGCCGGGGTCGAAGCGCAGCAGGCGCGTGCGGTTGCCGCGCTTGCCGGGCTCGTCGAGCCCGCCGGCGATGATCTTCTGCTTGATGCCGGTGGGATAGCCGGGCGGCGTATGCCAGCCGCTCTCCATGTCCAGCCGGTGGAATTCCTCATGGGTCTTTTCGTAGACGACGGGTTCGCTCATCGGGATCATCCCTCGATCGGAAGGCTGCGGATGGAATAGGCGGCGGTGATGGAGCGCCCGCTATGGGGATCGTGCAGCTCCATCTCGAAACGGTCGGCCGGCGTGACGCCGCCGATCGCGGCGAAGGTTCCGCAGAACATTGCCGTGCCGTCCGGCAATGTGCTGCCGCCGTTGTAAAGCTTGATGAGCTCCGCCACGGGCCGCATCGCCCTGGCGGTTCCCTCCTGATAGAGCCGCCGCTCGCTACCGATCACCGCATGGGAGCGCAGGATCAGGTCGTCCCAATGATCGGCGACCTCCGCGAAACGCCAGAGCGAGGCGGAGACCGGCTTGGCGCACATCTGCTTCGACAGCGAGACGCCCACCGCTTCCGCTTCGCGATCGGTGTGGTCCGATCCAACCCCGATCCAAAGCTCGCCGCCGAGCGCGACCACGACCGGCTCGATCTCGCCGCTGGAGGCGCCGCCGAGCACTTCGACGGTCTCCGCGGTCGTCAGCAGGGAGGCGGCCGCGCGATAGAAGATCGGCGTCGTGCGCGGACGTTTCACGCCGAGTGCCTCGAGTTCCTTGATGTGGTGTTCAACCGCTTTCTGATCGCGCCCGGTCCAGCCGGCGATGATCAGATGGTCGATGTCTGCGGGCTGGAACGGTCGTTCTATCAGCACGGAAAGCCTCTCGGTCTGCCGGCTTCGGGCCGGCGCTGCGCGGGCCTTTGACCAGTCCCGTCCGCATCCATGATTTTGCTTCGAATGAAACTTGTCAAGTTTAGGTTATTAGTGGAGTTAAATAGCTGCGCCGCACGAGCCCCTCCCGCCGACCGCCGAGGTGCCAATGGAGGCGGCCTCGCCAAAGCACATTATTTTTTTAGCTTTCATCTTGATATAAATTTTGGACGCGATATGGTCGCGGCTCATGGCGAGGGGAGAGCGACCGTGAAGGCTTGGCTGACTTACGATTTCAACGACATGCGGCTCGAGGACGTGCCGGAGCCGAAGGCCGAGCCCGGCTGGGTGGTCTGCCGCACGCGGGTGCTGGAGCTGTCGGTCACCGAGGTCGCCGAGTTCAGCGGCGCGCCCGTCTCCAGCCATGAGAGCCTGAAGGCGATGCTGGCGAAGAGCCGGCCTTTGCCGCTGTTCGGGCACGAGTTCTGCGCCGAGGTCGTCGAGGTCGGTGCCGGCGTCACCAACGTCAAGCGCGGCGACCGCGTCTTCTACCACCGCGGCGTGCCCTGCGGCACCTGCAGATATTGCCAGGCACAAAGGCCGCAGCTCTGCCGCTCGGTGGTCAATGTCGGCGAGGACACCCCTGGCTGCCTGGCCGAGTATTTTCCAGTTCCCGCCCGCATGGTCGCCGCGGTGCCGAACGAGGTCACCGACGCCGAGGCCGCCGCGCTCCAGCCGCTGGTCTCGATCGTCGGTGCGACGGAGGGGATCGGTATTGAGATGGGCGATACCGTCGCGGTGATCGGGCTCGGCCCGATGGGGCTCGATTCATTGCAAGTCGCGCGCTGCGCCGGCGCCTCCCGCGTCATCGCCATCGCCCGCCGCGAGCTGGCGCTCGATCTCGCGAAGCAGTTGGGGGCGGATGTCCTGGTCAACACCACGCACCAGGACCCGGTCGAGGCCGTGATGGAGGCAACCAAGGGCTTCGGCTGCGACGTCGTCTTCGATTGCGCCGGCGGCGCCACGGGGCAAGGCCATGCCGGCACCCAGGCCTTCCAGCAGGGGCTGCAGATGCTGCGGCCGGAAGGGCGCATCATCGAGATCGGTCATCTGCCGGTCGGCGCCGAGGTCACCTTCGGGCTGATCGAGAAGAAGGCCCTGCGCGTGGTCGGGCGCCGCTCGCCCTCGCCGAAGATGATCGACTACGCGATCCAGCTCGTCGCCTCGAAGCGCGTGCAGATCGCGCCCACGATCACGCACACCCTGCACGGGCTCGACAAGGTGCCGGAGGCCTTCGACATCCTCGCCAACAAGAGCAAGCACGGCGTGATCAATCCGCCCCAGGTCGTCGTCTGGCAATAGGCCGCGAGCCGCGGCGGCGCGACCGCCGCTCTCTTGCATGCAGGTTTGTAGAGGAGCCGTCATGATCTCCGAAGAGCAGCTGGCCGCCTTGTCCTATCCGGCGATGCCGCGCATGGTCTCGAATGAGTTCCCGGGCGCCAAGGCGCGCGCCGTGATCGAGCGGGCCATGAAGTTCCAGAGCCCGACACGCCCCTCCGTGCGCGGGCGGCTGGTCATCGAGGGCGGGCGCGGCGCCGGCATCCAGGATCCGGACGGCAACATCTTCATCGACATGTCGGCCGGCGTCGCCGTCTCCAATGTCGGGCGCAGCCATCCGCGTGTCGTCGCGGCCGTGAAGGCGCAGGCCGAGAAGCTGATGCATTCGGCCGGCCTCGTCAGCGAGACGACCGTCGCGCTCGCCGAGAAGATCTCGGCCTCGATGCCCGAAGGCCTGCGCGGCGAGTGCTTCACCTGGTTCGGCATGAGCGGTTCGTCCGCCAACGAGACCGCGCTCAAATACGCCAAGGCGATCACCGGCCGCACACAGATCGTCGCCTTCGAGGGCGCTTATCACGGCGTCTTCCACGGAACACTGGCGCTGACGACGCGGGAGAACTTCCGCAAGCCTTTCGGGCCGCTGATGTCGGGCGTGATCCACATGCCCTATCCCGACGATTACCGGCCCTTCCTCGATCTGGAACCCGAAGCTGCCGCGGCGGCCTGTGCCAAATATCTCGATCACCGGCTTTCGACGCCGAATACCGGCGCCGACGACGTCGCCGCCGTGATCGTCGAATCGATGCAGGCCGATGGCGGCTATCTCGATCCGCCGCTGTCCTTCCTGCGGGCCGTGCGTGAGATCTGCACGCGCCGCGGCATCCTGCTGATCCTCGACGAGGTCCAGGCCGGCGGCGGACGCACGGGCAAGATGTGGGCCTGCGAGCATGCCGGCGTCGTGCCGGACATGATGACCTGGGCCAAGGCGATCGGCGGCGATCTGCCGCTCTCCGGCGTCACCGTCCACAACCGCTATCAGGACAAGCTGCCGCCCGGCTCGCAGGTCATCACCGGCGCGGAGAACGCGCTCGCAAATGTCGTGGCGATGGCCAATCTCGACATCCTGCTCGACCCTAAGGATGACCTCATCGGCCGCTCGGTCGCCGTCGGCGAGGAGATGAAGCAGGAGCTGATCCGCATCGCGGAGAGGAGCGCCTTCCTCGATGGCGTGCGTGGCCGCGGCTTCTTCATCGGCGTCGAGCTCGTCGCAGACAAGAAGACGAAAGAGCCGCTCGATCTGAAGCGCGTCGGCGCCATCCTGCAGCGCTGCGAGCAATTGGGCGTGCGCATCATGTCCTGCGGCCGCTACGGCTCGACCATCCGCCTGATGCCGCCGCTGACCATCACCCGCGAGCATTTCCGCGAGGGACTCAGGCTGTTCGGCCAGGCCGTTTCCGAGATCGAGCAGGCCGCCGCCTGACGGCGAGAGGCCGAGAACAGTCTGGTTTGCGAGGCACCGATGACGGAATTCACATGCAGCCAGGAAATCGTCAGCCAGGCGCGTCGCAACCTCAATCAGGAGGTATGGGACTACCTGACCGGCGGCGCCGAGTCCGAGATGACGATGCGCCGCAACCGCCACGCGCTCGATAGCTATGCCTTCCTGCCGCGCGTGCTGCGGGACGTCTCGACGATCGACCCGTCCGGCACGCTGCTCGGCCATAAGCTGCGCATACCCGTGATCCTGGCGCCGATCGGCTCGCTTCAGGCGATCGAAAAGGGCGGCGGTGCAAGTTCCTGCCGGGCGGCCGCACGCTTCGGCACAGTCCCGATGATCAGCTCGATCACCGAGCCGTCACTGGAGGAGAGCGCGGCCTCGGCCGAAGGGCCGAAGATGTTCCAGCTCTACGTCCGCGGCGACTTCGACTGGATCAAGCTTGTCCTGAAGCGGGTCAAGGACGCCGGCTATGACGCGCTGGCCGTGACGGTCGATTCCTCGCATTACGGCATCCGCGAACGCCAGCTCATGAACCGCTACCTGCCGCCGAGCGTGAAGGCGCAGAAGGACCGCCATCTCCAGGCCGCGATCACCTGGGATCTCGCCAGCCGCATCCGTGACGAATGGGGCGGGCGCTTCATCCTCAAGGGCATCGCCCATGTCAAGGATGCGGCGATATCGGTCTCGCGCGGCGTCGACGCGATCTACGTCTCCAATCATGGCGGGCGCCAGCTCGACCATTGCCTCGGCGCGCTCGACTCGCTGGTCGAGATCGCGGGCGAGGTGAAGAAGAAGGCCGAGCTCATCGTCGATGGCGGCTTCCTGCGCGGCACGGACGTGATCAAGGCGATCGCGCTGGGTGCGTCTGCCGTCGCGATCGGTCGCCTGCAGGGCTGGGCGCTGGCGGCAGGCGGCGAGGCGGCGCTGGTGCGCAGCCTCGAGCTGCTCGAACGCGAAATCATCAATGCGCTCGGGCTGCTTGGCGTGACCTCCTTCGCCGAGCTCGGGCCGGCCTATGTGCGCAAGGCCGAGGTGATTGGACCGACCCACGAGCTCAGCACCTTCTACCATCTGCCCCAAAGGCTGGTCTGAGGATGGCTGTGATGAACCAGGACTGGGCCAATCTCATCGGTGGCGACTGGGTCCGCCCGCACGGCGATCGGACAATCGCCGTGGTCAATCCGGCGAGCGAAGCCGAGATCGGCCGGTTGCCTCTCGCGGGCAAGGCCGAGCTCGACCGCGCCCTTGAAGCCGCCGAGGCCGGATTCAAGCTGTGGCGGAAGGTGCTGCCGCAAGATCGCGCCAAGGTCGTTCGCAAGTTCGGCGCGCTGATGCGGGACAATACCGAGCGTCTTGCCGCGGCGATCACTGCGGAGCAGGGCAAGACTCTGGCAGAGGCCCGCGGCGAGGTCGCAGGGGCGGCCGAACTGGTGGAGTGGCTCGCGGAAGAGGGCCGGCGGCTCTATGGCCGGATCGTCCCCTCGCGCTTTCCCGACAGCCGCATCCTGGTGATGCATGAGCCGGTCGGCGTGGTCGCCGCCTTCTCGCCCTGGAATTTCCCCTGCAGCATGGTCTCCCGCAAGATCGCCCATGCGCTCGCCGCCGGCTGCTCGGTCATCGTCAAGCCGGCGGAGGAGACGCCTACGGCGGCAATCATCCTCGGCCGTCTCTGCCAGGAAGCCGGCGTGCCGCCCGGCGTGGTCAACATCGTCTATGGCGACCCGGCCGAGGTCTCGGCGCATCTGATCGGCAGCCCGGTCGTGCAGAAGATCTCCCTGACCGGCTCGGTCAGCGTCGGCAAGCATCTGGCGGCGCTCGCGGCGCGCGACCTGAAGAAGGTCACGCTGGAGCTCGGCGGCCACTCGCCGACCGTTGTCTTCGACGATGCGGATGTGGCGCTTGCGGCGAAGCAATGCGTCGGCTCGCGCTTCCGCAATGCCGGCCAGGTCTGCACGGCGCCGACGCGCTTCTATGTCCAGTCCGGCGCTGTCGAGCGTTTCACCAGCCATTTCGTCGAGGCGGCCAGGGCGATCAAGGTCGGCGATGGGGCCGAGCCCGGCGTGCAGATGGGCCCGCTCTCGAACCGCCGGCGTCTTGAAGCCATGGAGGAATTCGTCGCCGATGCGAAGACGCGTGGCGCGCAGGTGCTGACCGGCGGCGAACGCCTCGGCAATCGCGGCTTCTTCTTCGCGCCGACCGTCTTTGCCGACGCTCCCGTCGACAGCGCCGTGATGACGCGCGAGCCCTTCGGGCCGTTGGCGCCGATCCGCGCCTTCGACACGGTCGAGGAGGTCCTGGAGCAGGCCAACAGCCTGCCCTACGGGCTCGCAGCCTATGCCTTCACCGGCTCGCACAAGACGGCCGCCGCGATGTCCGAGGGGCTGCGCGCCGGTGTCGTCGCCATCAACGGCGTGACCGTCACGGCGCCGGAGGCGCCCTTCGGCGGCGTCGGCGACAGCGGCGTCGGCCGCGAGGGCGGGGCCGAGGGCCTGGCGGAATACACGCACATCAAGACCGTTACCGAGACCTTCCTCTGACCGCTTCGCCGAAGGCCGCGCCATGAACCCGGACATTCCCGCAAAGAGCGCCGAGACCAAGATGAGCTGGGGCAGCGATGCCGCCGCGGAAATGCTGCGCCATCTCGGCATCGACTATGTCTGCGTCAATCCGGGCTCCAGCTTCCGCGGCCTGCACGACAGCCTGGTCAACTATCTCGGCAACGAGAATCCGCAGATGCTGCTGTCACTGCACGAGGAGAGCGTCGTCTCGATCGCGCATGGCTATGCCAAGGCGAGCGGCCGCATCATGGCCGTGGTGCTGCACTCCAATGTCGGCCTGATGCACGGCATGATGGCGATCTTCAACGCCTGGTGCGACCGAGTACCGATCCTGATGCTGGGCGCAACCGGCGCGGTCGACACAGCCGTCAGGCGCAACTGGATCGACTGGATGCACACCGCCCGGGACCAGGGCGCGATGGTGCGCCATTTCGTGAAATGGGACGACCAGCCCTATTCGCCCGCCGCGACGATCGAGGCGATCGGCCGCGCCCACATGATGGCGCGCACCGCGCCTTGCGGACCGTCCTACGTCATCCTCGACCGACGGCTTCAGGAGGACGCGCTGAGCGCGCCCGTCGTGCTGCCGCCCGCCGAGCTGTTCGAGCCGCCGCCGCGCATCGTTCCCGACCGCCGGACGGTGGCGGGCGCGGCGAAGCTCCTCAGGGAAGCGAAAGCGCCGGTCATTCTGATGGGCCGCGTCTCGCGCAGCCAGGCGGATTGGGACAACCGGGTGAAGCTCGCCGAGCTGCTCGGCGCCCGCGTGATCACCGATCTGCGGACCGGAGCGTCCTTCCCGACGGAACATCCGCTGCATGGCGCCCCGCCCGATCTCTTCCTGACCGGCGTCAACCGCAAGCTCTTGGCCGAGGCGGATGTGGTGCTGAGCCTCGACTGGACCGATGTCGCGGACGTCATGCGTGTCGGTGCCGACGAGGCCGGGCCGCGCAAGCTCATCCACGTCTCGGTCGACCACTACGTCCATAATGGCTGGAGCGGCGACCACCAGCGCTACAGCGGCGCCGATATCCACCTCGCGGTCGAGCCCGATGCGGTACTCGAGCCTCTGGTCGCGGCGCTAGAGGAACGCGGCGGCGCCAAGCCGGCTCTGCCGCCCGCGCCGAAGCCGGCGGCGCAGCCCGAGGCGAAGGGGTTGCCGACTCTCGCCGATATCGGCGCGGCCTTGCGCGAGGTGAAGGGCGGGCGCGAGCTCTGTCTCGCCCGCGTCCCCCTGAACTGGCCTGCGGGCGCCTATCCCTTCCGCGATCCGCTCGACTATCTCGGCTATGACGGCGGCGGCGGCGTCGGCTCGGGACCCGGCATGGCGATCGGCGCGGCGCTTGCCCTGAAGGGCAGCGGACGTTTGACGATCGGGATGATGGGCGATGGGGAGTTTCTCGGCGCTCCCTCCGCGCTCTGGACCGCCGCACACTACCAGATTCCGGTGCTCCTCGTGATCGCCAACAACCGCAGCTACTACACCGACGAAATCCAGCAGGAGGCAGTGGCCCAGCATCGCGGCCGCCCGCCCGAGAACAAGTGGATCGGCCAGCGCATCGACGAACCGGCGGTCGATATTCCCGGGCTGGCCCGCAACTTCGGCGTGGAGTCCGAGCCGCAGGTCACCGATCCCGCACTGATCGCCGCGGCGCTGGAGCGGGGGTTGGCAGCCGTCGAGGCAGGCCGCCCCTATCTGATCGACATCCGGATCGATTCCACCCGCGGATCGAGCCTGGACTGGCTCAATCACCACTGACGAGACATCGCGGCCTGGCCCGCGGCAACAGAAGGAGCGCGATATGGCCCTGGCTCCCGCCGATAGGGGTGGCGAAACGACGACCCAGATCGACCGGGCCGGCGTCCTCTCGGCGCGCAGGCTCGCGGCTTCGCTGGGGTTCGACGCGGCGACCCTGCTCGGCCTCGCCACCGTCGTCTCATTGCTCGTCCTGATCGAACTCCTGGTGAGGACCGGGGCGATCTCGAGCCTGATCATCGCGCTGCCCAGCGAGGCGATCGGCGCCATCTTCCACGGCGAGACGCTCCTGAAGCTCGCGCAGGCGACAAAGCTGACCTTCGGCATGGTGCTCGCGGCCATGGTCGCCGAGGTGCTGATCGCAATTCCGGCCGGCTACCTGCTCTATCGCTACAAGGCGTTCGGCAAGGCCTATGAGGGCTGGCTCGCCTCCCTCTTCGCCGCACCGATCTTCCTGCTCTATCCGCTCTTCATGGTCATCTTCGGCCGCAACAACTTCACCCTGATCTTCATGGGGATGGCGGCGGGGATCATCCCGATCATCGTCCATGTGCGGCTGGCCTTCATGTCGGTCCCGTCGACGCTGATCAAGGTCGGCCGCAGCTTCCACGTGTCGGAAAGGACGATCTTCTGGAAGATCATGGTTCCGGCAGGCGCCAAGACGATCTTCACCGGCATCCGGCTCGGGCTGATCTACACGCTGATCAACATCATTGCGATCGAGTACCTCGTCGATGCCGGCGGGCTCGGACGGATGGTCTCCGACAGCTATTTCCGCTTCGACATCACCGGCACCTACACGGCGATCATCGCGGTCACGCTGGTGAGCGTCGTCTTCAACATCATCGTCAACCGCATCGAAAAGCTGGTGAGGTAGGGATGAGCGACCTCGCATCGCCCGCCGCCGAGGCCAAGGGCCCCTCCGTCGCGACCATCAAGATCGCGACGATCGTAGTCCTGCTGGCCGCCTGGCAGCTCATCGCCGTCTCCGGCCTGCTCTACAAGGGGCTTGTCCCGCCCCCCTTGGCCGTCGCCAGCGCGCTCCTGACGGAACTCTCCGGCGCGGTACTCTATCGCGATCTCGGCATCACGCTCTTCACCTCGTTTTCGGGCTTCGTGATCGGCTCGCTGATCGCGCTTCTGGTGGGCATCTGGCTGGGCTCCAGCACCTTCTTCCGCCGTGCCTTCGAGCCCTACATCCTGGCGCTCGCCGGCACGCCGAAGATCATCTTCCTGCCGATCCTCTTCCTTGTCTTCGGCCTCGGCGTCGAGTCGAAGATCGCCAAATCGGCGATGTCGGCCTTCTTCCCGGTCGTGTTCAGCACGATCAGCGGCTATCTCCAGATCCGGCTGATCCTGCTGCGGGTGGGCGACAGCTTCCATCTGCGCTGGCTGCAGAAGGTGCGGATGATCTACCTGCCGGCGATGCTGCCCTCACTGCTGGTCGGCCTTCGTCTCGGGCTCGCCATGTCGATCATCGGCGTGCTGTCGGCCGAGATCGCCTATTCCGATGCCGGGCTCGGCTATCGGCTGATGCGCTACTCGGACCAGTTCCAGATCCCGAGCATGTACGCGACCATCATCGTGATCTTCGCCCTCGCCTCGCTGGTGAATGCCGGCTTCAACCACTTCCAGCGCAGCCGGCTGCGCTATCTCGAACGTCCGAGCGAATGAACGCCTTGGCGCCATCCGCGGAAAGCCTCCATGCGCCGGGGCTCGGCCGGCCCGTGCGGCGCATCGAGGACGAGCGCTTCATCCAGGGGCGTGGCCGCTATACCGACGATATCGCCGCCCTCGCCGGCGGCACGGCGCATCTGTTCCTGCTGCGCTCGCCGCATGCGGCGGCGCGCATCCTGTCGATCGACACGACCGCCGCCCGGCAGGCGGAAGGCGTTCTCGCGGTCCTCACCGCAACCGAGATGGAGGCCGAAGGCTTCGCCCGCTTCCCGACCCGGGTGAAGCGCCACAGGGCAGACGGCTCGCCGGCCTTCGAGCCGGCGTATTTTCCGCTCGCTCGGGGCGCGGTCCGGCACGTTGGCGAAGGCGTCGTCGCGATCGTGGCGGAAACCCTGAATCAGGCGCGCGATGCCGCCGAACTGATCGATATCCGCTACGAGCCGCTCGATGCGGTCGCCGATACCGCGCTGGCGGCGCAGGCCGACGCGCCGAAGGTTTGGGAGGCGTTCCCGGACAATATCTGCTTCGACTTCCGGGCCGGCGATGCGCCACGGACGGAGGCCTTGTTCGCCGAGGCCGCCCATGTCGTCTCCGAGCGCATCGTGATCAGCCGGGTCGGCACGAATTCGCTCGAGCCGCGCGCCGCGTTCGGCGAATATGACCAGCGCACCGGCCGTTACACGCTTCATGCCGGCCTGCAGTCGCCCCACATGATCCGCGGCGAGCTCGCCACGATCTTCGGGATCGCGCCGGGCCGCATCCGTGTTGTGGCCCCCGATGTCGGCGGCGCCTTCGGCATGAAGGGCAGCCTGCATCCCGAGCTGGTCCTCGTGCTCTGGGCGGCGCGATTGACCGGCCGCCCGGTCCGGCACACCGCCGATCGTTCCGAGAGCTTCATGTCGGATCATCAGGCCCGCGACAATGTCTCGGAAGTCTCGCTTGCTCTGGACGGTGAAGGACGCTTTCTGGCGCTGCGGGTCGAGACGCTGGCCAATGTCGGCGCTTATGTCGCCTCGAACGGCCTGCATGCGCCGACCAACAATATCGGCGGGCTGGCCGGCGTCTACACCACGCAGGCCTTCGACGTGCGGGTCCGCGGCGTCTTCAGCAACACCGTGCCGACCTGCCCCTTCCGCGGCGCCGGGCGGCCGGAAGCCTCCTTCTGCATCGAGACGATCATCGACAAGGCGGCGCGCAAGCTCGGCCTCGACCGTGCCGAGATCAGGCGGCGCAACATGATCCCGCCTGCTGCGATGCCTTACAAGACGCCGCTGGTCTTCACCTATGACAGCGGCGAGTTCGAAGCCGTCATGGACAAGTGCCTGAAGGCGGCGGACTGGCAGGGCTTCGAGAAGCGGCGCCGCGAGGCGAAGAAGCACGGCAGGCTGCGCGGGATCGGCATCGCCTGCGTGATCGAGATCGCCGGCGGCCCGCCCGACCGCCCTTTCGAGGAATATGCCGAGATCCGCTTCGATCCCTCCGGCGACATGACCATCTTCGCCGGCAGTCACTCGCAGGGGCAGGGCCACGAGACGACCTATCACCAGATGGCGGCCGAGCTGCTTGGCACCGCGAGCGCGCATGTCCGCGTCGTGTTCGGCGACACCGATGCCGTCGCGCATGGACGCGGCACCTTCGGCTCGCGGACGATGATGGCCTTCGGCGCCGCCTTCGTCCGGGCCAGCGAGCGCATCATCGAGAAGGCGAAGCCGCTCGCGGGCGATCTGCTCGAGGCCGCCAGCGAAGATATCCTGTTCGAACGCGGCCGTTTCGTCGTCGCGGGGACGGACCGCTCGATTTCGCTGCGGGACGTCGCGATCGCCTCCTTCCAATTGCGGACGCTGCCGGCCGGCTTCGAGACGGGGTTGCAGGCTTCGGCAAGTGTCGCGCTGGACAGGTCGACCTTCCCCAATGGCTGCCATATCTGCGAGGTCGAGATCGACCCGCAGACCGGTCATCGCGACATCGTCGCCTATCACGTCGTCGACGATGTCGGCACCGTGGTGAACCCGCTGCTGCTGAAGGGCCAGATCCACGGCGGCGTTGCCCAGGGCGCAGGGCAGATCCTCGACGAGTTCATCGCCTTCGATGCCGACGCCCAAATCCTGACCGGCTCCTTCATGGATTACGGCATGCCGCGCGCGACCGACCTGCCGGCGATCGGGGTCGAGAGCCATCCGGTGCCGACGACGACCAATCCGCTCGGCGTGAAGGGCGCGGGCGAGGCCGGCACGGTGGGAGCGCTGCCGGCGGTGATGAGCGCGATCCGCGACGCGCTCGTGCCGCTCGGCATCGAGGAGTTCACGATGCCGGCGACGCCGCTGAGGCTCTGGCGCGCCATCCGGGACGCGCAAGCAGGAGCCTGAACGGGACGCCGCACGGCGCCGCGATCCTCGGGGAAAGGATGATGATGCCACATGTGCTCTATCCGGAATTGATCGATCCGGACACGCAGCTCGAGCAGGGCGTGCTCGCCGAGCACTGCTCGGTGACGTTTCGCGATGTGCCCGAGCTATCGGATCTCGACCAGGCGGATTGTCGCGAGGCGGATGGGCTTCTCGTCTTTCGCCACCATGTGCGGGAGGCGGATTTCGCCCGCTTCCCGAAACTCAGGGTGCTGGTGCGCATCGGCGTCGGCTTCGATCGTATCGCGATGACGACCGCTGCCGCCCGCGACATCCTGGTCTGCAACGTGCCCGATTACGGCACGACCGAGATTGCAGATCACGCCATGGGCCTGGTGCTCGCGCTGCGCCGCGGCCTGCTGCTGCATCACGATCTCCAGCGCGGCAAGGAGCCAGCGCCCTGGCTGATGATCGACACGCCGCTCATCGACCGCTCCGGCACGCAGACCTTCGGCATCGTCGGCCTCGGCCGGATCGGAACGGCCGTCGCGCTGCGGGCGAAGGCGTTCGGCTTCCGCGTCGTCTTTTACGATCCTTACGTGCCGAACGGCACCGAGCTCGCCATCGGAGTCGAGCGGGTGCGGTCGCTGCCCGAACTGCTCAAGATGTCGAACGTGCTGTCGCTGAACTGCCTGCTCTCCGAGGAGACGCGCGGCCTGATCGGCGCGAGAGAACTCCGGCAATTGCCGGCCGGAGCCGTCATCGTCAACACGGCTCGCGGCGCGCTGATCGACATCGAGGCGCTCGGCGAGGCGATGAAGGACGGGCATATCGCTGGAGCCGGGCTCGACGTGGTACCCGTCGAGCCACCGGCCGAGCCGCTGCCCGCGCTGCTCGCGGCCTATCGCAATCATGAGCCGTGGCTGACCGGCCGGCTGATCGTCACACCGCATGTCGCCTATTATTCGCCGCAGGCCAACCGGGACATCCGCGTCAAGGCGGCCGAGACGATGGTCGCGGCCTTGCAGGGCCGGCCGCAGAACATCGTGCTGGCGTCGAGCCGCTTTGCGGGCCGCGCGCTATGACGGCTGCCTCGGTCCCGGGGAAGTCGCGCATCGTCGCCGCGCCGCGGCCATACGACGAGACGCCGCGCAATCTCGCATCCTTCCTCTGCCTCGACGATTTCCAGGCCGCCGCGCGGCGCAGGCTGCCGCGGCAGATCTACGGCTACTACGCCGGCGCGGCGGAGACCGGCCAGTCCTTCGAGGCCAATCGGGAGAGCTTCCGCAGCTACGATCTGGTACCGCGGGTCCTTGCGGACGTCTCGACGCGCACGACGCGGACCGAACTGTTCGGGCAGAGCTACGACGCACCCTTCGGCATCGCGCCGATGGGGTTGTCGGGGCTCGCCACCTTCGACGGCGAGATCGCGCTCGCGCGCGCCGCGGAGCGGGAACGCATTCCCTCGATCGTCAGCGCGACCTCACTCACCCGGCTCGAGCGCATCGCGCAGGAAGGCGGCGCACGCTGGTTCCAGGCCTACCTTCCCGGCGAGGACGCGCGCATCGAGGCGATGGTGGAGCGCGTCGCGGCGGCCGGCTACGACACCTTCGTGCTGACGGTCGACGTGCCCGTCGCGGCGAACCGCGAGAACAATGTCCGCTCCGGCTTCAGCATGCCGCTTCGCCCCTCGCCTCGCCTCGCCTGGGACGGGGCGATCCGCCCGCGCTGGCTCTTCGAAACCTGGTTCGCCAGCTTCCTGCGCAAGGGCGTCCCGCATTTCGAGAACATGGACGCGTTCCGCGGCCCGCCGATCCTGTCGCGCAACGTAGTGCGCGCCATCGGTGCGCGCGATCAGCTCGCCTGGCGTCATCTGGAACTGATCCGCCGCCTCTGGGCGGGCCGCCTGGTCGTGAAGGGCGTGCTCAGTGCGCAAGATGCGGTGTTGGCGCGCGAGACGGGTGCCGACGGTGTCATCGTCTCCAATCATGGCGGCCGCCAACTCGACGGCGCCCGACCGGCGCTCGCGGCGCTACCGGCCATCGCCGAGGTCGCGGGAACGATGAGCGTGATGATCGACGGCGGGATTCGGCGCGGCTCGGACGTGCTGAAGGCGCTCGCGCTCGGGGCGGACTTCGTCTTTCTCGGCAGACCTTTCCTGTTCGCCGCGGCCGCAGGCGGCGAAGCCGGCGTCGGCCATGCCATCCGGCTGCTGAGGGCCGAAATCGACCGGAACATGGCTTTGCTCGGTGTGACGGATCTCGCGACGATCGGGCGCGAGCATGTCGAGCCGGCCCTGTGGCGCCGCTCGTGACGGGCATGTCGGTGAGAGACCTTCGCGGACCAGAGGAGACGACACCATGGCGATGACGATGAACGGCGAGGCGATGCTGCCCGCGGCCAAGCAGGTGGTCTGGGAGAAGCTCAACGACGCCGAGGTGCTGAAGGCCTGCATCCCCGGCTGCGAACAGCTCAACAAGGATGACGACACGCATTTCTCGGCGGTGGTGAAGGTCAAGTTCGGCCCGGTGAAGGCGACCTTCAAGGGCAAGGTCGAATTGCAGGACCTCGATCCGCCGAACGGCTATCGCATCGTCGGCGAAGGCGAGGGCGGCATCGCCGGTTTCGCCAAGGGCGGCGCCAAGGTCATGCTCGAAGATGCCAAAGGCGGGCAGACGCTGCTGCGCTACGAGGTCGAGGCACAGGTCGGCGGCAAGCTGATGCAGCTCGGCTCGCGTCTGATCGATTCGGTCTCGAAGAAGCTGGCCGACGAGTTCTTCGCCAATTTCGCCAGAGCGGTCAGCGAAGGCTGAGGGGCACGAAGGGGAGCCATCGTGATGAACCATCGCTTGCACGATCTGGGCCAGCGCCTGCGTTCCGGCGAGACCAGCGCCGAGGCCCTGGCCGACGAGGCGCTCGCCGCTGCCGGGGCGCCGGACGGCGAGGGCGGGCGGGTCTTCATCAGCCTCTATACCGATAAAGCGCGTGCCATGGCGCGCGCCTCCGACATGCTGCGCAAGGCGGGCATCGTCCGGTCTCCGCTCGAAGGCATCCCCATCTCGATCAAGGACCTGTTCGACGTAGCCGGCGAGACCACCCGCGCCGGGAGCGTGGCACTTGACGATGCGCCGGCTGCGGCGCGGGACGCGACGGTCGTCAGCAGGCTGGTGGCAGCCGGCGCGGTGCTAATCGGCCGCACCAACATGACCGAATTCGCCTTTTCCGGCCTTGGGCTCAACCCGCATTACGGTACGCCACTCAACCCATATGATCGCGCCGGCCGGCGCATTCCGGGCGGCTCGTCGTCGGGGGCGGCCGTATCGGTGACGGACGGCATGGCGGCAGCAGCCGTCGGCACGGACACGGGCGGCTCGGTTCGTATTCCAGCGGCCTTGTGTGGCCTTGTCGGCTTCAAGCCCACGGCGGCGCGGGTGCCGCAAGATGGGACGCTGCCGCTTTCGCACAGTCTCGATTCGATCGGCCCGATCGCGTGCAGCGTCGCCTGTTGCGCCTTGCTGGACTCAGTGCTCGCCGACACGCCCTTCGACATGCCGGAGGCGCCGCCGCTGCCGGGGCTGCGCCTTGCCGTGCCCACCACGCTCGTGCTCGATGGCATGGACAAGACCGTCGCGGCGACGTTCCGCAGCGCACTAGACCGGCTTTCGCAGGCCGGGGTGCGGATCACGGAATTGGCCGTGCCGGAGTTCGCCGCGCTCGCGGCCATCAACGCCAAGGGTGGCTTTGCGGCCGCGGAAGCCTGGCATTGGCACCGCGCCCTCATCGAAAAGGCCGGCAGCCGCTACGACCCCCGTGTGCTCATGCGGATTTGCCGTGGCGCGGACATCACGGCCGCAGATTATCTGGATCTTCTCGCCGCGCGCGCCGCGTGGATCGCGGCGGTCGAAAGGCGGATGGAGCCCTTCGACGCCCTGGTGATGCCGACCGTGCCGGTGGTGGCTCCGAGGATCGCCGATCTCGAAGACGATGCCGCCTTCGGCGCGACCAATCTCCTCATCCTGCGCAATCCCACCTTGATCAACTTCCTCGATGGCTGCGCCCTGTCGATCCCTTGCCATGCGGCCGGGGAAGCCCCCGTCGGATTGATGCTCGCCGGCAAGCGCGGCAGCGACCGGCGTATCATCGCGTCCGGTTTGGCCGTGGAGGCCGCGCTGGCAGCCGCGGCATGAAAGCCGAAGGGCATCCCGAAGCGGACCTGATCGTCCGCAATGCCCGGATCTTCACCGGCGATGCAGACGCATCCTGGGCGACCGCACTGGCCGTTCGGGCGGGCCGCTTCCTCGTCGTCGCTGACGAGGCGGAAGCGGCGGCCCATCGCGGCCCCAGAACCGAAATCCTCGATGCGGACGGTGCGCTCATTATTCCCGGCCTGATCGACAGCCATACGCATGCCTATGAAGGCGGGCGTGCCGCTCTCGGCGCCCTGCGTCTCTCGGCCGCCGACGATCTCGACAGCCTGATCGCTGCGGTGGTCAAGGCGGCGGACGCCGCGCCGCCGGGCGAATGGCTGATCGGCGCAGGCTGGAGCGTCGGCCGCCTGGTCGGCACACTCGGTGACCCGGAGGTGCTGCGCCGTTTCGACGATGCGACGGGAGGGCGGCCCTCAGCCTTGCGAGACAGCAGTCATCACGCGGTCTTCGCCAACTCGGCGGCGATGGAGCGAGCGGGCGTCGGGCGCGATACGCCGGCTCCCCCGCATGGCAGCATCTTGCGCCATGGCGACGGGACCCCTTCCGGCCTTTTCCTGGAAACCGCCTGCGCCTTGATCGACCGCGCGATACCGCCGCCTGCGCCGACCGAGCGCGAGGGTTACGCCCGCCATGCCGTGTGGCTCTATAACGGCTTCGGCGTCACCGGCTTCGTCCAGGCGGCGACTTCGGAAGCGGCTATGGCGACATTTGCGGCGCTCGATCGGCGTGGCGAACTGAACGCCTGGGTGGCGACCTGCATGGCGACCGACACGCTGTTGACGCCGGACCGCGACGGGGTCGGGGAGGCGGTGATCGCGCGCCGTGCCGCTCACCGCACCGAGCATGTCAGCGTGGACTTCGCCAAATATTTCCTCGACGGCGTGCCGGGGTCGCGGACGGCTTCCTTCATCGAGCCTTATCTGGATGGTCCGCCCGAGCCGGTTCCGCCCTTCTTTTCGGTCGAGGAACTGGCAGGCCTGATCGCGCCACTCGATGCGGCCGGGGTTCACGTCAAGCTCCATGCCGTCGGCGATTGGGCCATCCGCACGGCGCTCGACGCGATCGCTCTGGTCCGTGAGCGAAACGGCTCGGCCGGTCCGACCCACTCGATCGCCCATGCGAGCTACATCGCTGCTGCCGACATTCCGCGGCTCGCGGCCCTGGACGTCGTCGCCGATTTCTGCCCGCCGCTCTGGTTCCCCAACCCGATCCTGGACGCCAATGCCCGGCTGCTGGGCGAGACGCGCTCGCAAGCGGCCTGGCCGATCGGCGAGATCGTGCAGTCCGGAGCGCTGGCGGTTGCGGGCACCGACTGGCCGATCGTGCCCTCGCCCAACCCCTGGCCGGGAATTGCAGCGCTGGTGACGCGCAGGCATCCCGCTGGGGCGGCCGAAGGAGCTTTTCGGCCGGAACAGGCGCTGTCGATCGCGCAGGCGCTCGCCCTGTGCACCCTCAATGTCGCGACGATGATGCGGATTTCCGAGAGGACGGGCTCGATCAGCCCCGGAAAATCCGCTGACTTCGCGGTGCTCGACCGTGACCCCTTCACGATCAAGCCGGCCGAGATTGCCGGCACGCGCGCTGTCAGGACCTATTTCGGCGGCCGCCTCGTTCATCGGCGCGAGGAGTGAGCAGCCGGAAACGGCCGCCGGCGCCATCAGCGATCCGCATCTGTGAAAAGGCGCTTGACAACATCCGGCGGCAGGCAAAATCTATACATAATTTACATTTGGTAGAAACCGAATTCGCTGCCGAACAAGTCATGGGGAATGGCGGGGCGGCGAATCCTTGGCGGCCGTGAGGTCGTATTCGAGCAGGAGGAGCCGACATGCTGACTTCAATCCGGGGCAGGCTGGCCTTGGGGCTCGCGACCGGGCTCCTTCTGGCGATGCCGCTGGGCGCGAGCGCCGCCGATCTGACGACCGCCGTGTTCATCAGCCCGATCGGCGAGGTGCTGAAGAAGCAGGTGATCGAGCCCTTCGCAAAGCAGAACAAGCTCGACGTCGCCGTCGACAACCGCGACTGGGGCCTTGGCGCGGTCCGGGCCAAGATCGAGGCCGGCAACGGTGCCTGGGACGTCGTGTCGCTCGAAGAGGTCGAGGCTCTGCAGGCCTGCGACGAGGGCCTGTTCCAACCGCTCGACAAGTCGAAGCTGACCAATCTCCCCGATTTCGACGCGATCGGCGAGGGCTACAGCTGTGGCGTGCCGATCTATTTCTACAGCTCGATCCTCGCTTACGACAAAAAGCGCATCAAGGAGGAGCCGGCCTCCTGGGCCGATCTCTGGGACCTCAAGAAATGGCCCGGCAAGCGCGCCATGCACCGTTCCGTCAGCGGGACGCTCGAAATCGCGCTGATGGCGGATGGCGTGCCGCGCAGCGAGGTCTACAAGGTGCTGGCGACGAAGGACGGCGTCGACCGCGCCTTCCGCAAGCTCGACGCCATCAAGTCGAGCATGGTCTGGTGGCAGAATCCCGGACAGTCCCGGCAGATGCTCGCTTCAGGCGAAGTCGCGCTCGCGGTGACCTACGACAACGGCATCCGCTTCTTCAACAAGACGCAGGGCACCGATTTCGGCCTGGTTCGTAAGGATGCGATCATCCATGTCGATTTCTGGGGCATCGTCCAGGGCAGCAAGCATGTCGACAAGGCCTATGCCTTCCTCAACGACGCGATGAGCCCGCAGAAGCAGGCGGCTGTGACGAACGGGCTGGCGATCTCGACACCGAACCGCAAAGCCATGGATCTGGTTGATGCGGATCTGAAGCCCTTCCTCACACCCAACCCGGAGAACCTGAAGGAGGCCATCCCCCTCAACGCCAAGTTCTGGCTCGACAACACCGACGCCTTGACCCAGCGCTTCGAAGCCTGGTTGAGCGCGAAATAGTTACAGGGGCGCCGCAGGCGGGCTCCCGCAAGGAAGCCCGCCTGTTGGGATTGGCGCCCGATGTGCTGGACTGTGCCTCGGCAACCTCTCGCAGCGGGCAGATGCCGCTTCAGCAGGCACTTGCGCAAAGAGGCGGGTCGCGTTGCACGCCGATCGAGCGCTCCTCGCTTGACTTCCTTTTGGCTCCGTAAATTATATATGACCTTAATATAATTGCGGTGCCGCTCTGCTTCGCAGCGGGTCGAGGATCGTGCTGCCTGCCGCCGATGCGCGGCGGCATGGACGGGAGAGTTCTATGCCTGCGATCGCCTTCGGACGCGCCTGCCTTGCGGTGCTGACGGTCGTATCATTGCTGGCGGCATCCTCCGCGCGCGCTGCCGACCTGGCGGTGTCGGTGTTCATCAGCCCGATCGGCGAGGTCCTGAAGAAGGGTGTCCTCGAACCTTATCAGAAGCAGTCCGGCATCGACCTGCGCATCGACAGCCGCGATTGGGGCCTGGGATCGGTGCGTGCCAAGGTCGAGGCTGGTGGCGCCGACTGGGACATCGTCACCAACGAGGAGACCGAGGTCTTGCAGGGCTGTGACGAAGGCGTCTTTGCCGAGATCGACCGGTCGCGGCTACCGGGCCTCGCCGATTTCGACAAGATCGGCGAGAGCTACAAATGCGGCGTGCCGTTCATTTTCTACAGCTCCGTGCTCGCCTACGACAAGAAGAAGCTCAAGGAATTGCCGAGCTCCTGGGCCGATCTTTGGGATCGGGCAAAATGGCCGGGGCGCCGGGCGATGCGCAAGAACCCCGTTCAGACGCTCGAGGTCGCGTTGATGGCGGATGGTGTTGCGCGCAGTGACGTCTACAAGATGCTGGCGACGAAAGCGGGCGTCGATCGCGCCTTCCGCAAGCTCGACGAGATCAAGTCCGACATCGTCTGGTGGGTGAATGCAGGCCAGTCGCGGCAGCTGCTCGCCTCTGGCGAGGTCGTCATGGGCATGGGCTACGACAACGGCATCGCGTTCTTCAACAAGACGCAGGGCACGGATTTCGGGATGTCGCGCAAGGACGCCATCCTCCTGACCGACTTCTGGTCGATCGTCCGCGACAGCAGGCATGTCGACAACGCCTACGAGTTCCTGAACTATGCGGCGCGGCCCGAGATCCAGGCGGCGGTCACGAACGGCCTTGCGATCTCGACGCCGAACCGCAAGGCTATGGCCTTCGTCAACCCGGACTGGAAGCCGTTCTTGACGCCTAATCCCGATGCTCTGCAGGACGCCATCCCGCTCGATGCGGAATTCTGGGTGAACAACACCGACGAGCTCACGCGCCGCTTCGACGCCTGGCTCGCCGCGCGCTGACGAGTCCCGGCCGATGGCGGCGGCGCATGCAGACGGGGCTCCTCTCCAACCGGCAGAGGCGAAGCGCCTGGCCCGCCGCCTGGCGCGGTCCGAGCGGTCGACGCGATTGTCCGCGTTGCTGTTGGTGGCGCCCCTCCTGCTGTTCCTGCTCATGGTGTTCATCGGCCCGCTGTTGATGATGCTGAGCCGTGGCGTGCGCGATGCGGAGGTCGCGCAGGCTCTGCCCGCGACCGTTCTCGCCTTGCGTGACTGGCGCCATGAGGAACCTGTCCCCGATGCCGCCTTTCGTGCCTTGGCCGACGATCTGTCGAAGGCTCACATGCCGGCGGCGGTGGCCGAGGCCGCAGCGAGATTGAACTACGCGCTCCCCGGCCTGCGTTCCATGCTGATGGGCGCGCGGGCGCGCATGCGCAACCTGCCCGCCGATCCGCGGGCCTTCTTCGTCGGTCTGTCGTCGCGCTGGGACGACAAGGCGACATGGTCAGCGATCCGCCAGGCGAGTGGACCACTGACCGACTTCTATTTGCTGTCCGCACTCGACCTGAAGCGCAGCCCCGCCGGCAGCATCGAAGCCGTACCGGCAGGAGAAAGCGCCTTCGTTCCCGCTATCCTGCGCACCTTCGGGATTTCCTTCGGCGTGACCGCACTGGCGATCCTCCTGGGCTTTCCCTTCGCCTATCTGATGGCGACGACCGGCAAACGGATGGCGAGCGTGATGATGCTCGTCCTGCTCCTGCCGTTCTGGACGGCCGTCATGGTGCGCGTACTCGCCTGGAGCATGCTGCTGGGGCGTGAGGGCATCGTCAACGACGGGTTGCGAAGCCTCGGCCTGCTGAGCCAGCCGCTGGACCTGCTCTACAACCGCACCGCGGTCCTCGTCTCACTGGTCCACATCTTCATCCCCTATATGGTTCTCCCGCTCTACAGCGTGATGAAGACGATCCCTGCTTCGCAGATGCGGGCTGCAGCTTCGCTCGGCGCTCCGCCTGCGATGGCGTTCCGACGGATATTCCTGCCGCAGATCGTGCCGGGCCTCGCGGCGGGCTCGCTGCTGGTCTTCATTCACAGCCTCGGCGTGTTCGTCGTTCCGGCGGTGCTCGGGGGGCCGCGCGAGCAGGGCCTGCCGGTGCTGGTGGTGAATTACGTCACGAAGGCACCGAACTGGGGACTAGCAGCTGCGCTGTCGATGGTGCTGCTGGTTTCGGTCTACCTGCTCTACTGGCTCTTCGTGAAGCTGACGAAGACCGTGACGCCGAGCGTGAGCGCGCGATGACCGGCTTTCCTCCGACACGCGCCCAAAGACTGGGCCGCATCCTCCTCACCGCCTTCGGGATGCTGTTCTGCCTGTTCCTGATCGGGCCGATCCTGGCGTTCGTGCCGATGGCGTTCAACGATGTCGCCATTCTGCACTATCCGATCCAGCATTTCAGCCTGCGCTGGTTCCGGGCTCTCTTCGCCTCTCCCGATTGGAGTCGGGCCCTGCTCAACAGCTTTCTCGTCGCGGCGGGCACCACCGTCCTCGCGCTGCTGATCGGCGTGACGGCAGCGATCGGTCTCTGGCGCTGGCGCTCCGCCGGGAAGAATGTGCTGATGGTTCTGATCATGACGCCGATGATCGTCCCGAGCGTCATCGGCGCCACCAGCATGTATTTCGCCTTCGCGCGCGTGGGGCTGGACTACAGCTATCTCGGGCTGGTGCTCGCGCATTGCGCCTTCGCGGCGCCGATCGTCGTCGTCACGGTCTCGGCTGCACTCCAGCGCTTCGACGGCAACCTGCTGCGGGCAGCCGCCAGCCTCGGTGCGTCGCCGCTGCTGAGCTTCCGGCGTGTGACCCTGCCGCTGATCCTGCCGGGCGTGGTTTCCGGCGCCGTCTTTGCCTTTGCGATCTCATTCGACGATGTCGTGGCGGCGCTGTTCCTGGCGGGGCCCGACCAGCGGACACTGCCGGTCCAGATGTATATGCGCTCCGGCGATCTGTTCGATCTCGTCATCGCGGCGGCGGCGACGGTCATGCTGGTGATTGCGATCGCGCTGATGGCGATCCTGCTCTTCGTCAGGCGCGGCGACCGGCTGCGCCAGGCCGGTGCGCAGGAAACGGCCCATTGAGCCTATCGAAGGGATCCGACGTGGACTCGATCGTCCGTTTCCAGAACATCTGCAAGACCTATGACGGGCGTTCGCAGGTCGTCCGCGATCTGAACCTGTCCGTCGAGCGCGGCGAGTTTCTGACGCTGCTCGGGCCGTCCGGCTCGGGCAAGACAACGTCCTTGATGATGCTCGCCGGCTTCGAGATGCCGACCAGCGGTGAAATCTATCTCGAGAACAATCCATTCTCGAGCCTGCCGCCCCATCGCCGCGAAATCGGTATGGTCTTTCAAAACTATGCCCTGTTTCCACATATGAGCGTCGGTGAGAACATAGCCTTCCCTCTGCAGGTCAGGCGGCTCGGCAAACAGGAGATCACCACGCGCGTACGCCGCGCGCTCGACATGGTGCAACTGCCGGGCGTGACCGACCGCAAGCCCGCGGAACTCTCGGGCGGTCAGCAGCAGCGTGTGGCCTTGGCGCGCGCACTCGTCTACGAACCCGCCATCGTGCTGATGGATGAGCCATTGGGCGCTCTGGACCGCCAGCTGCGCGAAGGCATGCAGATGGAGATCAAGAATCTCCATCAGCGGATCGGCGTGACGATGATCTATGTCACTCACGATCAGCAGGAAGCTCTGACGATGTCCGACCGCATCGCCGTGTTCAACGGTGGGATGATCGAGCAGCTTGCGGTGCCGAAGACTCTGTATGACACGCCGGCAAATGCGTTCGTCGCCGGCTTCGTCGGCGACAACAACCTTTTGCGCGGGCGTGTGACGAAGCGGATGGGCGATCAGGCCGAGGTCGAACTGCCCGGCATCGGCATGGTCCGGGCGCGTCTCGGCGATGCGCGCGAGGGACAGCCGGCGGTGCTCGCGATCCGGCCCGAGAAGATCGCGCTGGCAGTCGGGAGTTTCCCGGTCGGAGACGGCAACCGGCTGACGGGTACGCTCATCGAACGGATTTATCTCGGCGACCAGACAAAGCTGGCCATTCAGTTGCCGGACAAGCAGACGGTCACGGTGAAGACCGGCGCCAGCCAATTCCATGATGCTGAAGGCTTGGTAAGCGTAGGCTGGGCTGCCGAGGATGGGATCGTCTTTGCGGCTTAGAAACTGCCTCGTAGCGGATAGGTCGCTATTTTGCTTCGACGTACTGCGCCCGAAATGTGTTGCCCTTCACGGTGATGTCCTCGGTGTACTTGTCGCCGGGAATTTCCTTGATGGTGCAATCACCTTGGCTGAGCCGATCAGCCCTTTTGCTCAAATGCTTCGCAAGTGGCAGCGCCGGCGCTCCCGCCTGCCATCACCGCAACTGCAATCAGAACCGTACGCATGAGTTCATTCTCTGCTGTATCGGGTCGAGCATGTCTGACCGCCTTGCGGAGCCCATGCCAAATGCATCGGCTCTGGCCGGCTCAGAAGAACTGTTTCGATAGCTTCAGGCCCTGGCCTTGATAATTGGATTTGATTTGCTGGCCGTACAGTGAGCGATTTTTACTCCGAGGCTAGCTGCGGAAATGCTTGGAGAGCTTCAGCGCCTGGCCCTGATAGTTGGAGGTGCCGATCGCACCGTAGAGGGCATCCGGCTCGGCCGCCATGCGCTCGAAGGCGAGACGCCCGACCACCTGCCCGTCCTCGAGCAGGAAGGGCACTTCATGGCTCCTGACCTCGAGCACACCGCGGCTGCCGGGGACGCCGCCAGCGCCGACGCCGAAGCCCGGGTCGAAGAAGCCGGCATAGTGGACGCGGAACTCGCCCATGGCCGGATCGATCGGCGCCATCTCGGCAGCGAAGGCCGGCGGGATATGCAGCCGCTCCTTCGAGGCGAGGATGTAGAACTGGTGCGGGTCGAGGATCAGCCGCTTGCGCTTGGCCGGGATCGGCGTCCAGAAATCGTCGATCTCGTAGCCGCCGACCCGGTCGACATCGATCACATCGGTGAAGCGCTGGGCCTGGTAGCCGATGATCTCGCCTTCGGCATCGCCCAGATGGATGCTGAACAGCAGGCCGTTGCGGATCGTCGCGGGGCCGTCGACCAGAGCCGTGCGGCGATGGACCTCGCGCAGCTCCCGGTCGGAGACGCGAAAGCCCTCCGCTTCCTCCTGGCCTGAGCCGCGGCGGCGGAAACGCAACTGGTTGAGGCGGCTGCCCTTGCGTACCTTGATCGAGAAGCTCGAGGGCGAGATCTCGGCATAGAGCTTGCCGGAATAGCCGCCGGCGACGCTGTCGAAGGCCTCGCTGCGGTCGGCGATCAGGCGGGTGAAGACGTCGAGCCGACCGGTCGAGCTCTTCGGATTGGCGAAGGCGGAGATCGTCGCCGGCAATTCGTGCAGCGACTCCATCAGCTCGACGACATAGACGCAGTTCTTCTCGAGGATCGCGCCTTCCTCGAGCGAGACCTCGTCCTGGGTCAGGTCGGCGAGCATCTGGGCGACGCTCTTGTTCGGCCCCGGCAGGAAGCTGGCGCGCACGCGATAGGCCTTGTGGCCGAGCCTGAGGTCGAGGCTCGCCGGCTGGTACTGGCTCTCGGCGAAGGCACCCGAGGTCGAGCGGACCATGCCGCGATGGACGAGCTTGCGGATATCCTGGCGCGGCAGCACGCCTGAAGGGCCGGCGAGCGAAGCCGGCGCGGTCGCGATCTCGGCCAGCATGTCGGGCGATGTCGCCATGGCGCTATCAGACCACCTTGTGAAGCGCGGCGCAAAGCCGGTCGCCGCGAGATTGATCGTTCTTCCTGCCGCACCGGGATGGCGCTGGCGAGTCCGCCGTCGGGTTGTCCACATGCCTGCGCGCCCGCGGACTGGCCTATATATAGGGCGCTACCGGCATTGACGCTGCGCCGCCGCAGGTCATAACAAGGCCTTCCCGCCGCCCCGGCGTGAGCCGCATGGAGCCGGCACGGAGCCGCGATGATGTACCAGGCCGAAACGCATGGCGTGCGCGTCACCGCCTCGCCCAAGTTCATGGACTCTGAATCCACGCCGGACCAGAGCCGCTATTTCTGGGCCTACACGATCGAGATCGTGAACCTCTCGTCCCGCACCGTGCAATTGATGACGCGGCATTGGGTCATCACCGACGGACGCGGCGAAGTGCACGAGGTTCGCGGCGACGGCGTGATCGGCCAGCAGCCGGTGCTGCAACCCGGCGAGCGTTTCAGCTATACCTCCGGCTGCCCGCTGATGACGCCCGACGGCAGCATGCGCGGCGTCTACGCCATGCTCGGCGAGGATGGTGCGCTCTTTGACGTCGAGGTGCCGCTGTTTCCGCTCGACTCGCCCTATGTGAAGAAGGTCCTGCATTGACTACCGCAACACCGACCGGGCAGCGCTACCAGCCGCTCGACTTGCTCGCCCGCCTCGTCGCCTTCGACACGGTGAGCCACAAATCCAATCTCGACCTGATCGCCTTCGTCGAGGATTACCTCACGGGCTGGGGCGTGCCGTCGGTGCGCTTCCCCAATGCGACCGGCGACAAGGCGGCGCTCTTCGCCACAATCGGCCCGCAGGACAAGGGCGGCATCGTCCTCTCCGGCCATACCGATGTCGTGCCGGTCGAGGGCCAGGCCTGGTCGCGCGATCCCTTCACCCTGCATGTCGAGGACGGCAAGGCCTATGGCCGCGGCTCGGTCGACATGAAGGGCTTCGTCGCGCTGGCGCTTTCGCTGGTGCCGGATTTTCTCGCCGCAAACCTGAAGACGCCGATCCACCTGTTCTTCTCCTATGACGAGGAGGTGACCTGCCTCGGTGTCATCGACGGCATCGCCGCGATGGGCAAGAGCCTGCCAAAGCCCCGCGCCGTCATCGTCGGCGAGCCGACTTCGCTCGAGCTCGCCGATGCGCATAAGGGTATCCGCACCTTCTTCACCGCAATCACCGGCTTTGCCGCGCATTCCTCCAAGCCGCATCTCGGCGCCAGCGCCGTCCATGCCGGCACGCGCCTCGCCGCCGGCCTCGTCGCCATGGCCGATGAGCGCGAAGGCCGGATCGACGAGAGCGGTCGCTTCGATCCGCCCTATGACACCATCCATATCGGCAAGTTCCATGGCGGCATCGCCCGCAACATCCTGGCCGATCGCGCCGATCTCGCCTGGGAGGTACGCACGCTGCCGGGCTCCGACCCCGAAGAGGTGCCGGCCCGTTTCGCCAAGCTGTCTGAGGACGTGCTGGCGCGGATGCGCAAGACCGCGCCGTCCGCGGCGATCGAGACGGTGATGAGCTCGGACGTGCCGGGCCTCGCGCCCGATCCGGGCTCGGAAGCCGAGACGCTGGTGATGCGTCTTGCTGGCCGCAACCGCACCATCGCCGTCGCCTATGCCACCGAGGCCGGGCATTTCCAGCGCGCCGGCCTGCCGACCATCGTCTGCGGTCCGGGCTCGATCGACCAGGCGCACCAGCCGGACGAATACATCACGCTTGAGCAGTTCGCCGCCGGCGAGGCCTTCATGCGCAAGCTGATGGCGGAGTGCCGAGCGTAAGTGCCTCCCTTCTCCCCTCGCGGGAGAAGGGAGGAGAACCCTTTCACTGCTCCGCGGAGATCTCGGCCTCGACCTCGGCCGGGTCGAACTCGTAGCGGCGCGAGCAGAACTCGCAGGTGACGCCGAGCGTGCCATCATCGGCGATCATCGCCTTGCGGTCGTCGGCCGAAAATCCCTTGAGCATGCCGAGCACGCGCTCGCGCGAGCAGCGGCAGGCCTCATGCACCACGACCGGCTCGAAGACATGGGCGCCGCGCTCATGGAAGAGCCGGTAGAGCAGCTGCTCGCTCTCCAGGAGCGGATCGAGCAGTTCGTGATGCTCGATCGTCCCGACCAACGAGCGCGCCTCGGCCCAGGCATCGTCGCTGATGCCGTCATCGTCGCCGGCCGCGAGGATCTCATGTCCCTCCGGCGCGTCGCCGGGATGGAGGTCGGCGGCGCGCAAGCGATCGGGCGAGGTCGGCATGAACTGGACGATCAGGCCGCCGGCGCGCCAGGCCAGGCCGCTGCCGGTCAGGACCGTACCGACGCCGAGGCGAATGCGGCTCGGGATCTGTTCCGACTGGCGGAAATACTGATGGCCGGCCTCTTCCAGGCTCTGCCCGTCGAGCGCGACCACGCCTTGATAGCGCGTCGCCTCCGTGCCCTGGTCGACGGTCATGGCGAGATGCCCCTTGCCCAGCAGTTCGCCGGTCGAGATCGCATTCGTGTCGATCGCCGCCGCCAGCTGGTCGGCGTCGTAGCGGGCCATGGCGCGGTAGCAATCCGGCGCATTGAAATCGACGACCAGCATCGAGACCGGGCCGTCGCTCTTGGTCTGGAGCTGGAAGCGGCCCTCGCCCTTGAGCGTGGTGCCGAGCATCACGGTCAGGGCCGCAGCCTCGGCGAGGACGCGGGCGACAGGCTCGGGGTAATGATGCCGCTCCAGAATCTGGTCGAGCGAGGGGCCGAGCCTGACGACGCGGCCGCGCACGTCGAGCGCCGGCACGGCGAAAGGCAGCACCCGATCGTCGGGCGCGCCCGCTGGCGAAACCTCGGCCATCAGGCCGCCACCCCGCCGAAGCACCAGGCCAGGATGCCCTTCTGGGCATGCAGCCGGTTCTCGGCCTCGTCGAACACGGCAGATTGCGGCCCGTCCATGACCTCGTCGGTCACTTCCTCGCCGCGGCTCGCCGGCAGGCAGTGCATGAAGATCGCGTCCTTCTCGGCCCGGCCAAGCAGGCGCTCGTCGACCTGATAGGGGCGCAGCAGGTTGTGGCGCGTGCCTTCCTCGTCGCCCATCGAGACCCAGCAATCGGTAATGACGCAATCGGCGCCTTCGACCGCGGCCTCGGGCCGATGGGTGAGCTTGACCTTGGCGCCCTGCTTGCGGGCCCAGTCGATCAGGGCCGGCGGCGGCGCCAACTCTTCGGGGGTCGCGATCGCCAGCTCGAAATCGAGCCGCCCGGCCGCATGCACCCAGGAGGTCAGCACGTTGTTGGTGTCGCCGGTCCAGGCGATGCGCTTGCCGGCGATCGGGCCCTTGCGCTCCTCGAAGGTCATGACGTCGGCCATGACCTGGCAAGGATGCTGGCGCTTGGTCAGGCCGTTGATCACCGGAACGGTCGCGTATTTCGCCATCTCGACCACCGAGTCGTGGTCGAGCATGCGGATCATGATCGCGTCGACATAGCGCGAGAGGACGCGCGCCGTGTCGGCGATGGTCTCGCGCTCGCCGAGCTCGATCTCCTGGCCGGTCACCATCATCGGCGAGCCGCCGAGCTCGCGGATGCCGACATCGAAGGAGACGCGAGTCCTGAGCGAGGGCTGCTCGAAGATCATGGCGATGACCTTGCCCTCGAGCAGGCGGTCGCCGGCCGCCTCGGGGGTGCGGCGTCGCGCCTTGATCTCCTCGCCGGCGCGCAGGATCGCCCTGAGCTGGTCGCTGGAGAAATCGGAAAGATCGAGGAAATGGCGCATCGTCGCGCTTCCTTCGCAGGAATGCTGGGAGGGTTGGATTATTCGGCGGCGGGCCGCTTCAGGCTGGCCTCGACGGCGCTGGCCGTCGTCTCCAGACGGGCGACCGCCTCGGCGACCTCGGTCTCGCCGATGATCAGCGGCGGCAGCAGGCGCACGACATTGTCGCCGGCGGCGACGACGAGCAGCCCGGCATTGCGCGCCTCGGCAACGAAGTCGGTATTCGGAGTCTTCAGCTTGAGGCCGAGCAT
>Ga0102589_1001236_pt1 | contig 36923 bp, 33 predicted proteins | sample AraplaMF_Col_mLB_FD_76858 | JGI IMG/M metagenome (GOLD analysis project Ga0102589, IMG submission 76858) | Arabidopsis root microbial communities from the University of North Carolina, USA - plate scrape MF_Col_mLB | ecosystem: Host-associated > Plants > Roots > Endosphere | place: USA...
TTCAGCTCGCCGCGCTCCATCGTGGCGATGAGCACGTGGCTCAGTTCCTCGACCAGGCTGAGCGCGACCGAGGGTATGCCGTTCTTGGCGTCGATCAGCAGATCGGGGCCGATCTGGAGCATGATGCTCGGCGTCAGCCCCATCGTCAGCATTTCCTGATCGTTTCCGGCCAGCGCCCGGACGTCGCGCCGGGCGTCCTCGACCTCCTGCAGAATGCGTCGCGCGCGCTCCAGCAAGAGCTCTCCCGCCTGCGTCAGCACGACGCCGCGCGAATGGCGCAGTAGGAGCTCGGTCTGGAGGTTTTGCTCGAGCTGCCGGATCTGCAGGCCCAAAGCGGGTTGCGCCACGTTGAGCTGTTCGGCCGCCTTGGTGATGTTCCCGACCTCGGCGATCCCGACGAAATAGCGAAGCTGGCGCAGATTGATCGCGGCCTCCCGAGCATGTCTTCTTGGAGGCCATCATGCGGCGCGCCGGCACTCGCGACAAGGCGCGGCCTGCCGCTAGCGCCCGGGCCGGAACCAGCGCTCCATGCGCTCGAGGCCCGCGAAAATGACGACGCTGACGAGGATGACGAAGACGATCGTCGCAAAGACGCCGGCGAGGTCGTAGCGCTCCGCCAGATCGTTGATCAACTGGCCGAGTCCACCGAAATTGATCAGGAACTCGACGCCGATCAGGTTGATCAGCGCGAAGACGAGCCCGAGGCGAACGCCGACGAAGATGGTCGGGATGGCCGCCGGGAATTCGATCTTCCAGAACTGCTGCGAGGGCGTGAGATTATAGCTCAGCCCGACATTGATCAGGCTCTTCCTGACGCCCTTCAGCCCCTCAAGCGTCTTGAGGATGACCGGAGCGAGTCCGGCGACGAAGCCCATCGCGATGATCGTGGCTGCGCTGCGCCCAAAGATGACGAGGAAAAGCGGATAGGCCAGCACCACGGGCGCGGCGGCTACTGCGGCGACCCAAGGTTCGGTCGCCAGCGCAAGGATACGGACCTTGTAGAGCAGCACCCCGAGCGAGATGCCGACGACCGAGACGAGGACGCTGGCTGCCAGCGCCTCGCTGCCCGTCATCAGCAGCCGCTCCAGCAATTGCTCTTCGGCGAACAGCCGGCCGAAGCTGCCGAACACCGCCGAAGGCAACGGGATCACGAACTGGTTCAGGACGCCGAGCAACAGCAGGACCTCGACCGTTCCCAGGGCGAGGCCGATTGTGGCTAAGCCGACCGCAAGCGGCGGGATTCCAGGGAGCCGCATGGCTCAACCTTTCCCGCGGCGGGCGCCCGCCTCGGATTCGGCCATGCCGCGCGAAGCTTCCTCGCGCAGATCGTTCCAGATCTCGGCGACATGGCGGCCGAAAGCCTCGCTGCCGACGACGTCGCCGGTGCGTGGCCGCGGCAGGCGGATGTCGACGATGCGCTTCACCTTGCCAGGGCGGAACGTCATGATGATCACCCGGTCGGAGAGCTGCACGGCCTCGGTGATGTTATGGGTGATCAGCAGGGTCGTCTGTTTCAGCTCCTCCTGAATCTTCAGGACCTTGTCGCCGAGCAGCAGCCGGGTCTGCTCGTCCAGCGCGGCGAAGGGCTCGTCCATCAGCAGGATCTTGGGCTCGAACACCAGTGTGCGGGCGATGGCGACGCGCTGGCGCATCCCGCCCGAGAGCTCGGCCGGATAGCGCTGCTCGAATCCTCCCAGGCCGACCATGTCGATGAAGTGCCGCGCCCGCTCATGGCGCTCGGCCTTGCGCACGCCCTTGATCTCGAGCGGAAAGGCGACGTTGTCGAGCACCGTCCGCCAGGGAAAGGTCGATTCCTCCTGGAAGACCATGCCGATCGAGGGGTGTGGGCCCGAGATCAGGTCGCCGCCGACGCTGACCTTGCCCTCGTAGCCGCGCACCAGCCCACCCAGGATATTGAAGACGGTCGACTTGCCGCACCCCGACGGGCCGATGATCGAGACGAACTCGCCGCGTTCGACCGAGAACGACATGTCGTCCACGGCGGTGACGGCACCCTCGCGCGTCTCGAAGCGCATCGTTACGCCGTCGATGACCAGGTCGGCCTCCTTCACGGTCTCGGCTAGACGCAGCTTGGCGGCCGCAGCGGGCATTGTGTGCTCATCCCTTGGCTGGCCGCCGCTCATCGCCTCGCTCCTTGTGCAACTGCGCCAGCAGTTGAACGGCGCGCGGCGCTGGCGCGCCCGGAGCGGTCGGGGCCCGACTGAGTCGGCGGCATGTCATCCTTCCCTCGCGCAGCTGTCTTCGTTGGAGTTCGCAGCCTACGCAGGCGCCACGTTAGTGACGCGGAGCCGGCAAGGTCCAAGATTATCTTGCTTGGCCAGTCAAACTTTTCAGGATGGGCAGAGGCGCGGGCTATCGGGAGCGCAAACGCGGCCTATACTTGGCCGACCCGGATGTTCGGAAGGCGGAGCGATCGTGGCGACGACAGGCGACGAGAACGGTGGGCTGCTCGGAGTGGTGCACGACCTGCCGTTCGAGAGCAGCGTCGGCTACCAGCTGCGGATGGCGAACCGCGCGACACAGCGCTTTCTGCAGAGCAAGATCGAGCCGCATGGCGTTACCACCGGCATGTGGTATTTCCTGCGGGCCCTCTGGCAGGAGGACGGGCTGACGCAGCGCGAGCTGTCCCGCCGGATCGGCACGATGGAGCCGACGACACTGACTGCGCTGACCGCTATGGAGAAGGCGGGCCTGATCAGCCGTGAACGCGATCTGCAAGACAAGCGAAAGCTGCACGTGCTGCTGACGCCGAAGGGCCACGCGCTCAGGGCCGAGCTCTTGCCGCTGGCGCAGGAGGTGGTCCAGCAGGCGACCGCCGACTTCACGCCGGAGGACAAGGCCCGTTTTCTCGGTTATCTCGCCGCCGTCCAGCGCAATCTTGCCGATGTGCCCGATCCTGATGGGGCGGCCTGAGCAGCCCCTTCTCGGTCAGCCCTTCGGCGTCTGCCCGGCATGGCGCGTCATGCCGGCCGCCATCGCGGGGTTGTAGCCTGGCATGACGCGGGCATCGATCAGCACCGACGCGCCGGCCTTGGCTGCCTTCACGGCCTCGGCGACCGCGTCACGCAGGGCAGCGACTGTCCGGACCGGGCCGATGCCTGTGAGACCCTGGGCCCTGGCGATGGCGGCGATGTCGATGTCGGGCTCGTCGATGCGCTGGCCGATCCACTTGTTCTCGACCGGCCGCTGGCGCTGCTTCGCGACGCGCTCCTGATGGATCTCGTCATTGTAGAAGGAGCGGTTGTTCGAGACGATCGCGACGAAGGGCAGCTTGTAATGCGCCGCCGTCCACAAGGCGGAGGCGGCCATCATGGTGTCGCCGTCGCCGAGGACCGCCACCGGGAGCCGGCCCGAGCCCTTGAGCGCCAGTGCCGCGCCGATCAGCATACCCGGCCCCGAGCCGATGCCGGCGCCGCCGTCGATGCCGAGATAGTCGAGCGGGTGCCGGAAATGCCAGGCCTCAGTCGCCCAGCCGAGCGGCAGGCGGACCAGGCTGATCACCTCGTCCCGCAGTGCCTCGCCCATGGCTGCGGCGAGCGAGACGACGTCCAGCGGGCGTTCGCCGTCGAAGGTCAGCGCCGGCAAGGCGGGGAGGATGGCCGGCGCTGAGCCGGAGCCGGCTCCCAGCTCGTCGGCGATCAGGTGCATGGTCGTATCGGGATCGGCGGCGAGATGGAGATCGGCCGGCGCGAGCGCCTGGTGATCCATGCTCCAGCCATTGTGCAGATGGTGGTCGAGGGAGACGCTGATCACCCGCGCCGATAGGGGGCTCTCGGCCTGGCGCAGGGTGCCGCCGAGATCGACCCAGTCGAAGGCGAGGATGACGTCGGCGGCGCGGATGGCGTCGACCGCCTGCGCATCGAGGAAGAAGGACGGCTTGGCCGCGTGCAGCGGATGGTCCGTCGGGAAGACGGCCGCGGTCTTGATGTCGGTGAGGACGGCAGCGCCGAGATGCTCGGCCAGCGCGACGCGGCGGCTCCAGTCGCCTTCCGAGCGCGACATCCGGCCGAACAGGATGAGCGGCGTCTTCGCGTTCCGTAGCAGCTCCGCTGCTCGCCTGATCTCGGCGGCGGCCGGGGCGCTGGGCGAAGCCACGGCAAAGCGCTTCGGGTCAGGGAGAGGCGGCATCTCCTCGAGCCGCTTCTCCTGCATCGAGACATCGAGGCAGACATAGGTCGGAGCTTGCGGCGCACTGCGTGTGAGATTGGTCGCGCGGATCAGCGCGTCGATCGTGGCCGCCACCGAGACGGGTTGGTCGTCCCATTTCACGTAGGGGCGGATCAGGGCGCCCTGGTCCTTGGCGGTGTGCAGCCAGTCGATCCAGGGCCGGCGCTCGGCCGCGTCGACCGGGCCGGTCGCGCCGAGGATCAGCATCGGCACGCGGTCGCACCAGGCGTTGTAGATCGCCATCACGCCATGCATCAGGCCGACATTGCTGTGCAGGATGACGCCCATCGGCTTGCCCGTCACCTTGGCGTAGCCATGGGCCACGGCGACGGCATGCTCCTCATGCAGACACAGCAGCATCTGTGGCTGCTGGTTGCCGAGATGGTTGACGAGGCTGTCGTGCAGGCCGCGGAAGCTGGAGCCGGGGTTCAGCGCGAGATAGGGAATGTCGAGCGCCCGAAGCATCTGCGCGACGACGTCGCTCCCCCAGATGCCATTGTCGCTCGATGCGACGGGCACATCGATACCGGACAGCGTCAGGTCGTTCATGGCGTTCCCTCGGATGGTTTTTCGTCGTCGATGCACCAGCTGTCTGGGCAGCGATTGCGACCGTCCCTGAAGCGTCAGCCCGGTAGCTTCAGGCTGACATGGATGTTCTTTTCCTGGGTGAAGGCGATGAGCTCGCCGAGGCATTCCTCGCGGCCGATGCCCGACTGTTTCCAGCCGCCGAAAGGGGGGCCGAGGAAATGCTTGGCGACCTCGTTGATCCAGACGAAGCCGGCCTCCGCCGCCAGCGCGGTGCGGTGCGCCTTGACGAGATCATTGGTCCAGATCGAGCAGGTCAGCCCATATTCGACGCTGTTGACCGTCTCCAGCATCTGGGCCTCGTCGCTCCAGGGCATGACCGAGAGAACCGGGCCGAAGATCTCCTCGCGCGCGATCCGCATCTGAGGCGTCACATCGGCGAAGATCGTCGGCTCGATGTAGAAGCCCTTGGCGAGCGCGGGATCGTCAGGCACGCGGCCGCCACAGACCAGCCTCGCACCCTCGGCCTTCGCCGAGGCGATGAAATCGAGGATGCGGGCATGCTGGTTCGCACTGACGATCGCCCCCATGGTCGTGGCCTCGTCCGTGGGAATGCCGGGCACGAAGCCGGACAGCTTCTCCGGCAGCCGGGCGAGCACGGCGTCGTAGATGTCGCGGTGGATGAAGGCCCGGCTGGTCGAGCCGCAGGACTGGCCGCACCAGGTGAAATTCATGCCGGCGACGACCGCCGCGGCGACCCGCTCGGGGTCCGCGTCGGCGAAGGCGATCAGCGCGTTCTTGCCACCGAGCTCCAGAAGTACCGGCTTGATCGTGTCGCTCGCCGCCTTCATCACGGCGCGGCCGGCCTGGACACTGCCGATCAGCGCGACCTTGTCGGTGCCGGGATGAGAGGCGAGGGCGGCTCCGGCTGCGCGCCCGCCGGGAACGATGTTGAGGACGCCTTCCGGCAGCAGGCCGCCGATCAGCTCGGCCAATCTGAGCGAGGATAGCGGCGCTTGCTCCGGCGGCTTGATGATGACGGCATTGCCGGCCGCCAGCGGGGCCGCCATCTTGCCGGCGCAGAACATGAAGGGGTGATTGAAGGCGAGGATGCGGGCGACGACGCCGAGCGGCTGGCGCACCGTGAGGTTGATCGCATCGGGCCCCATCGGAATGGTGTCGCCCTTCATCTCGGTGACGAGGCCGCCGAAGAAGTCGAGCTGCGCCGCGGCTATCCCGGCGTCACCGATCATCTCGCGCACCGGGTTGCCGCAATTGGCGGCGTCGAGCGCGGCGAGTTCGCGGGCATTGTCGCGGACGACCGCGGCGATCGCCTTGAGGATGCGCCCGCGCTCGAGCGGCGGTACCTGGCGCCATGTCCTGAAACCCGTCCGCGCCGCGGCGACCGCGGCATCGATATCGGCCGCGGACGCCTCCGCGACAGCGCAGATGGGCTCGTTCGTGCCGGGGTTGAGTGTCGGGGCATAGCGTCCCGACAGCGGATGGCGCCAGCTTCCGCCGATATAGAGGCTGCGGCCGGTCGGCGCGGGCTTGTCGAGCATGGCTGGTCTCACGGCAGGGGTGCGCTCGGCGCGAACACTCGCGCACGCACAGGCCGCGTTCAAAGACTTTCCCGCTTTGGCCGCGATGCCGAAAAACTACTTCGCAGTTGCGAGACGTCGCCGGCTAGCCCCGCGCAGCGGCCATCTCGGCTTCGGTCTCGTCCTGCTCCATCCCGTCGAGCACCGCGACCTCCTCACTCGATGCGCCGAGCTTGCGCCAGTCCTCGCTCTTGGGGACGATGCCCTGATAGGAGCGCAGCTTGGCCTGCGGGATATGCGGCTCGATCAGGCCGATGGCCTCGCTGCCGGCGGCGTGCTTGCGCGCGGCATCGATCATCACGCGGCGGAACTGGACGATGGCGATGTCGCTGGCGCCCAGGCGCTCGCTGGTGCGATCGGCGATCGGCCCCATCGATTCCCACATCATGATGTCCTGGTTCGGGATCCCCGGCACGCCGGTGAAATCCCCGAGTTTCATCGCCTTGCGGTCCTGCAGATAATTGTTCGCCTTGTTGCGCAGCATCGGCTTGTAGGTCTTGTCGAGATCGATGCCGACCTGGGCGACGCAGAACTTGCGCCAGCTCTCCTGGTCGATGCAGTCGTCATTGCCCCAGGCGATGAAGTGGAAATAGCTGGAGACGTCGTCCTTGGGCACGATCACCGTGGCGACGTTGTAGGAGGCGTTGGGCGGAATCAGCGCCGCGAAGGGCGCGACGAACACCGTCAGCCGGATGTAGTCATGCGTCTGCGCATTGACGATCGGCCGCCGGATCGCGGCGTAGCGGAAACCGTAATTGGTCAGCTGAACCTGGATGCGCGGGTTCTTGTCGGTCGATGGCCGCGTCCAGTGTGTCGCGGTCGTGCCCGCCGTGGTCACGCGGGCGGGCTTCATGTCGGATGAATGCAGGCTGGAGGAATGGGCGGAATCGATCTGCCCTTCCATGATCTGCGCCCAGTTGCACGGCAGGTCGATCTTCACGATCGAGACCTTGGCCTCAGGCGTCGGGGCCCAGGCCGGTGGCTCGAACTCCGGCATTAGCTCCTTCGGCCCCATATAGACCCAGATGAACCCGCCGGCTTCTTCAGTCGGATAGGCCTTGTGCTGGACCTTCTCGGCGAAGCCGCTTTCGGCCGGCTCTGAGACCATCTCCAGCACCTTGCCGTCCACGTCGAACTTCCAGCCGTGGTAGAGGCAGCGCAAACCGCATTCCTCGTTGCGCCCGAAGAACAGCGAGGCCTTGCGGTGCGGGCAGAACTCGCCGAGCACGCCGATACGCCCGTCGGTGTCGCGAAAGGCAACGAGATCCTCGCCGAAGAGCCGGACGCGAACCGGTGCGCCATCACTCTCGACCAACTGCTCCGAGAGCAGCGCCGGCACCCAGTGCCGCCGCATCAGCCCGCCCATCGGGGTGTCGCCTTCGACGCGGCAGAGCAATTCGTTCTCTTCACGGGTGAGCATGCGGACCCCTCCCAAACTGCGGCACGGACTAGCCAACGGCAAATTACTTAGATATCTAAGTGTATGATTAGTCCGGTTCGAAACGCTTGTCGAGAGCGGCTCGCGGAGGGGAACATGACCGAGGAAGCAGCGACCATCAGGGTCACGATCGCGGACAAGCAGATGGTCGCGGAGGACATCTGCCTGTTCGAGCTGCGCCCGGGCGAAGGGGAGGCGCTGGCGCCGTTCACGCCCGGCGCCCATCTCGGCGTCCGGGTCCCGACGGGCGAGATGCGGAAATACTCGCTCTGCAACGACCCCGGCGAGGCCGATCACTATGTCATCGCCGTCAAGAGGGAGATCGGCGGGCGCGGCGGCTCGATCAGCCTGATCGACAGAACGCATGTCGGCGACGAGATCGCGATCACGGCCCCCCGCAACGACTTCGCGCTGAAGCCCGGTCCGTCCAGCTACATCTTCATCGCCGGCGGCATCGGCATCACGCCGATCCGCGCCATGATCAGGCATCTGCTGGCGACCCGGGCAAAGCCGTTCAGGCTCTACTACTTCACGCGCAGCCCGGAGATGATGGCTTTCCGGGACGAGTTCCTGACGCCGGAATTCCGCGGCAGAGTGGTGATCCACCATGATGGCGGCGACCCGGACAAGGCCTATGATCTCTGGCCGATCCTGGAGGAGCCGAAAGGGGCCCATCTCTATTGCTGCGGGCCGCGCGGTTTGATGGAGGCGGTGCGCGACATGACCGGGCACTGGTCATCGGCCGCCGTGCATTTCGAGGATTTCGGCGTGGCCAGGGCACGGCCGGAAGATAATGCGCCGTTCACCGTCGTGCTGGCGAAAAGCGGAGAGCGCTTCGAAGTGCCGACCGACAGGTCGATCCTGGAGCGGCTACGCGAGGCCGGCAAGGTGCTGCCCTCATCCTGCGAAAGCGGCACCTGCGGAACCTGCCGGACGCGGCTCGTCTCGGGAGAGCCTGACCATCGCGATCTGGCGCTGGCCGAGCATGAGCGCGCCCGCAACATCATGATCTGCGTGTCGCGGGCGAAGTCCGCCGAACTCGTGCTCGACCTCTAGGATCCCCGCGATGACTGAACCGCTACGTCTGGGTGTCGTTGGACTGGGACGCGCCTTCATGCTGATGCTGCCGACCCTGGCGCATCACCCGCTCGTGCGGCTCGTCGCCGCCGCCGACCCGCGCGAGGAGGCACGCCGGCAGTTCGAGAGCGACTTCTCCCGACCGGATGCGCCGGCGCGCAGCTATGACAGTGTCGAGAAGCTCTGCGCCGACGATGCGGTCGAGGCACTCTACATCGCTTCGCCGCATCAGTTCCACGTCGCCCATGTCCGCCTCGCGGCGGCCCATGGCAAGCATGTCCTCGTCGAGAAGCCGATGGCGCTCACCATCGCCGACTGCCAGGCGATGATCGAAGCGGCCGATGCCGCCGGAGTGCATCTTCTTGTCGGGCACAGCCACTCCTACGACGCGCCGTATCTCAAGGCGTCGGAGCTGATCCGCTCGGGCCGCTTCGGCCGGGCCCGGATGATCACGGCCTTGAACCATACCGATTTCCTCTACCGGCCGCGCCGGCCGGAAGAGCTCGACACCGCGCAGGGCGGCGGCGTCGTCTTCAGCCAGGGCGCTCATCAGGTAGATATCGCCCGGCTGCTGGGTGGCGGGCTGGTCTCGACCGTGCGGGCCACCACCGGCCGGTTTGACCCGGCGCGCCCGACGGAAGGCGCCTATCAGGCGTTCCTTACCTTCTCGGACGGAGCCAGCGCGACACTGACCTATAGCGGCTATGGTCGCTATGACAGCGACGAGCAGCTCGGCTGGATCGGCGAGATGGGCCAGCGGCGCGATCCCGAGAGTTATGGCACGGCGCGCCGCGGATTGGTCGGGATCTCGACGCCGGAGGAGGAGGCCGCGCTCAAGAACACCCGTACCTATGGCGTGGCCAAGAGCTCCGTGGCGCCGCTGTCGGCCACTCTCGGGCACAATCATTTCGGCCCGATCACGGTCTGCTGCGAGCAGGCCGATCTTCGTCCGCTGGCTGAAGGCGTGATGGTCTATGCCGACGACCGTCGTTGGCTGGAGACGCTGCCGGCGCCGACCGTGCCGCGCGCCGAAGTCGTCGACGAGCTCTATGCGGCCGTTAGGTCCGGCATTGCGCCCTTGCATTCCGGCGCATGGGGCATGGCGACTCTCGAAGTCTGCCTCGCGATCCTGGAATCGGCGCGTGCCGGCCGAGAGATCGCACTCCAGCACCAAATCGCGCCGGGCTGAGCCGGCGCGACGGGCCTCCTAGCGCCGGTCGGCCGGCTCCTCCGGCGCGGGATTGTTGGCGCTCGCGGCGAGGATCGCGATCGTGTCCTGCTCGGCAGCGGCGGCGCTCCTGTAACGCGGTGCCGTGGTGACCAGCGGGCGCTCTGCCGCAGCCGGATAATAGATCTCGATCGCGAAGCGGCCCGTGACATGATCCTCGACGGGCTCGATGCGAATGAGCGGCATGGCGAGTTCTCCGATCGCGCGGGCGAATATGGCCCGCGCGGAATTAGACCGTGCGCCACAGGCCGGGTCCAAGACAAAAAGCTTTCTCCTGCCAGGCATTTTCAGGCCGAGCCGGATTTCCGATCTGCAGACCGAAATGGAAGGGTGTGAATGCGAGTACGCCGCCGTCACGCCGCCTCGACGAAGCGATGGCGCTCGTAGAGGAACTTCAGCACCGCCTCGCGCGCGGCGATGTAGGTGCGGTCGGTGACCAGCTCCAGCCGCTTGCGCGGACGGGCGAGGTGCACATCCAGAACCTCGCCGATGCGGGCGGAGGGGCCGTTGGTCAGCATCACGATCCGGTCGGAGAGCAGCACCGCCTCGTCGACGTCATGGGTGATCATGATCATGGTGTTGCCGAGCGCGGCATGGATCTGCATCACCGAGTCCTGCAGATGGGCGCGGGTCAGCGCATCGAGTGCGCCGAAAGGCTCGTCGAGCAGAAGGATCTTCGGCTCCATCGCAAGCCCGCGCGCGATGCCGACGCGCTGCTTCATCCCGCCCGAGATCTCGCCCGGCCGCTTGTCCCTGGCGTGGCCCATCTGGACGAGGTCGAGATTGTGCATGATCCAGTCATGCCGCTGGGCTTTGCTCTTCGTGCGGCCGAAGACCTTGTTCACGGCGAGTGCGACATTGTCGTAGACGGTCAGCCAGGGCAGCAGCGAGTGGTTCTGGAAGACCACGGCACGATCCGGACCCGGCGCGTTGACCTCCTTATCTTCGAGCAGGATGCCACCGGTCGTCGCGGGGGTGAGCCCGGCGATGATGTTGAGCAGGGTCGACTTGCCGCAGCCGGAATGGCCGATGATCGAGACGAACTCGCCCTTGTCGATGACGAGGCTGACGTCCTTAAGCACTTCCGTGGTGGCGGCGCCGCGCTGGAAGCTTTTGTCGACATGATCGATCTTCAGATAGCTCATCGTTCAAGCTCTCAGTTGGTCGCGGTACCGCGGGTGACGACATGGCCGACGAGAGCGACGAGGCGGTCGAGCAGGAAGCCGACCACGCCGATATAGACCAGCGCCACGATGATGTCGGAGAGGCGAGACGAGTTCCACGCATCCCAGATGAAGAAGCCGATGCCGACGCCGCCGGTCAGCATCTCCGCAGCGACGATCGCAAGCCAGGACAGGCCGACGCCGATCCTGAGGCCGGTGAAGATGTAGGGGGCGGCCGAGGGCACCATGATCTTGAAGAAGAACTCGACCTGGTTGAGCCGCAGCACCTTCGCCACGTTGCGGTAGTCCTGCGGGATGTTGCGGATGCCGACGGCCGTATTGATGATCACCGGCCAGATCGCGGTGATGAAGATCACGAAGATCGCCGAGGGCTGGCTGTCGCGGAAGGCGGCGAGCGAGAGCGGCAGCCAGGCGAGTGGCGGCACGGTGCGCAGCACCTGGAAGACGGGGTCGAGGCCGCGCATTGCCCAGACCGACTGGCCGACCAGCGCCCCGAGCAGCACGCCCACGATAGCGGCGAGGCTGAAACCGATGGCGACGCGCTGCAGCGAGACGAGGATGCGCCAGCCCAGCCCGATATCCTGCGAGCCTGCCCAATAGAACGGCTCGACGATCAGGTCCTTCGCCTCCTCCCAGATCTTGGTGGGCGGCGGCAGAGAGGACTGCGGGCCGGAGGCCGCAATTTGCCAGAACAGCAGGATCAGCGCGACGGTGATCAGTGGGGGCAGCAGGTTGACGAGGATGCTTTTCGTCAAGGGAGCGAGCTTCGCCGCAAAGGGCTTCGCAGGCGCTGCCGGCAAGGGCACGACCTCGGGCGACTTGCCCGAGAGCGTGACGAGCGTCGCGCCTGCAGTCGTGCCTTTCAAGACAGGCTGACCCATGTTCCAGTCTCTCCTCTGACCGAGCTTTTGCGTCGCGTTCGTCATGCCGCCTCACTTGCGCGTGCCCGCGCGCCGATGCGACGGATTTCGGGGAGGCAGGAGCCGCAATTGGTCCCCGCCTTGAGTTGAAGGCCGATCTCCTCGGCGGTTGCCGCGCCAGCCTCGAAAGCGGCGTGGATCGCGTTCAGGCCCACGCCGAAGCAGGCGCAGACAATCGGTCCGGGATCGGACCCACCGGGATCGCGTCCCGAAAGCAGGGCAAGCCGGCTCTCCACGGTCGCTGCTGGATCGGCGAAGACGGCCTTGACCGTGTCCCAGAGCGGCGCACGGCCCGCGGGAGCAAGGAAGAGGGCGGCCAGGAGACGGCCTTCACGGAGCACGGCACAGCGATAGCTGCCGCCATCGCGGTCGATCAGCTCGGTCAGCTCGTCCGCGCCGAAGCAATCGCGCATCAGGCTTGCGATCGCATCGACGGAAGCGTCGGTGGCGAAGAGCCGGCCTTCGCCACCTGGTACCGCAAGCCGCGACCACCAGCTTCCGGCTGGAAGGGCAAAGGGTTCACGCGCGAGGAGGAAGCCTTCGAAGCGATAGGCGAGGGGCGCGATGGCGACTGGCGTCGCCTTCATCTCGGGCTGACCGGAGAAGGGATCGCAGAGCGGCTGCGTCAAGGCCCCGATCCGCGCGTCGGAGGCGGTCTCGTCCGACCAGTGGATCGGTGCGAACAGCTCCCCAGGGGAAACGCCCTCGTCGGCGATGACCTTGAGCACTGCGCTGCCGTGCGCGCTGGCGAGGCGGGCGAAACCGCCCTCGGCCAGCCCGAAGCACGCAATGTCGGTCGGGTGCACATAAACCGAAGGCTCGGCGATATGGGCGCTGAGCCGCGGGCTGAGGCCGGTCCGGGTCATCGTATGCCAGTGGTCGCGCACGCGGCCGGTATTGAGCAGTAGCGGGAAGGCTTCGCTCACTGCCGAGGCGAGCTGCGGCACAGCGAGCGGGCGCATCTGCGCGCGGCGCCCGGGACCGAAGAAGTTCCCATCGCCGAAGAGCCGCACGGTGCCCTGCGGCTGGTAGGCGGGTACGGGCCATTGCACCGGTCGCAACGTGTCATAGGCGGCCTTGTCGAGGCCGGCATGGGCGCCGATGTCGAGATCGCGCGTGCCGCCATTCTCGAAGGCGGAGAGCGCCGCGTGCTCGGCATAGATCTCGTGCGGGCCGGCATAGGCGAAGGCGGTGCCGAAGCCGAGACGCCTGGCGATCTCGCAGATGATCCACCAGTCCGGCCTGACCTCGCTTGGCAACGGCAGGAAGGCGCGCTGGCGCGAGATGCGACGCTCGGAATTGGTGACGGTGCCGTCCTTCTCACCCCAGGCGGCGGCGGGCAGGATGAAATGCGGCCTGGCCGCGAGCGTGTCGTTGGAGAGCACGTTCTCGGAGACGACGAAAAGATCGAGCCCGGCGAGCGCGACGCGCACCGTGTCGGCATTCGGGAGCGAGACGGCCGGGTTGGTCGCCATCACCCACATCGCGCGGATGCGGCGCTCGGCGACCGCTTCGAGCATCTGGACAGCCTTCAGGCCCTCTCTGCGGACGATATTGGGCGCCTGCCAGAAGCGACGAACGCGATCGACCTCTTCCGCCCCGTAGCCCATATGGGCGGCGAGCATGTTGGCGAGGCCGCCGACCTCGCGCCCGCCCATGGCGTTGGGCTGGCCCGTCAAGGAGAAGGGGCCGCAGCCGGGCCGCCCGATCCGACCGGTGGCGAGGTGGCAGTTCAGGATCGCAGCGACCTTGTCGGTCCCTTGCGCCGACTGGTTGACGCCCTGGCTCCAGGCCGTGACGACGTGGGGCGTGCTCGCCCAGAGCTCGTAGAAGGCCGCGATCTCCTCAGGCTTCAGGCCGGTGACCTCGGAAACCGCGGCGATGTCCGGGGCGATCCCGCGCGCATTGGCGAGCGCCTCGTCGAAGCCGGCGACATGGCGCGCGACATAGGTGCGGTCGACGAGACCGCGATCGGCGAGGTGGACGAGCAGACCTGCGAACAGCGCGGCGTCGGAACCGGGCTTCAGCGCCAGCACCATGTCGGCGTCTTCCGCCGTCGCGGTGATGCGCGGATCGATGACGACGACGCGCGCGCCGCGTTCCCGCCGGTTGTCCTGCATCCGGCGGAACAGGATCGGGTGGCACCAGGCCGTGTTCGAGCCGACGAGGACGATCAGGTCGGCGCTGTCGAAATCCTCGTAGGCGCCGGGCACCGTGTCGGAACCGAAGACCCGGCGCTGGGCCGCGACCGTCGAGGACATGCAGAGCCGCGAATTGGTATCGACATGGGGCGTGCCGATGAAGCCCTTCGCCAGCTTGTTGGCGATGTAATAATCTTCGGTCAGGAGCTGCCCGGACAGATAGAAGGCAATCGCCTCCGGGCCATGGCCGGCGGCGATGGCCTTCAGCCCGGCCGCGATACCATCGAGTGCCTCGTCCCAGCTGATCCTGTCGTAGCTGCCGGCCAGGTTGCGCTTCAGCGGGTGCAGCACCCGGCTGCCGAGTCCCAGCGTCTCGCCGAGCGCCGAGCCCTTCGAGCAAAGCCGCCCGCGATTGGCCGGATGGTCGGCATCACCCGCGATGGCGGCGCCACCCAACCCGTCCGGCGTCGCCTTCACGCCGCAGCCGACCCCGCAATAGGGGCAGGTCGTGCAGGTCGCGGCCGGGGCGAGGGGAGCGTCGTGGCGCATCACGCAGCCATCCCGACGCAATAGCCTTCGCCGAAGGGCAGGTCGGCGCGGATCGCGCTGATGTCCTGGCCCGAGCGGATCAGCCCGAGATAGAACAGCGCGCCGGAGGTGTCGCCGACGAGGACGCAGCCGGCGAGGCGGCCCGCACGCAGCACGAACTTGCGGTAGATGCCGGCGGCCGGATCGCGCAGCAACAGGACCTCATCGTCCTCTCCCGGCTCGACCGAGCCTGCAGAGAAGACGCCGACGCCACTGACCTTGAGATTGGTCGCCAGCAGCGAGCCGGTATAGCGCTCTTTCGCGCCGGCAAGCCGCGCGGCCAGCACGCGGGCCTGCTCATAGGCGGGCTCGACCAGGCCGTAGACCAGGCCGCGATGCTCGGCGCATTCGCCGATGGCGAAGATCGAAGGATCGCTGCTGGCAAGGCCGTCATCGACATCGATGCCGCGATTGACGTCGAGCCCTGCGGCGACGGCGAGATCGACGCGCGGGCGCACGCCGATGGCGACGACGACCAGATCGGCCGGGATCACGCTGCCATCGGTCAGCTCCACCGCCTCGACACGGCTCTTGCCGACGAAGCGCTCGGCCGTGCAGTTCAGGCGAATGTCGATGCCGCGCGCCGCGATTTCACGGGCGAGCAGGCCGGCGCCCTCGCGATCGAGCTGGCGTTCCATCAGCCGGTCGGCGAGATGCAGGAGCGTGACCTTGCCGCCGATCCTGGCGAGCCCATAAGCCGCTTCCAGCCCGAGCAGGCCGCCGCCGATCACCACGACGCGCGCGCCGGTCGCGGCAATGGTGCGGAACAGCGCGACGTCGGCGACGTCGCGGAAGCTGGCGACGCCGGGCAGATCCAGCCCCGGCACCGGCGGCATCAGCGGGCGCGAGCCCGTCGCGAGCACGAGCTTGCCGTAGGGCAGGACGAGGCCATCGGCCAGGGTCACGCTCTTTGCCGCCCGGTCGATGCCGGTGACCGGCTTGCCGTAGAACATCGAGACGCCGCGCGCCTGCCACCAGGCGGCGGGCTTCAGCTCGATCTCGGGCTCGCCGATCTCGCCCGCCAGCAGCGGCGAGAGCAGCACCCGATTATAGGCCAGCCGCGGCTCGTCCCCGATCACCGCGACGGAATAACGCCCGAGCGCGCGCTGGCTGAGTTCGTCAGCCAGCCGTGTCGCGGCCATGCCGTTGCCGACGATGATCAGGGGCTCGGCCATGGTGTCAGGCCACCCGCTTGATCTTCAGCGCCTTGAGATAGTCCAGCGGCGCTGCCGGATCGAACTTCATGCCGTCGAAGAAGGTCTCGACGCCGCGGGAATCGACGGTCGGGGCGCCGGCGATGCCGAGCGTCTTCGCGGCCTCGCGCCAGAGATCGGCGCGGTTGGTCTTGTCGACCAGCGCCTTGATGTCGATGGTCGGCTCGAACTTGCCCCAGCGGATGTTCTCGGTGACGAACCAGGTGTCGAGGCTCTTCCAGGGATAGGAGGTCGCGCCGCCTTCGCCCCAGAACTTCATGTAGAGATTGGTGCCCTTCGCCTCGCGGCCATTGCCGTAGTTGATGTCGCCGAGCAGGCGCTTGTTGATGTCGCCGGTCGGGACGTTGAACCATTGCCGCTTGCCGACGATCTCGGCGAGCTCCTGGCGGTTCTCCATCTTGTCGGCCCACATCTGGGCTTCCATCACGGCCATCAGGATGGCCTGCGTCGCCTTGGGATTGGCGTCGACGAAGTCGGCACGCATGCCGAGGATTTTCTCGGGGTGCTTGAACCAGAGCTCGCCGGTGGTCAGCGCGCTGTAGCCGATGTTCTGGTTGACGAGCTGCTCGTTCCAGGGTTCGCCGACGCAGAAGCAGTCCATGGTGCCGACCTTCATGTTCGCCACCATCTGCGGCGGCGGCACGACGATCACCTTGATCTCGGTGTCGGGGTCGATGCCGCCGGCGGCGAGCCAGTAGCGGATCCAGAGGTCGTGGGTGCCGCCCGGGAAGGTCATGGCGGCCGTCAGTTCCTTGCCGGCGGCCTTCTTGCGCTCGAAGGCCTGCTTCAGCGGCGAGGCGTCCTTCTGGACATTGAGGTCCTTGTACTCGTTGGAGACTGAAATCGCCTGCCCGTCCTCATTGAGGTTGAGCAGCGTGTACATCGGCAGCGGCTGGCCGTTCTGCATCACCTTGCCGGTGCTGTAGAGATGCGTCTTCGGCCGCAGGATGTGGCCGCCATCGATACCGTTGGCCTTGAAGCCAAGCGCCATGTTGTCGCGCGTCGCGCCCCAGGAGGCCTGCTTGGCGATATCCATGTCGGGCACGCCATGCTTGGCGAAGAGGCCCTTCTCCTTGGCGATGATCAGCGGTGAGGCGTCAGTGAGCGCGATGTAGCCGAGGCGGGTGCCTTTGATCTCGGGACCGGCGCCTTGCGCAAAGGCACCAGAGGGCAGGGCCGCCTTCGCGGCTGCAAGCAGGGCGGCCGTGGCGGACAGATTCAGGAAGTCGCGGCGGCTTGCGCCTGTCTGCAAGGCTGCGGCCGTCCGGATCCTGGTCCTGGGGCTCTGCGTCATCGATCACCTCTCGGTTGCTGAAGTGCTGTTCCGAAGCCATCCCCGAACGCAAAGAACGCCGCGCGAAAGACGCCTGGACGGGCGCATTCCGACAGCGACGTTGCTGTGTCTTCCGGATCGAGGATGGCGCGGGCAGCGTTGGCCGCGTCGCAACATGTCCTACAAGGATCGTGCCAACCGCTCGCCGGACCGTTCGGTTTGGAATTGCAACAGCTTGCGGATGAGCGAATGCCTTGCCGCGGCAGTCAGTCGGCTTTGTTGCAGTGCAAAAAGCTCGCGCATATGCCTATATTTTAGGCTGATTGCGGTCCGTGGACGAAATGCTCTCGAAATAGGCAGGCAAGAAGACGCCGCGCGCGATCTCGCGCATCTGCGGCGTTGCGGCCACTTGCCCGGCACGCTGCATGTCGGCGAGCACCCAGTCGGCATCGTCCGGGTCGGGACGCAGCGCCTCACGATCGAAGCGGACGAATGGCGCAATCGATCGGGGCGGGCGCCCCGCCCCCTGGATCAGATCGCCCCGCAGGATGTTCTCGATCAGTGCCACGGGAAGCGCGAGCCGGTCCGGGGCCGAGAGGTGCTGCGCCATCCGAGGCACATTCTCGAGGCGGCAGGCCCAATCGCTGGCCTTGAGGATCGCCTTGCCGAGCTTCGTGACCGCTGACGCACGGCGCTGCACATCATCGGCGCGCCAGGCCAGGACCTTGTCGTGACAGTTGCGCCGGAGGTCGACGCTGGCATGCACCATCGCGCCGACGCCGGCAGCGACTGCTGCCGAATTCCAGGGCGCGCCGGCACAGAAACCGTCGATCCGCCCGCTGGCGAGCGCCTCGACGGTCTGCGGCGGCGGCACGACCTCGAAGCGGATGTCCTCGCCGAGCCTGAGCCCGGCGTTCTCCAGCCATTCTCCGAGCAGGTAGATATGAGTCGAGAAGCCGAAGACCGCGGCGAAGGTCAGCGGCGGCAGGCCGGCCGCCTTGCGGCGCGCGACCATTGCGGCGAGTGCGCGGGCTGAAACCGCCGGATCGGACAGATCGCCGTCCGCAAGGCGCGACAATTCCTCGAAACGCCGAAGCGAAAGGGTGATCGCAGCGCCGTCCCGGTTGAGCGCCAACGGCGCCGCCATCGGAGCCTTGACGCCGCCAATGCCCAGAGTCGCGGCGATGGCCGCCGGGCCGAGCATATGGGCGGCATCGAACAGACGCACGTTCAGCTTGTCGCGCAGGTTGGACCAGGACACCTCGCGCACCAGTTCGAGATGGAGGCCTTCCGCTTCGGCAAAGCCCTCGTCCTTCGCGAGCACGACGAGCGCGCAATCGACCAGCGGCATGAAGCCGACCCGCAGGTGCAGTGTCGTCATTTCAGCATCTCCGCGGCGGTGATGAGAGAGCGGGCGATGTCGACGAGCTTGCGCTTCTCGTTCATCGCGGTACGGCGCATCAGCGCATAGGCCTCGTCTTCGGAGAGGCCTTTCAGGCGCATGACGATGCCCTTGGCGCGGTCGATCGTCTTGCGGTCGTCGAGCTGGGAGCGCGCTTCCTCGAGCTCTTCGCGCAGCTTCCGGAAGGCATTGAAGCGGCTGATGCAGGTCTGCAGGATGGCCTGCATCCGCTCCTTCTTCAGCCCGTCGACGATATAGGCGGAGACGCCGGCCTCGACCGCCGCCTCGATCGAGGCGGAGTCGGACTGGTCGACGAACATGGTGATCGGCCGCCGCACATGCCGGCTGACGAGGAACATGTCGGCCAACGCGTCACGGCTCGGGTCCTCGAGGTCGATCACCACGACATCGGGATCGTGCGTCTCGATGGCGGCGACGAGACCGGTCGTTGCGGAGAGGCGGACAAGCTGCTGGTAGCCCGCTTCCCGCAGGCCTTCCTCGATGATCGCAGCCCTGACCTGGTTTGCGTCGACGATAAGGATCCGCAGATTGGGCACCATGCCTTGCAGACGTTCCCCGTGGAGTGACAAGGCATCGCTCAATCAGGAATCGTGCCAGCGCGGCTTGCCTATCCGCATGAGCTTGGTGAAGCGGTCCCGGCGGTCGCCTCTGTGGCTTCCGAGCACCCTTGTCTATGACGGACGGGGCTATTGCCGTGTTCTGCCCCTGGCAAGCCGCTGAACAGAATAAGGGATGTCTGTTCTGGGCAGAAGCTCGATGTCAGCTCCCGGCGCTACCGGATGGCTGTTTCCGTTGCGCAAAGCACACCGAACTCGGCACGAAATCGGGCGGTCAGTCGAATTCCCTACGGAATTTTTCGCTGACGGCCGTGACCGAGCGGAAGCGCCCGATCGAGAACGGCTCCAGTGGCGTTGGTGTCGCCCCGTCCACAATCATCTCGCTGAGGCATAAGCCCACGCCAGGGCCGATCTGGAAGCCGTGGCCGCAGAAGCCGAAGGCGTGAAACAATCCTGGCGTCGTCTCGCTCGGGCCGATCACCGGGATCATGTCGGGCAGATAGGCCTCGATGCCGGACCAGACACGGATGACATGGCACTGCGCCAGCATCGGCGCGACGCGCGCTAGCGCCCGCATCGCCGCGAGCGTCTTGGCTGGAGGCACCGGTGCCCGGTTGTTCACGGGGTCTGCGGCCGTCCGTGGATAGCCGGCGAGGATGATGTTGCCGCGCGGGATCTGTCGGAAGATCACCGAGCCGTCGATCGCCTGGACCGACGGGCCGATCAGGTAGGGGAACGGCTCCGTCACGAACTGGGGTGGTCCGGCGGGGAAGACTGGCGCCGTCTCGCCGAACCTCTCCGCGATCTCGTGCGCCCAGGCGCCTGCGCTGTTGACGAGGGCGCCACAGCTCAGGCTTCCGCCATCGGCAAAGGTGAGCTTGAAGCCGTCTCCTGAACGATCGACGGCGCTGACGCGCGTGTTCTCGCGGATGACAGCCCCGTGCCGCGCGGCGGCGCGTGCAATGGCCGGCGTGGCCAGGCGTGGATTGGCGGTGGCGTCGCGCGGCGAGAAGGTCGCCGCGATCGCACGCTCGCCGAGCCAGGGCCAGCGGCGCCTGAGGTCGGCGGGGCCGATGCGCTCGATGGCGAGCCCGTAGGATTCCGAGACCTCGGCATAGCCTTCGAGCTTGGCCTGCTCGTCCGCGTCATAGGCGAGATAGAGATGGCCTGTCTGCTCGAACTCGCAATCCTCGCCGATCAGCCCGGCGAAATCCTCCCAGAGCGCTTGCGAGCGCAGGGAGAGCGGATACTGGCCGGGAAAGCGGCCCTGGAGGCGCAGATTCCCGAAGTTGACGCCGCTCGACTGGGCGCCGACGATGCCTTTCTCGATCAAGATGACGCGCTGTCCGCGGCGTGCGAGGAAGAAGGCGGTCCAGGCGCCGATCAGCCCGCCGCCGATGATGGCGACATCCGTCGTGCGCTCGCTCATGCCATAGTCCCGGCAGCCGCGAGCGCGATCGGCTTGACCGGCGCCTGGCCGCGCAGCCGACCAGCTGCGGCACCATCACATCCGGCCATTGCCGCCACGATCTCATGCAAAGCCGGACCGCAGACGCGGCCCTGGCATCGCCCCATCCCGCAGCGCGTCATCGCCTTGACGCGGTTGACCTCGACCGGGCCGAGCTCCCGGCTCATCACGCCTCGCACCTCGCCGACCGTGACATTCTCGCAGCGGCACAGCGTCACGGAATTGGGGAGGGCGGCGATCTGAGCTTTCGGCCAGGCGAAAGCGCGTGCCAGCCCGCGCTGGAAGGCCCGCAGGCGCTCGACCCGTCGTGCCAGCTGCCGCATCGCCGCGATATCCTGCGGCCGCCGGAGATCGCCGAGGATCGCATGAGCGGCGAGCGCTCCGCTTGCCTCGGCGGCGTCGGCCCCGCCGATCCGCACCCCGTCGCCTGCGAGATAGAGAGCGGATCCCGCACGGCCGAGACCATCGATCTTCGGCAGGAACAGCCTGAAATCCAAGTCATAGGCGAACTGCGCGCCGGCGAGATCGGCGAGCTGCGTTTCCGGCTTCAGGCCATAGCCGAGCGCGACCGCATCGCAGGCGAAGCGCCGTTCGCGACCCTGCGCATCACGCAGCAGCAGGGCTTCGACACGGCTCTGACCTTCTACCGCAACGGGAGTGACACCATGCAGCATCTGCGTCCCGGCACGCAGCGACGCGGCCATGTACACGAGACCGCGTGCCAAGGTGTGCGGGGCACGCAGCAACTCCGGCAAGGCAGAGAGCTTGGCCGAGAGCGGCGTCGTATCGGCGATCACCGCGATCTCTGCGCCCATCTCGCGATACTGCTTGGCGGCCAGCGCCAGCAGCGGCGACGAACCCAGGAAGGCGACGCGGCTGCCGATCAGGCAGCCCTGGTCCTTCAGCGCCAGCTGGGCCCCGCCGAGCGTGAACACGCCGGGCAAGGTCCAGCCGGGCAGGGGCGCTATCCGGTCCATCGCGCCGCTGGCGATCAGCAATTTGCCGAAGGCGAGCGTCTCGGTCCGCCCATCCCGGAGCAGATGCAGGGTGTTGCCCTCGATAGCCCAAACCAGCGTCCGCGGGCGATAGTCGATCCTCGGCAGCAAGGCTTCGAACCTGCGGTGCAGCGCGGCGTACTTCCCTGCCTCTGAACCCATCAGCCTGTTCATATCGAGGGCGAGGCCGTCGGCCGGGCGGCGATAACCCTGCCCACCGGCTCGCGCGCCTTCGTCGATCAGGATCGGCCTCAGCCCGTTCGCGCACAGGGTTTCAGCCGCGCTGATCCCGGCCGGGCCGGCTCCGATGATGACGATCTCAGCCATGAAGCCCGGCCATTGGCTGTGGCTCGGCGAACAGGACCATGCCGTCGGCAACCTCGGTGGTGCAGGCCCTGAGCCGGCCGCCTTCGGCACTCCAGACCCAGCAATCCTGGCAGGCGCCCATCAGGCAGAACCCGGCCCGCGGTTCGCCGCCGAATTCCAGCCGGCGGATCAGGGCGCCACTTTCCAGGAGCGCCACAAGGACGCTGTCGCCGGTCGTCGCATGGATGGCCGTGCCCTCGAAGCTGAGCGTCACCTGCCGCCCCGCGCGGGACGCGACACGGCGGAACTGGGCCTTGGAAGCGTCCATCCCGATCCAGGAGTTTTATCTCAATGCGATAATAGTTCTCGAATATTGATAAGCGACTCGACCGCCTGTCAAGCGTTGAGTCCACTGAACTCAGACGCGGGAGATGGCGTGCGCGGTGGCGATGACGAGCGAGGAAAAGCGCGAGATGACCTCGGCATGGCTGAAGCGCGAGGTCGAGGTCGCGATGTTCACGGCGCCTTCGGGGCGGCCGTGATGGTCGACGACGACCGCGGCGATCGAGGCATCGCCGAGATAGACCTCCTCGAAGGCGGTGGCATAGCCCTGCGCCGCGGACTGGCGCAGTTTCTCGCGCAGCGCATCGCGCCGCCAGGTCGTCGAGGGCGTGTGCGCCTTGAGATCGGAGGCGTCGATGATCGCCATCGCCTCCTCCTCGGGCAGGCGCGACAGCATGGCGATGCCGGGCGCGGTGCAATAGGCCGGCATCCGCGTGCCGATGATGACGTCGGTGTTCAGCACATGGCGGCTGAGAAAGCGTGAGACGAAGATGATCTCCGTGCCCTCGCGCACGGTGAGGTTGACGGTCTCCTCCGTCTCCTTGCTGAGGTGCATGAGATAGGGCATCGCCCGGTCGAGCAGGCGGCTGCTGCGCACGAAATGGTAGCCGAGATCGAGCGTCTTCGCGGTCAATTCGAAGCGCTTGGTCTGCGCGTCCTTGCGCAGATAGCCGAGCTTGGTGAGCGTGTGGGTGAAGCGCTGCGCGGCGCTGACGTCCATCCCCGTCTCGGACGCAACCTGCGACAGGTTGAGCGTCTGATGCTGACGGCCGAAGGCCGAGAGGACCCGGAACGCCTTCTCGACCGAATTGACCATCAGCGCATCGTCCTTGCGCACGGCCTCATCGCCTGCAGCGGCTGCTCGCTTGCGGCCATTCTGTCTCGGTTCGGGCGTCGTCATCGGGGCCTGTTCTCCTGCCGCGATCAATGGCTGCGGCTGGCAGCCTTGACAAGCTGAGCCTTTCGCGCAGAATATTCAATAGAAGTTATCGTATTGTAATAAAAACTCATCGGAGGGCGGTATGAAGGATTCTGTTCTGGTCGAGGTGCGCGGCGCGATCGGCATCCTGACCCTCAACCGCCCGCAGATCCTCAATGCCTGGAACGCGCCGATGCGGGCCCGGCTCGTCGAGGGCCTGGAGGAGCTGGAAGCGAACGAGGCCGTGCGCGCCATCATTCTCACCGGGGCAGGGGATCGGGCGTTCGGAGCCGGCCAGGACCTCAACGAGACCAAGACCTTCGATCCCGACCGCGCCGAATTGTGGATGGGCGAATGGGAGCGGCTCTATGACCGCATCCGCTCGCTCTCGAAGCCGATCATCGCGGCTCTGAACGGCGTCGCGGCGGGCTCGGCCTTCCAGGTCGCGCTGCTCTGCGACCTGCGTATCGGCCATGACGGCGTCACCATGGGCCAGCCCGAGATCAATTCCGGCATCGCCTCGGTGACCGGCCCCTGGATCATGCGCGAGATGATCGGCATCGCCCGCACCATCGACCTGACCCTGACCGGGCGGATGATGGCTGCCGACGAGTGCTTCCGCATCGGCCTGATTAACCGGATCGTGCCGAAGGACAGGGTGATGGAAGCGGCTCTCGCCTTGGCCGGGGAGCTGGCCGAAAAGCCGCCCGTCGCCATGCGCCTCAACAAGGCCCGCTTCCGCGAGGTCACCGAGGAGAGCTTCCGCGAGTGCCTCAAGGCCGGCATCCGCAACCAGCGCGAGGCCTATGGCACCGGTGAGCCGGCGCGGATGATGGAGCAGTTCCTGGCCGTTCGCGCCGCACGCAAGAGCGCCTGACGCGAGCAACGATCTGATCACCCACGGGGAAATGCGGAAAACCGCTGGAAAAAGGGGAGAAGACGATGACGAGCAGACCGATGGAGCCGACCCGCCGTACCATGCTGCAGCTGGCCGGCGGCGCTGCTGCTGGCATGGTGGCAGCGCCTCACCTGATTGGTGGTGCACGCGCCGCGACGCAGATCACGGTCGCCGATCCCGGCGGCCCGTTCGGCCCGGCCTTCCGCAAGGCCTTCTACGATCCCTTCGAGAAGGCGACCGGCAACAAGGTCGTCAACGTCGCCCGCGAGGCCGAGCCGACCGCGCAGTTCAAGGCGATGGTCGAGACCAAATCCTACACCTGGGACGTCTGCACGCTGACGCTGTCGGCCCGTGACATCCTGAAGGCGCAGGGCCTGCTCGACCCGATCGGCTTCGCGCATGCCGACGTGCCCAAGCTGATGCCGCAGGCGATCTCGCCGGAGTTCCTGGGCACGGACGTCTATTCGACGATCTTCGCCTACCGCACCGACCGGGTGAAGACTGCCCCGGCGAGCTGGGCCGACTTCTTCAATGTCGAGAAGTTTCCCGGCCGCCGCGCGCTGCGCAAGAACCCGATCGACACCATCGAGCAGGCGCTGCTCGCCGACGGCGTGCCGCTCGACAAGCTCTACCCGCTCGACATCGACCGCGCCTTCAAGGTGCTCGACAAGATCAAGCCGCATGTCGCGGTCTGGTGGACCGGCGGCGCCCAGTCGACCCAGCTGCTGCAGAGCGGCGAGGTCGACATGCTGCCGGGTTGGAATGCGCGCCTGCAGGCCGCGATCGACGGCGGCACGCCCGCCAAGATCGTCTGGAACCAGGGGCTCTATTCGATCGAGGGCTGGGGACTGCCGAAGGGCGGGCCGAAGGCCGATGTCGCCCGCCAGTTCATCCGCTTCTGCTCGGACCCGAAGGCGCAGGCTACCTTCACCGAAGCGCTCGCCTATGGCCCGACCAATCTCGACGCCTATCAGACGATTCCTGCCGAGCGCGCCAAACTGCTGCCGACCTCGCCCGAGAACCTGAAGCAGATGGCGATCGCCAACGAGGATTGGTGGAGCGCCAATCGCTCAAAGGTCACCGAGCGCTTCAACGCCTGGCTCCTGACCTGACGCCATGGCGACGAGCGCCGAGATGACCGCCGCACCGAAGACGGGCAAGCTCGTCATCGAGGGCCTGTGCAAGCGCTATGGCGCGACCACGGCCCTCGAGCCGAGCTCGCTCAGCGTCGCCGAGGGCGAATTCCTGACCTTGCTGGGGCCGTCCGGCTCCGGCAAGACGACGTTGCTGCAGCTGATCTGCGGGCTGGTCGAGGCGAGCGAGGGGCGCGTCGTGATCGACGGGCGCGACCAGTCGAACACGCCGGTCCACCAGCGCGACATCGGTCTCGTCTTCCAGCATTACGCGCTGTTTCCGCACCTGACGGTGGCGGAGAACATCGCCTTTCCGCTCAAGATGCGCGGGCGCCCGACGGCTGAGGTCGCAAAGCGCGTCGCGGCCACGCTGGAGATGGTCCATCTCGGCCATCTCTCGGCGCGCTTCCCGCGGGAATTGTCGGGAGGCCAGCAGCAGCGTGTCGCGCTGGCGCGCTGCTTTGTCTACCAACCCTCGATCATCCTGATGGACGAGCCGCTCGGCGCTCTCGACAAGAAGCTGCGCGAGCACATGCAGATCGAGATCAAGCGGCTGCACCGCGAGAGCGGCGCGACCATCGTCTATGTCACGCATGACCAGGAGGAGGCGCTCGCCATGTCCGACCGCATCTGCCTGATGAACCATGCCAGGATCGAGCAGCTCGGCACGCCGCGCGAGATCTACGAGCGGCCGCGCACCGCCTTCGCCGCCGACTTCATCGGCATTTCCAACATCTTCCGCGGCCGCTGGGACGGCAATGGCGCGATCGACACCGCCCATGGCCGCTTCGCCCTGCCGAGCGGCGCGCGCTGCCAGAGCCAGGAGGCCGCCCTCGTCATTCGCCCGGAGAACCTGCATCTCGGGGCGCGAGACGGCAATGCCGTGAACGGGCGTGTCTGCGAGGTCGTCTATGCCGGCTCGGAGACGCGCGTCATCGCCGCGCTCGAAGACGGCAGCCAACTCGTGCTGAGGCTGGGGCCGGACGATGCCGTGCCCGCGATCGACGAGGCCATCATCGCCGGCTGGTCGCGCGACAAGGCGGTGCTGGTCGCATGAGCGCGGTGCCTCTCAGCGGCGCCCCGGCGCACTCGGCCAGGCTGCGTTTCGGCGCCCTCTGGCTGGCGGTGCCCGGCCTGCTCTTCCTGGCGGTGTTCTTCGTCTATCCGGTCGCGCAGCTCCTCGGCCTGAGCCTCGTCGATCCCGAGAGCAAGGCGCTTTCGACCGGCGCCTATCAGCGCATCGCCGCGACCGATGTCTATCTGCGCGTGCTCGGCATCACCTTCCGCATCGCCGGCTGGACGGCGGTCTGGTCGCTGCTGATCGGCTATCCGCTCGCCTACTGGCTGGCGCGCCTGCCCGACATGTTCCGCGGGCGCATGCTGCTCTTCGTCATGGTGCCGTTCTGGACGAGCTATCTCGTCAAGACCTTCGCCTGGATGATCGTGCTCGGCCGCAGCGGCATCATCAACTCGCTGGCGACCGGCTCGGGCATCGTCGACCAGCCGCTGCCGCTGCTGCACAACGAGTTTGGCGTCATGGTCGGCATGGTCCATGCCATGGTGCCGCTCGCGGTCATGACCATGCTGCCGGTGATGACCGGCATCGATCGCCGTCTCGTCCAGGCGGCGCAGACGCTCGGAGCCGCGCCGGCGCGTGCCTTCTGGCTGGTCTACTTCAAGCTCTCGCTGCCGGGCGTCGCGGCGGCCGGCCTGCTCGTCTTCATCTCCTCGCTCGGCTTCTTCATCGTGCCGGCCTTCCTCGGCGGGCGTCAGCAGACCATGCTCGCACAGCTCATCATCACGCAGGTGCAGGAGCTGCTGAACTGGTCCTTCGCCGGCGCGCTGTCAGCATTGATGCTCGCCGCCGCCCTCGTCTCCTGCGTGATCTACGACAGGCTGTTCGGGCTCTCGACGATCGCCGGCGGCTCCGCGCAGGTCGGCACCGGGCGCATCCGCGACCTCGGCCTGGCGATCCTCGGCGCTGTCGCTGCCACGGCAGCCAGGCTGGGCGCACTCGCCCAGGCGCTGCTCGGCAAGCGCCTCTGCGTGCTGCTGCTGCCGGGCTTCTGCTGGCTGGTCATCGCCTTCCTGGTGCTGCCGACCCTGCTCGTCATCCCGCTCGCCTTCACCTCCTCGCAATTCCTGGAGTTCCCGCCGCCGGGCTATGGGCTGAGCTGGTTCGAGACCTATTTCAGCTCGCCGCTCTGGATCCAGGCGACGATCCGCTCCTTTGCCGTCGCCTTCGTCACCGCCATCGCTGCGACCGCGATCGGCGGCTTCGCCGCGCTTGCGCTGGCCAACAGCCGCACGCGCTGGGCCGGACTGATCTTCGCCTTCTTCCTCGCGCCGATGATCGTGCCGCGCATCGTCATCGCGGTCGGGCTGTTCTATCTTTTCGCGCGAATGGGCCTGATCGCGACCGATCTCGGCCTCGTCATCGGCCACACCGTGCTGGCGATCCCGTTCACGCTGGTGACCATCGCCGCGGTTTTGAAGACCTATGACCAGCGCCTCGACCAGGCTGCAGCGACGCTCGGCGCCAACCGTTTGCGGACGCTGACCGGCGTCACCATCCCGCTGGTCAAGGGCGGCCTCGTCGCCGCTTTCCTCTTCGCCTTCATCACCTCCTTCGACGAGCTGACCATCGCGATCTTCGTCTCGGGCGGCATCAAGACGACGCTGCCGAAGCAGATGTGGGACGACATGATCCTGCAGCTCAATCCGACGCTCGCGGCGGTCTCCGTCGTCGTCTTCGTCGTGGTGACGGCGATGCTGCTCATCGCGGAACGCTTCCGCTCCTCCTCCTGACCGACCAGCGACCATGACGATCCCTGACGACGGCTTCGTGAGCCTTCTGACAACCCGTGCCGCGGCGGAGCCGGAGCGCGTCTATGCACGCTTCTGCGGCGAGCCTCTGACCTATGCTGGGCTCGATCGGCGCTCGGCCGCCTTCGCCACCTATCTCAGAACACGCGGCATCGTCGCCGGCGACCGGGTCGCCGTGATGATGCGCAATTCGATCGCGACGATCGCGGTGGTCTTCGGGCTCGCTCGCGCCGGCGTCGCCTGGGTACCGGTCAATGCGCAGCAGCGCGGCGAGGGGCTGCGCTATCTGCTGACGCACTCGCAGCCGCGCCTCGTCGTCGCCGATGCCGAGCTCGCGTCCCAGATCGCAGAGGCGATGGGCTCGGAACCGGAACTGCCGCTGCTATTGCATGCTCCGGGCGGCGAGCTCGACGCCGTTCTGGCTCGCAACGAGCGCTTCGACGAGCCGGCTCCGGCTGCCGATGCCGTCTTCGCCATCATGTACACCTCCGGCACCACCGGGCGGCCGAAGGGTGTGATCGTCTCGCACCGCATGCTCCGGCTCGCGGCGGAGAGCGTGGCGCGACTGTCGGATGCGCGGCCGGATGATGTCTTCTTCGTCTGGGAGCCGCTCTACCATATCGGCGGCGCGCAGCTTCTGCCGCTACCGATGATCAGCGGCGTCACTCTCGCCATGGTCGAGCGCTTCAGCGCCAGCCGCTTCTGGGATCAGGTCAGGGAGGAGGGGGCGACCCATATCCATTATCTCGGCGGAATCCTGCAGATCCTGCTCAAGCAGCCGCCTTCGCCGCGCGATCGCGACCACGGCGTGCGCATCGCCTGGGGCGGCGGCTGTCCGCCGGATATCTGGCCACAGTTCGCCGACCGCTTCGGCATCGACATTCGCGAATGCTATGGCATGACGGAAGCCTCCAGCCTCACGACCTGCAATGTGACGGGGGTGCTCGGCTCCGTCGGCCGGCCGCTGCCCTGGTTCACGGTGAAGCTGCTCGACGGTGAGGGGCGGCCGGTCGCCATAGGCGAGCGCGGCGAGATCGTGATCGAGGCCAGCATCGAGGGCGCGATCTTCCCCGGCTATCTCGACAATCCCGAGGCGACCGCGAAGGCCCTGCGCGAGGACGGCTTCCACACCGGCGATCTCGGCTCCTTCGATGCCGATGGCAATCTCTTCTTTCACGGCCGGATGACCGACAGCGTGCGCTGCCGCGGTGAGAACGTCTCGGCCTGGGAGGTCGAGCATGTCGCGGCCGAGCACGAGGCGGTCGAGGATTGTGCGATGATCGGCGTCACGGCGGATGTCGGCGAGCAGGACATCAAGCTCTTCGTCAAGCCCCGCGGCGGTGCCAGCATCGATCCGCAGGCACTCTCAGGCTGGCTCGGCCAGCGCCTCGCGCCCTATCAGAACCCGCGCTACATCGCCGTCGTCGACGAGTTCGAGCGCACGGCGAGCCAGCGCATCATGAAGCACAAGCTCTCGGCCCGGCTCGACGATTGCTGGGACCGGGCCGCCATCGCGACGAGGCTCTGACATGGCCAGCTGCGACATCCTGATCTCGGGCACCGGCGGCTTTGCCGCGCGCATCGCCTTCGACATCGCCGCGACGGCCGAGGACCCCGTCGAAGTCGTCATCGCCGGCCGCAATCGCGAGCGCCTGAACTGGCTGCGGACCGCAGCGAACGCCCGCGCGGCGCTGTTCGGCAAGAATGCGCGCTTCAGGACGCATGCCATCGATCTCCTTGAGCCTGACGCCTCCGACGCGCTGCTCGCCGCGACCGATCCGCAGATCGTCGTGCAGGCGGCCTCGATCCAGACCTCGCAGGTGATCGCCCAGAGCGGCAATGCCTGGACGCGGCTGGTGGCCGAGGGCGGCCTCAGCGCTACGGCGGTCTTCCAGGCGCTGATCAGCTCGCGCGTCGCGGCCGCGATCACCCGCAGCGGCAAGCCGGTGACGCTGGTCAATTGCAGCTTTCCCGATGTCGTCAACGGCATCATCACGGCGCTCGGCCATGACGTCGCCTGCGGCATGGGCAATGTCGCGATCCTCTCCAATGTCTTCGCCGGCTCGGCCGCCACGCCGCCGGGAGCCGAGGTCAAGGTCCTCGCGCATTACCAGAACCTCGCTGCCTGGCGCCGCCCTCCCGAGGAGCGTGGCGGGCAGGCACCGCGGGTCTGGCTGGACGGCACGGAGGTCGAGGATGTCTACGGACATTTCGCCGATATCCAGCTCACGCCCGAACCGGTCATCGAGATATCGGGTGCGAGCGGCGTTCCCATGTTGCTCGCCATGGCGGCCGGGCGATCATGGCGGGGGCATGTACCCGGCCCCAATGGCCTGCCCGGCGGCTATCCGGTCAGGCTGGCCGGGCGAGCGCTCGAGCTCGAACTCCCCATCGGACTATCGCAGGCCGATGCCATCGCCTGGAATGCCGCCTTCGAGGAGCGGAACGGCTTGGTCGTCTCGCCCGGTGGCTGGATCAGCTTCACCGGGATCCTGGGCGCAAGGCTCGGCGAGCATGTTGCCAGCCTCCGCAAAGGGTTTGCGGTCGGGGAGCTGGAAGCGGTCTGCGACGAGCTGCTGCAGCTTCGCGCCGCGCTGATGCGTGACGCCTAGGCAAGGCTCGCGCGCAAAGTTCATTATAGCGGACAGAAATGGGCGTTGTGCGGATTGTTTTTAGCTGCTTCAATAAACAGGATGTCTACCTGAGAATTCTCAACCCGAGGTATATATCGTAGTCTAGTCGACCTTCTTCTGCCGTCGCGTCAAAATTTAGACGGCATAAAATGCCGATTGACAACGCCGCCGGTCGATGGATCAATTCCGGTATATCGGAATAGTGAATCCTCCGAGATCGTCTTTGCGACAGGTGGGGCCGGATGAACTACCGCTGGGACTGGTCGGTCCTGATACGGGAGCCTTTCGTCGATTGGCTGTGGAGCGGCCTGCTCCTGACCCTGGCGATCAGCATCATGAGCTGGGCCGTCGCGCTGACGATCGGCATCGTGGTCGGCGTCGCCCGCAGTTCGCCCTGGCGCTTGGCTCGCTTGTTGGCCGGCATCTATATCGACGTGTTTCGCAGCGTGCCGCCGCTCGTCCAGCTGTTTCTCTGGTACTTCGTCCTGCCCGAGATCGTGCCGGACGCGGTCGGCCTGTGGTTGAAGCGTGACCTGCCTTATCCCGAGGTCGTCACCGCGGTGATCGCCATCGGCCTGTTCGCCGGGGCGCGCGTGGCCGAGCAGGTTCGCGCCGGCATCGAGGCCGTCGGCGCGCCGCTGTTGCCTGCAGCGCTCGCGACCGGCCTGCGCCCGATGCAGGCCTTCCGGCTGATCGCGCTGCCGCTCGGCCTGCGCGCCATCGTCGGGCCCCTGACCTCGGAATTCCTGATCACGATCAAACTGTCGTCGCTCAGCCTGACGATCGGCGTGCTCGAGCTGACCGCGCAGAGCCGCCATGTCGAGAACTACACCTTCCAGGGCTTCGAGGCCTTCACCTTCGCGACCATCGCCTATCTGGTCGTCGGCCTCAGCGCGACCGGGCTGATGCGCTTCATCGACGGCCGCATCGGCGGGGCCGCGCTGCGAAAGGCCGCGACGTGAGCGATTTCGACTGGGGCGTCATCGCCCGCTCGTCCTGGTTCCTCGCCGAGGGCATGGCGCTGAGCGCGCTGCTCGTGCTGGTCGCGACGCTGGGCGGCCTCGTCGTCGGCTTCGGGCTGGCGCTGATGCGGCTGTCGACGCACCGGCTGATCTCGGTCCCGGCGGCAGCCTATGTCACGGTGATGCGCTCGCTGCCGCTGGTACTGGTGCTGTTCTGGTTCTACTTCCTGATCCCTCTCGCCATCGGCCGGCCGGTCGGCTCGCTCACCGCGGCCCTGATCGCTTTCGTCCTGTTCGAGGCGGCGTTCTATTGCGAGATCGTCCGCGCCGGCATCGCCAGCGTCCGCACGGGGCAGAGCGATGCGGGGCTGGCGACGGGCCTGCGCCGCTGGCAGGTGCTGCGGCTGATCGTGATGCCGCAGGCGCTGCGGGCGATGGGGCCGCTGATCCTCAACCAGATCGTGATCGTCTTCCAGGACACCTCGCTGGTCTATGTCGTGTCGCTGCACGATTTCCTGACCGCAGCGAGCGTCATTGCCTCGCGCGACGGCCGCGCGACCGAAATGTATTTGCTGGTCGCCGTCGTCTATCTGGTGATCTGCCTCTCCGTCACGAAGGCGGCCGAGTTCTACAGGGGGAGGCGTCCGTCATGATCGTTCTCGACGACGTGCACAAATTCTACGGTTCGCAGCAGATCCTGCGCGGCTGCTCGGCCGAAATCCGTCTCGGCGAGGTCGTCGTGGTCTGCGGGCCGTCGGGATCCGGCAAGAGCACGTTGATCAAGTGCATCAACGGCCTGGTGCCTTTCGAGCAGGGCACGATCACGGTCGACGGCGTCTCGGTGTCCTCGCCCAAGACCGATCTTCCCGCCTTGCGCGCACGGATCGGCATGGTCTTCCAGAGCTTCGAGCTCTATCCGCACATGACCGCGCTGCAGAATGTCAGCCTGGCGCAGGTCCATGTGCTGAAGCGCTCGCAGAAGGAGGCCGATGAGCGCTCCGGGAAGATCCTGGCGCGGGTCGGGCTCGGCGACAAGCTCGGCAGCCGCCCGTCGCAATTGTCCGGCGGGCAGCAGCAGCGCGTCTCGATCGCGCGCGCCCTGGCGATGAACCCGCAGGCGATGCTGTTCGACGAGCCGACCTCGGCGCTCGACCCGGAGATGATCAACGAGGTCCTGGAGGTGATGCAGGAGCTCGCCCTCGAGGGCATGACCATGATCGTCGTCACCCATGAGATGGGCTTCGCCCAGCGCGTCGCCAATCGCGTCCTGTTCATGGACCGCGGCGAGATCGTCGAGGACACCCCCAAGGACCAGTTCTTCTCGGCGCCCTCATCCGAGCGGGCGAAGCAGTTCCTCAAGCAGGTCCTGACCCACTGAGGGGCCGATGAGCGAGCTGAACGCCCCCCGGATCGGCCCGCTTCTGCAAAGCCGCCGCAAGGAGCGGGGCCTGACGCTGCAGCAGCTCTCGGCGCTGTCGGGCGTCTCGAAGTCGATGCTGTCGCAGATCGAGCGGGGCGAGGCCAATCCGACCTTCGCCGTGCTCTGGAGTCTGACCCGCGGCCTGGGGATCAACTTCGTCACCCTGCTCGGGGAGAGCGCGGCGCCGGCCGGCGACGGCAACGCCATCGAGGTGCTGCCGCTGCAGCATACGCCGACGATCCGCAGCGCCGACAATTCCTGCCAATTGCGCATCCTGAGCCCGCCCAGCCTGTCCGGCGACATCGAATGGTACGATGTCGAGATCGCCCCCGGCGGCTGCCTCGACAGCGCGCCCCATGCCGCCGGAGCGGTCGAGCATTTCACCGCGCTGTCGGGTGAGTTCGTCATCGCCAGCGGGACGTCGCGCCATCTGCTCCGGCAGGGCGAGACGGCGCGCTATCCGGTCGATGTGGCGCATTCCATCAGCAATCCGCTGGAGAAGCCGTCGCGCGGGCTGATGGTGCTGCTCTACCGCAACTCGTCGAAGGGGCGGCATGCTCCCTGAGACGCGACCAGATCCGAATGCTGGCTCCTCCGAAGCGGCCGGCCCGCTTCGCAGAGGGCTGCGTTTCCTTGCAGAAAAGGTGATTTCATATGCGCGTTAGCATCCTGGGTGCCGGGGCGGCTGCCTGTGGCGCCGCGGCCCATTTGTCGGTCATGGGACATGACCCGATGCTCTGGTCGCCCTCCGGCCGGAGTACGCAGGCGCTCGCGGCCGGGGCGCCGCTGCGGGCGAGCGGGGCGATCGAGACCAGTTTCCACCCGCGCATCGCAGCCAGCGCCGAGGACGCCGTCGCCACGGCCGATGTTGTGATGCTGGCGATGCCGGGCTATGCCCACAAGCTGGCCTTCGACGCGATCGCACCGCATCTGCGGGATGGGCAGCCCGTCATCGTCAGCTCGCATGCCTCGTTCGGCGCGCTCTATCTGTCGCGGCTGCTGGCGGCCCGGAAGGTCCGCCTGCCGATCATCGCCTGGGGCACGACGCTGACGACCGGGCGCAAGGCCTCGCCGACCGAGGTCGCGGTGAATTCGCTGCGCTCGAAGATCGATCTGGCGACTGTGCCGCAAAGCGCCGCCAAGGAGGGGCTGGCGCTCTGCACTGCCCTGTTCGGCGAGCGCTTCGTCGACCGCGAGGGGCTGCTCGCGATCGCGTTGAGCAATCTCAACCCGCAGAATCATCTCGGCATCGCCGTCTTCAACCTGACGCGGATGGAGCGCGGCGAAAGCTGGGGCCAGGCGGAGAACGTCACGCCGGCGGTCGGGCGGGTGATGGAGGCGCTCGACGCCGAGCGGCTCGCCATCGCCGAGGCCTTCGGCGTCTCGGTCCGCACGATCCGCGAGCACTATGCCTTTTCCTACCAGCTGCCGGTCGCCAGCATCGCGCAGATGAACGCCGAGCTGCACGAGCGCGGCAAGGGCGGCTTCGGCCCCGCGACCCTTGATACCCGCTATGTCCTCGAGGATGCACCCTATGGCCTGCTGCCGACCGTGCTGCTCGGCCGGCTCGTCGGGCGCCCGGCAACCCTGCACGAGGCGGGGCTGACCCTGCTCTCGGCCGCTTATGGCCGCGACTTCACCCGCGAGAACGAGTTGCTGCCGGCGCTCGGCTTCGACGGGATGACGCGCGAGGACCTGGCCGCGCGGGCGAGGGATGGTTTCTAATACCGTCCTTTATTGAGGGCGGACACCAGGCGAGCGATCGCAAAAAGGGAGAGAGCGAATGAGAGTCCATCTTGCTGCAGCCGCGGGCGCGTGCCTGGCCCTGACCCTCGCAGGTTCGGCCGCCAAGGCCCAGGAGGTCGACGCGATCGTCAAGAAATTGCGGGAGACGCAGACCATCACCATGGGCGTGCGCGAGGCGCTGTTCCCGTTCAGCTTCATCGACGACAACAAGAACCCGACGGGCTACGCGGTCGAGTTCTGCAAGCGCATCATCGATGACATCAAGACCGAGCTGAACCTGCCCGAGATCAAGATCAAATATGTGCCGACGACGATCCAGAACCGGCAGGCGCTCGTCGCCAACGGCACGATCGACCTCGAATGCGAGGGGACGGTCAACACCTTCGGCCGCAACAAGCAGGTCGATTTCTCCTCGGTCAGCCATGTCTCGTCGAGCCGGCTTCTGATCCTCAAGAGCTCCGGCATCAAGAACTATGACGACCTCAACGGCAAGATCGTCGCCGTGGCGACGGGCGGTACCAGCGAGCCCGACCTCAAGAAGCTGGTGGCCGAGCGCAAGCTCAATCTGCGCGTCATCAATGTCGACGACCACGCCGCCGCGCTGATCGCCGTCGAGACCCGCCGGGCCGACGCCTATTTCAGCGACAACGGCGCATTCTACGGGCTGATCAAGCAGTCGAAGAAGCCGGACGCGCTCGAGATCGTCGGTGACGAATACGGCTACGCGCCGCAGGGCTTCATGGTGCCCAAGCTCAATCCGACCATCCTTTGGATCGTCAATCACACCATGGGCAAGATGTTCAAGTCGGGCGAGGCCGAAGCTTTGTACCTGAAGTGGTTCGGGCCGCTGGGCGGCAGCGTCAGCCCGAAATTGAGGGCCGCCTGGGCGACGCAATCCTACGCCGAGTGAGCGCAGCGACCGACGCCGCGTGAAGACCGAACCCGCCATGGCGACCATGGCGGGTTCGACTGGCTCAGGTCGAAACAGGGCATCGCCCCTGTTCGGGATCGTTTGGGTCGCTATGGCTCGGTCGGTTCGCCGAGCGTGTGCATCAGACGGTTGGCCCAGCCGAAGATGGCCGCGGAGAAGACGAGGTCCACCGCTTCGAGCATATCGAGGCCGGCCGCCTGGAGATTGCTGGCCGCCGTCTCCCCGACGGCAGGGGGCGCCTCGGACAGCTCGGCGGCGAAATCGAAGATCGCCTGGTCGCGCGGTTCGAGCCTGGCGTCGCGCTCGTCACGGAAGATCGCGTCCATCACCTCCGGGCGCTTGCTCAGGCCGTTGAAGCGCGAGGCGTGGACGGCCGCGCAATAGATGCAGCGGTTGACGACGGAAGCCCCGACCGCGCCGAGCTCGCGCTCGGCCGAGGTCAGCCCGTCCTTGCCATACATGATCTGGTTGAAGAGCGGCGAGCGCACGGCCAGCGATTCCGGGTCGTGCGCCAGCGTCAGCACATAGGGTGACACGCCCTTGTTCGAGGGCGTCACCTGCATGGCCGCCATCTGCTCCGGCGTCGCCTTGGCGAGGTCGACCGGCGTGACGTAGGGCAACCAGACCGGGACCTTGGTCGTGAAGGACTGGACGACATGGCTCATGACTTCGCTCCTCCCAAGGCCTGCAGCCCGGCGATGACGCGTGCCTGGTAGTTCACGAAGGCGGCGAGCTCGGCGAGACGAACGATATCGGGCTCGCTGACGCCGGCCGCCGTGAGCGCCGCGATGTCCTGGCGCGTAGCCTCGCGCGGGCGCAGTGTCAGCAGGTCCGAATGGGCGACGATCGCGGCGACGCGCGTCCGTTCCGCCGGCGCCGGCTCGGGCGCCTGCATCTCGCCGCTGGCGTGCATCAGTGCGTTGTAATGGGCCGCGAGCGCCGGCTGCGCATTCTGGCGCGCCATGCGGGCGGCGAGCGCGGCGCGCA
>Ga0102589_1001239_pt1 | contig 36862 bp, 37 predicted proteins | sample AraplaMF_Col_mLB_FD_76858 | JGI IMG/M metagenome (GOLD analysis project Ga0102589, IMG submission 76858) | Arabidopsis root microbial communities from the University of North Carolina, USA - plate scrape MF_Col_mLB | ecosystem: Host-associated > Plants > Roots > Endosphere | place: USA...
ACCGTGCCAATCGGCACCGGCGAGTTGCGCAAAATCCATTCGCGGGTTTCATGGATGTTCTCGCCGGTCGAGAGATCCATCACGGTATCTGCGCCCCAGCGAATCGACCAGACCAGCTTGTCGACTTCTTCCTCAATGCTCGAGGTGACCGCCGAGTTCCCGATGTTGGCGTTGACCTTGATCAGGAAGTTGCGGCCGATGATCATGGGCTCGCTTTCCGGGTGGTTGATGTTGCTCGGAATCACCGCACGGCCGCGCGCCACCTCGTCGCGCACGAACTCGGCCGTGATCTCTTTCGGGATGGCGGCATTGAAGGAATGGCCGGCCTTGGGCAGGCGCTCAGTCTTCAGGCGCTCGGCCAGCTGCGCGCGCACCAGGTTCTCGCGCACCGCGATGTATTCCATCTCCGGCGTGATGATGCCTTTGCGCGCGTAATGCATTTGCGACACATTGGCGCCCGCCTTGGCGCGGCGCGGCACAGGCGCATGCGCCATGCGCAGCGCGGCCAGGGCTGGGTCGTTCAGGCGCTGGCGGCCGTAGGCGCTGCTGATGCCGGCCAGGGCTTCGGTGTCCTGGCGCTCGTTGATCCAGGCGCCGCGCAGGGGCGGCAGGCCGCGCGTGATGTCGATGGTCGCAGCCGGGTCGGTGTAAATGCCCGAGGCGTCGTACAGGCGCAGCGGCGGGTTGGCCTCGCGGCGCGGCTCACCGGCGCCTTCGTGCACCAGGGTGTCGGTCAGCGTGACCTCGCGAAAAGGCACGCGGATGTCGGGGCGCGAGCCCTCAAGGTAAATCTTCGCCGAGCCGGGAAAGGGCGCGCGCGTGATGCGCCCCGTGAGGTCTTGGGTGTCAACGGTGAGTCGGGTTTTGGCCATGTGTTTCTCCAGGAGGTGGGGTGCCTGCTGGGGAGCCGGGGGGTCCGTGGGGGCGGCGTCTGGGGGTGCCGCTACGGAGTGCCGGAGCCAATTGCGTTGTTCCCTACGCGGGGATGACCCCGATCAGGTTCAGCGGGTCTCGCAAACTGCGATCTCAGCCTTGGCATTCCTTGCGAAACATCCTTGGCACCCCGACAAGCTGGAGCCATTGTAGGCACCCCGTGCGCCCATGGCAAATGACCGAGTTCACAAGCCGACAAAGCCAGCAGGGGCCGCGGAACTGGCCTTGGCCTGTCCTGAGCCTGCCGAAGGGCCAGGCCGAAGGCGCCGTCCCCTGCAAGGGGAGAGGGCTACACACAGTGAGCTCCAACAGGGGTGAGCTTTTAACTAACTTTACAAATCCTCATCGCCCGTGCAACGGCGTGGATACAGAGCGCCGCCAAACTTGCGTTCAACCTGAAGCCAAAAGCCGTATGTCACGGCTGTGGATTTCAGGCATCTTCTCCCCGAAAGGAAGTTCCATGAAATTCGCATCCTTCATCAAGCCGTCCGCATCCCTCAACAGCATCGTATTGGCCGGCCTGCTGGCCACGGTTGGCGCCGGCGCCATGGCGCAAACGCCACCCCCGCCCGCCGGCTCGCCGCCTGCCGCCGGCGCGCGTGAAGGCCGTATGGGCCCCCACGACCCCGCCAAGATGCAGGCCATGATCGCGAAGCACCAGGCCGAGCTCAAGGCCAAGCTTAAGCTCACCCCCGCCCAGGAAGGCGCATGGACCAGCTACACCGCCGCCATGCAGCCGCCCGCACATGGCGCACGCCCCACGCCTGAGCAGCGCGCTGAGTTCGACAAGCTCACCACGCCCCAGCGCATCGACAAGATGAAGGAAATGCGCGCCCAGCGCATGGCCGAAATGAACGCGGCCATGGACAAGCGCGGCGAAGCCACCAAGGCCTTCTATGCCGTGCTGAGCCCCGAGCAGCAAAAGACCTTTGACGCCGAGCACAAAAAGCACGGCCCACGCGGCGGCCACCGCGAACACGGCGGCCCCGCCCCGCAAAAGGGCTGAGCACAGTCTCTGAAGCCATCGGCCAGCCCGCACCGTCGCCAGGCCGGTGCGGGCTTTTTTGCGCTCGCCTGAAAACCGACGGACGCCGCCCCCAGCCCGCGTAGGACGGCATCGAATGCCCGTTTTTGCGCCGTATAGCCTCACTAAACTGGGCTGATGTCTTCAGTCCCAGCCGTCCGAAAGGGCCAGGCGCCGCCCGTTTTGTCGCGCGAAGCTTTCCACGAGCGCTTCATGCAGTCTTTTGTGGACCCGGCCTTTCGCACCGAAGACCCCGCCATCGCACGCATTGAGGCCCTGGCCTGGGACGCCTACCAGGAAGGCCGCAAGGCGCCGCACACACGCAAGGCCGGCGAGGGTTTTGCCGACCCCGATTACGACCTGTCGACCGAATGGCTGGAAACCCGCGCACGCCTGCAGCAGGCCCAAGCCGAGTGGAAAGACTCCGCCACGCCGTCCCGCGTGCTGCTTGTCTGCGGTTCGTCCCGCAACGACGGGACCTGCCCGGGCGAAATCTCCAAGACCTGGCGACTGCTGAATGCCGCGAAAACCACGCTGGAAGGCGCGGGCATGGAAACCGATGTGCTGGACCTCAGCCTGCTCACGTCCGGCTACCAGTTGCACATCCATCCCTGCAAGGGCTGCGTCTCCACCGCCATGCCGCTGTGCCACTGGCCCTGCAGCTGCTACCCCAACCACGCGCTGGGGCAGACCGGCGACTGGATGGCCGAGATCTACGAACGCTGGACGGCCGCGCACGGCGTCATCATCCTCACGCCGGTGTACTGGTACCAGTCGCCCAGCCCGCTCAAGCTCATGATGGACCGCCTGGTCTGCGCCGATGGCGGCAACCCCGATCCCACCAGCACCCACGGCAAAAAACCGGATGAAGCCAAGGCGCTCGAGCTGAAAGGCTGGGACTATCCCAAGCACCTGGCCGGCCGCGCCTACGGCCTGGTGGTGCACGGCGATGTGGCCGGCATCGAGGGCACGCGGCGCGGCCTGAGCGACTGGCTGGACTGGATGGGCCTGGTGGACGCCGGCAGCCTAGCCCGGCTGGACCGCTACATCGGCTACTACGAGCCCTATGCCACCAGCCACGACACGCTGGATGCCGACCAGGCCGTGCTGGCCGAAGTGCGCAATGTGGCGAGTGCGGTGGCCGGCGCAGTCAAGGCGCTGCGCGACGGCAGGCTGTCACAGCCCGACAAAGACCTGGCGCGGCCGCGGCTTAAATAGCTGGACGGCAAAAAGCCGGGCCGCGAGGCATACCCCGCGCCCGGCCTTGGTTCAGCCCGGTTGGGTCTTGTGGGGCTTAGTGAGCGCCACCGCTGACACCCGCGCCACCCTGGACACTGCCTTGAACGCCGCCCTGGACGCTGCCGGCGGCATTACCCACACCGTTGCTCACGCCGTTGTAAGTGCGCCGTGCGCCGCTCTTCACGGCGTTGCCCGTGCGGGCGGCGGCACGCCCAGTGGCGCGTGCAGTGCTGTCCACCGCGCCTGCGGTTTGCGCGCCAAGGGAGCTTGTGCCCGAGGCATTGGCGCCTACGCCGGCACCTGCGCCCACACGGCCGCCGGCCGTACCCATGCCGCTGTCGCCACCGCCGGTTGCATTCGCGCGCGTGGCGGCATCAATGTTGGTGTTCTGGCCGGCATTGACACCCAGGTTGACGCCAAGGCCTGCCCCGGCATTGCCGCCGGATACACCGGCGCCCGCGCCGGCACCTACACCTACCCCCAGGCCTTGCGCATAGGCGCCAGGGGCGGCCAGCGCGGCAGCCAGGGTCAGCGCCACAGCGCCGGGAATCGAGCGAATCAAGAATTTGGACATTTCAATCTCCTTCAAAAAAGACGGGGGGCTTTGGTCAGCAGCACCCCGCCAGGCAGGGCCGCAGCACGGTGCGCTACGGCTCCCCTTGCCGTGCAAAGCCGGGATGGCGTTTCACGGCCGGGACTCTTCAGCGCGGGCTGGCCGTTTAATGGGTACCACCCACGTCGGGACCTTGCTTGCCGCCGGTGGAGGTGGCAGCTGCAGCACGTGCGGCGGAGTTCTGGGCACGTTTAGCCGCGCGTTTTTCGCGCTTGGCGGCCTTGGCTGCCGCACGGTCGGCCTTGGCGGCCGTACGTGCCTCGGGGGTCTTTGCCGTGCCGCCCATAGGGGCCGCCGCGACCTGGTCCTGTGCCTTGGTGCTTCCGGGCGGCGTCGTGGTATCGACCTGCGCATGGACTTGCGCGCCCAGCAACAAGGCGGAAACAATCGCAGCCGCTGCGGGAATGGACTTCATCGAAATTTTCGTCATGGTGATTTCCTCTTCGGTTGGCCCCATTGGATGAGGCGCATTGAACAAACAGGCCCTGATGTCTGATTACGGGGCTGGGTTTCAATTTAGGGGCCGGGTTGGGGCGAATGTGCCGGAGAGGCCCGCCGCGCCGTGTAGGACACTGCGCCCGCAGTGTGTGGTTGCGCCCTCTTGCGTGAACCTGTTCACGCCGCAGGGTCTGCCTGCTCGTGTACAAATAAGTTTCTGTCCTACATCTGGAAAAAGATGCGCGGGGCCACAATAACCTGCGCATGACCCGCCTCCCCGGTGCTGTCGCGTTTCCCCCTCTTCTTATGCAAAATTCGCCTCCTGAATCCTCCCGCCGCCGCGCTCCCGATGCGCTGTCTGTCGCCGTGCCCGTCACGCCGCCCAAAGCGGGTACACGCGTCGACATGGCCGCGGTGGAGGCCGACACCCAGACTGCGCTGGCGGCGGTGAGCCCCGAGTCCTCCTTTTCCTTCAAGGTGCTCACGGTCAACATCCACAAGGGCTTTACCTTCTTCAACCGCAAATTCATCCTGCCCGAGCTGCGCGAGGCCGTGCGCAGCGTGGGCGCCGATGTGGTCTTCCTGCAGGAAGTAACCGGCAACCACGTCAAGCACGCCGACAAGTTCGACAACTATCCCGAGACGCCGCACTACGAATTCCTGGCCGACACCATCTGGCCGCAGTTCGCCTACGGCCGCAACGCCGTCTACACCAACGGCCACCACGGCAATGCGGTGCTGTCGAAATTTCCCATAGTGCGGTTTGAAAACCGCGACGTCTCCATCAGCGGCCCCGAGCGCCGCGGCCTGCTGCATTGCGAACTGCAGATCCCCGGCCGCAGCGTCAACGTGCACGCCATCTGTGTGCACCTGGGCCTGATGGAAACCCACCGCGAGCAGCAGATGGACATGCTGTGCGAGCTGGTGCGCAAGGACATCCCGCCGCACGCCCCCGTGGTCGTCGCCGGCGACTTCAACGACTGGCGGCACCGCGCCCACGCGCGGCTGGAACAAGGCGCCGAGCTGCATGAAGTCTTTGTGCAGGCCAACGGCAAGGCGGCCCGCACCTTTCCCGCCCGCATGCCCCTGCTGCGCCTGGACCGCATCTATGTGCGCAACGCCATAGGCCATGCGCCCGTGGTGCTGCCGTTGCGGCCCTGGTCGCATCTGTCCGATCACGCGCCGCTAGCGGCGGAAATCGAGCTCTAGAACATGGCCCCCACGCTTTTCGCTTCGCGTAATGCGCTGCCCCCCGAGGGGGCCGCTGCGCCTGCGGCCCGGCAAAGCCGGTTCCGCGGCCCCTGCTGGCTTGAAGTCCGGAGGGCGGCATGAGCCGGTGGGTGAGTGGCAACCAATTTCGTTTGCTCGAAAACGGCGAGGAATTTTTCCCGCGCGTATTCGAATGCATCGCGGCGGCCAGGCGCGAGGTCGTGCTGGAAACCTTCATCCTGTTTGAAGACAAGGTCGGTGAAGAGCTGCATGCGGCCCTGCACCAGGCCGCGCGGCGCGGCGTGCAGGTCGATGTGACCATTGACGGCTACGGCTCGCCCGACCTGTCGCCCGAGTTCATCTCAACGCTGGTGCGCGCCGGCGTGCGCGTGCATGTGTTCGACCCCGGCCCCAAGCTGTGGGGCTGGCGCACCAACCTGTTTCGCCGCATGCACCGCAAGATCGTGGTGATCGACGGCGAGCGCGCCTTTGTCGGCGGCATCAACTACTCGGCCGACCACCTGGCCGACTTCGGGCCGCAGGCCAAGCAGGACTACGCCGTCGAGGTCGAAGGCCCCATCGTCGCCGACATCCACAGTTTTGTGCGGCGCGCCCTGGCCGCCGGGCAGCGCAACGCCGGCGCTGAGCCGCCCGCGGGCCTGCGCGAGCGCTTCTCCACCCGCGCGCGCTCCATCGCCGGCGCCTGGCGCGGCGACAACGTTCCCGCGCCGGCGGGCGAGGCCTCCGCGCTCTTCGTCACGCGCGACAACCGCAAGCACACCAACGACATCGAGCGGCACTACCGCGCCGCCATCCGCACGGCGCGCAAGCGCGTCGTCATCGCCAACGCCTACTTCTTCCCCGGCTACCGGCTGCTCAGGGAAATGCGCCACGCCGCGCGGCGCGGCGTGGACGTGCGCCTCATCCTGCAGGGCGAGCCCGACATGGCCATCGTCAAGACCGCCGCCAGCATGCTCTACCACCACCTGCTGGACGCCGGCGTGCGCATCTACGAATACTGCGAGCGGCCGCTGCACGGCAAGGTGGCCGTCATCGACGACGAATGGGCCACCGTGGGCTCCAGCAATCTCGACCCGCTCAGCCTCTCGCTGAACCTGGAGGCCAACGTCGTCATCCGCGACCGCGGCTTCAACCAGGAGCTGGGCGCGCGGCTCGACGCCCTGATCCAGAACAGCTGCAAACAGGTCACCCATGAAGCCCTCGTGGAACCCACCTGGTGGCGCACCGTACGCAGCTATTTCGTGTTCCACCTGCTGCGCCGCTACCCGGCCTGGGCCGGCTGGTTGCCGGCGCACACGCCACGCATCACGCCCGCCCACCTTCCCACCCCCGCCGGCCCCACCGGCCGCGATCCCGAGCCGGTGAGCCAGGCCAAAGCCGTATGAGAACCTGATGGCTCCAAGCAGCAGCCAGACCCTTGCGCGCGTCCCGCTGCGCAGCCGGGCCTGGTGGCCCTGGTTCAGGCGCGGCGCCACCACCGTGTTCTTTGCGCTGGTCGCCTGGCTTCTGGTGTCGCAGGCGCGCACCATCGCGTGGAGCGAAGTGCTCAGCTCCCTGGAGGACTATCCCCTTACCGCCGCCTGGGGCGCCGTGGCTCTGGCCGTTTGCAGCTTCACGCTGTATAGCTGCTTTGACCTCCTGGGCCGGCATTACACCCGCCATGCGCTGCGCGCCTCCACCGTGATGCTGGTGACCTTCACCAGCTATGCCTTCAACCTCAACCTCGGCTCGCTGGTGGGCGGCGTGGCCTTTCGCTTTCGCCTGTACTCGCGCCTGGGCCTGCGGCCCGGCGCCATCACGCGCATCATGTCCATCAGCATGCTGGCCAACTGGATGGGTTATGTGCTACTGGCAGGCCTGGTGTTCAGCCTGCACCCGCCCATGCTGCCGCCGGACTGGCCCGTCACCGCAGGCCACCTGCGCCTGGCCGGCGTGATGCTGCTCGCGGCGGCTGCGGGCTACCTGGCCATCTGCAGCTTCACGCGCCGGCGCCACTACGAGCTGCGCGGCCACACCATAGAGCTGCCTTCGCCGCGGCTGGCCGTGCTGCAGCTGCTGATGGGCGCCGGCAACTGGCTCACCATGTCGGGCATCCTGTACATCCTGCTGCAGCACCGCATCGAGTTCTCTGCCGTCGCCAGCGTGCTGCTGCTGGCGGCCGTGGCCGGCGTCATCACCCATATCCCGGGTGGGCTGGGCGTGCTGGAGGCGGTCTTTGTCGCCCTGCTCTCGCACCTGATGCCGCAGGCCGAACTGCTCGCGGCCCTGGTGGCCTACCGCGTTATCTATTACCTGGCGCCGCTGGGTGTGGCAACGGCCGCCTACCTGGCGATGGAAGCCAGATCCAGACAACTGCGACAACAAAGGCGCTAGTCCCCGGCTTCTACCGCCCCGGCTCCTTCCCCCAGCGGGGGAAGGAGAAAAGAGGCGTTTTAGGCGGGAAAGCCACACGCCGTAGGGGTTTTGAGCCTCCACTGTGTCCATAATCACAAAACCCTGTATATTCATACAGTGTCTTGGTTTTGTCTTTCCTGGCGATGCGCCGCCCGCACCCAGGAATTCGGCTTCTTTGCCTACAGCGGCGTTTGAACTCGCTGCAGCACCATGAAGTCTGACCGTGAAGCAGAAAGGATTTTTCGCATGGGCGTGATGAATGACCTGCTGACGACCGACCTCTTTCCCCAGGCTGTGCTGCCCGTGGCGCTGCGCGGCCAGGCCGACTTTGAGGGTTTTCGCCGTGCCGCGCGAGGCATGCTGGCACAAAACATCCTGCCCGCGCAGGTTGACTGGCACTGCGACGGCGCGCCGCTCCAAGCCCCGCAAGCCGCCGGCACCGCGCACAGCCCGGCCTTTAGCGACGCTCCCGCCGTCAGCGTGCCGCCGGAATTCCTCGCGCTGTGCCAAGCCGCCGTCATGCACCGCAACCCGCAGCGCTTTCAGTTGCTCTACCGCTTGCTGTGGCGACTGGTGCATGAGCCCGAACTTCGCCACACCCCGCAGGACGCGGATATGGACCAGGCCCGCCGCATGGCCGACGAGGTGCGCGAAGACATACGCAAAATGAAAGCCCAGTTGCGCTTTCGCTCGGTGCAGGACGACAGCTTCAGGGCCAGGCCCCAGGATGGGCCGCTGCATGTCGCCAGCTACCAGCCCGAACACCACATCCTCGAAGCCGTCGCCCCGTTTTTTGCCAGACGCTTTTCCCTGATGCGCTGGGCCATCCTCACGCCCGAGGGCAGCGTCGAATCCGACTGCCTGGGTCCACAGGACTTCGCAGGCGGCTCGGCCGGCGATGGCCTGACAGCGCTGCGCTTCGGTCCCGGCGCAGATCCGCAAAGCGCACCGGCGCTGGATGCCGGCGAACAGCATTGGCTTGCGTATTACGAGCAGGTCTTTCACCCTGCGCGCCTGGCGCGGCGGCGCATGTTGCAAAAGCAGGTTGCGCCGCCGCGGTATCGGAAGGGGCGCGGCCTTGCCGGCCGTAAGGCTCATGTTGGCAAGGTGCCCGGCCCCGGGCGCATCGGGGGGCAGGCTCTTTCGCTCTAGCCGTCGGGCGAAGAGGCGAGGTCAACGCACATCCGCTGCCGGGTCTTGCTCCGGCCTCACTTCTTATCCGGCAACTCAATCTTCACCTCCAACACATCCAAATTGTCCTGCCGCTCCAACTGCAATTTGATGTGGTCGGGATTGATGGGAATGTATTTGGCAATCACCGCGATCAGGTCGCGTTGCAGTGCCGGAAGGTAATCGGGCTTGGGACTGCGGCCCGTGCGCTCATGCGCCAGGATGATCTGCAGCCTCTCTTTCGCGACGCTGGCGGTTTTTTTCTTTTCGCCGAGCAGGAAGGACAAAAAAGACGCCATGCCTTACTTCCCCCCAAACCAGCGCTTGAACAGGCCGGGCTTTTGCGCATCGATAAAGCGCATAGGCTTGTCTTTGTCGCCGAGGAAGCGGTCGACCACGTCCTTGTAGGCTTCGGAGACGTCGCTGCCGTTCATGTGCACGGCCGGCACGCCCTGGTTGGAGGCCTGCAGTACCGACTCGGATTCGGGAATGACGCCTATGAGCTTGATGCGCAAAATATCCTGGATGTCTTCGAGCGAGAGCATCTGGCCCTGGTCGACGCGACCGGGGTTGTAGCGGGTGATCAAGAGGTGTTCTTTGATCGGGTCGCCGCCGGCAATCGCGCGTTGGGTCTTGCTCGACAACATGCCCAGGATGCGGTCTGAGTCGCGCACCGAAGAAACTTCCGGGTTGGTCACCACCAGGGCCTCGTCGGCAAAGTGCATGGCCATCAGGGCACCGGTCTCAATGCCGGCGGGGGAGTCGCAGACGATGTACTCAAAATCCATTTCACCGAGGTCCTTGAGCACCTTCTCGACGCCGGTCTTGGTCAGCGCGTCCTTGTCGCGGGTCTGCGAGGCGGCCAGCACGTAGAGGTTGTGGCACTGCTTGTCCTTGATCAATGCCTGGTTCAGCGTGGCTTCGCCCTGGATCACGTTGATGAGGTCGTACACCACGCGGCGTTCGCAGCCCATGATGAGGTCCAGGTTGCGCAGGCCCACGTCGAAATCGATGACCGCGGTTTTATGGCCGCGCAGTGCCAGGCCGGTGGCAAAGCTGGCGCTGGTGGTGGTTTTGCCCACGCCGCCTTTGCCGGAGGTGACCACAATGATTTTTGCCATGCTTGAATTTCCTTGGAAACGGGAGAGAAAGAGTGAGGGTGTGTATGTCAATGCCTGCGCAGCACCCCGTTCGCCCTGAGCCTGTCGAAGGGCTTGGATCCTTCGACAGGCTCAGGGCGAACGGGATACCGGATGGACGGGTGAAGCGGAAAAGCACACATGCTTCAACTTCCCATCACATTCATCACCAGCTTGTCGCCCTCGTCGCCGGGCACCAGCCGCACCTGCGTGGGCTTGCCGGCCATGCCGGGCGGCAGCGGGTGTTCGCTGGTGCGGTAGACACCGGCGATCGACAGCAGCTCGGCCTCCAGCGCCAGCGAGAAGATGCGCGCCTCGGTGTTGCCGCGCGCGCCGGCCATGGCCTTGCCGCGCAGCGGCGCATAAACATGGATGTGGCCGTCGGCAATCACTTCGGCGCCGGCATTGACCATGGCCAGCACCACCAGGTCGCGGCCCCGCGCATAGACCTGCTGGCCGGAACGCAGGGGCTTGTCGACGACCAGGGCGCCCAGCGGTGCGGCGGGCGCCGATGCAACAGGGGCGGCAGGTGTTGGCGCGGGCGGCGCGGCTATGGGCCGGGCCGCCACCAGGTGCGCATCGGGCACGGGCAACAGGCCGGCCTGCAACGCGGCCGCCGTCTGCGCGGGGCTGCCGCCTTTGACGGCAATCGGCACCAGCTGGTAGCTGCCGAGCAGGCTGATCAGGGCAGGGAAGTCGATCTCGCCCGCCGCCGGCGGCAGCGGCGAGAGGTCGACCATCAGCGCGTCCTGGTCGAAAAAGTCGGGGATATCGCCAAAGCGCGCTTCGAGTTCGCGTGCCAGCGCGACGAGGTTGGTGGACTTGAGCAGCAAGGCCACCAGGGGCAGGTTGGCGCTTTTGATTTCAAAGGTGGCGGGAGTGGTGGCCTGGAGGGCGACGGTCATAGGCGCATGGGCGGAGAAAGCCGGCGAGCAGGGCGGCAAAAGAAAAGATGGCCGAGGGTAGCTCGCTGAGGAATGGATTCAGCCGCACGCTTTGTCGCAGTTGTGAGCGGGTGAAACTCTTTGAAGCCGTGTGCACGGCCTTGGTGCGCTGGTGCCGTCCATCGCCGTCCATCACCGGAAAGCGCTTTGGCATTGAATGCATGCGGCCCGCACCCATATGCTGGGCTCATTACCGGAACCCTGTTCATGAACTTCCTGCCGCTGGCGCTTGTAACCGCGCTGCTCCATGTTTACATCGGCGCACGCCTTGTTCCCGGGTTGGAGGCCCTTCCCCTTGGCCAGTGGCTGCTCATCATCGGTCTGGCACTGTCGGCGCTGCTGACGCCGCTGGGCCTGATGGCCGGGCGTGTGGCCAAACAACCGCTGGCCGACGTGCTTACCTGGGTGGGCCTGCTGTTCATGGGCCTGTTCTCGTCGATGTTTGTGCTGACGCTGGCGCGCGACGCCGGCTTGCTGCTGCTGTGGCTGGCCGACCTGTTGGCGCCCGGCCGCTTGCCGCTGGCCTGGCTGCGCATCGCCTCGGCCGAAGCCGTGCCGCTGCTGGGCCTGCTGGTCACCTTGCTGGGTTTTTTGAATGCGCGGCGCACCGCGGCCGTGGTCAGGGTGGACGTGCCCATCAAAGGCCTGCCGCCCGCGCTGCAGGGCTTTACCCTCGCGCAGCTCAGCGACATCCACGTGGGGCCGACCATCAAGCAGCCCTACCTGCAGCGCATTGTCGACAAGGTCAACGCGCTGGACGCCGACCTGGTGGCTATCACCGGCGACCTGGTGGACGGCAAGGTCAGCGAACTCGCGGCCCACACCGCACCGCTGGCTGACCTGAAGTCACGCCACGGCACTTTTGTTGTGACCGGCAACCACGAGTACTACTCAGGCGCCCACGCCTGGGTCGACGAACTGCGCCGCCTGGGCCTGACGGTGCTGATGAACCAGCACGTGGTGATCCGGCCTTCCCCCGGCACAGCGCCCGGCCAGGACGGTGATATGCCGCTTGTGCTGGCAGGCGTGACGGACTACAGCGCCGGCCACTTCGATCCTGCCCACCGCAGCGACCCCGAAGCAGCCTTGCGCGGCGCCCCCTTGAACGCCGTGCGCGTGCTGCTGGCCCACCAGCCCCGCAGCGCCCCCGCAGCCGCCAAGGCCGGCTTTGATCTGCAGCTGTCGGGCCATACGCACGGCGGGCAGTTCTACCCGTGGAACCTGTTTGTGCGCTTCCAGCAGCCGTTTACGGCGGGTTTGCACAAGCTGCAGAACCTGTGGGTCTATACCAGTCGCGGGACGGGATACTGGGGCCCGCCCAAGCGGTTTGGCGCGCCTTCCGAGATCACCGCCCTGAGGCTGGTGGCGGCCTAGGGCCGGGCTGGCCGCCATCCGCATCCCATTTGACAAATCCCAAGCCCGGCCGGAAAACCCGGGACTATCATCCGCGGATGTTCATCGAAACCCTGGGTGCCGCGCGCGACATGGCGCGCCTGGCGGAAATCACCGGTGTGCTGATTCGCCACGGCTTTGGCGACAGCGTGCGGCGGCTGGGCCTGGCCGACAAGCTCGAGCGCGCGGGCCATGCGCTGCACTGGAACAATGTGGCCGACCTCGCCCGCGTCGCCCCGCCCGAACAGGTGCGCATGGCCATGGAAGAGCTGGGCCCCACCTTCGTCAAGCTCGGGCAGGTGCTTGCCGGCCGTGCCGACCTTTTCGGCCCTGAATGGATCACCGAATTCGAGAAGCTGCACAGCCATGTGCCGCCCGTGCCCCTGGCGCTGCTGCGTCCCCAGCTGCGCGAAGATCTGGACGGCGAGCCCGAAACCGTCTTTGCCAGCTTCGACACCACGCCGCTGGCCGCCGCCTCCATCGCCCAGGTGCATGCTGCGCAGCTCCATGACGGCACGCAGGTCGTCGTCAAGATCCGCCGCCCCGGCATCACCGAGGTCATAGAAGCCGACCTGCGCCTGATGGAGCGCCTGGCCGCGCTGGCCGAGGCCGAGCTGCCCGCCCTCAAGCCCTACCGCCTCAAGCAACTGGTGCTCGAGCTCGCCAAGTCGCTGCGCCGCGAACTCGACCTGGCCGCCGAATGCCGCCATGCCGAACGCATCGCCGCCAACATGGCGCCCCTGCCCTACATCGTGATCCCGCGCGTGCACTGGGCTCACACCGGCCCGCGCGTCAACGTGCAGGACCTGGTCGACGGCGTGCCCGGCAGCGCGCTGGACAGCCTCACGCCCGAGGCCGGTTACGACCGTGGCGAACTGGCCCGCCGCGGCGCCCGCGCCGTGCTCAAAATGATTGTGGAGGACGGCATCTTCCACGCCGACCCGCACCCAGGCAATGTGTTTTACCTGCCCGGCAACCGCATCGCCTTCATCGACTTCGGCATGGTCGGGCGCCTGACCGAGCGCAGGCGCGAAGAGCTGCTGCAACTGCTGCTGGGCCTGGTCGAGCGCCAGCCGCAGGCGGTGGCCGACGTGCTGCTCGACTGGACCGGCGACGAACACGGCGCCAACCTGTCCCAGCTCGAGGCCGAAATCGAATCCTTTGTCGACCAGTACCACGGCACGCCCCTGGCCCAGCTCAGCCTGGGGCAAATGCTGTCCGACGTCACGACCATCCTGCGCGAGCACCACCTGGGCCTGCCCTCAGACCTGGCGCTGTTGATCAAGGCCTTCATCTCGCTCGAAGGCATGGGCCGCGGGCTGGACCCGGACTTTCACATGACCACCGAGGCTGCGCCGCTGCTGCGGCAGGTGGTGCGTGCGCGCTACCGGCCCAAGGCCCTGGCCACCCGCAGCTGGCAGACGCTGAGCCGCGCCCTGGCGCTGGCCGGCCAGTTGCCGCACGACCTGTCGCGCCTGCTGCGCAACGCGCGCCGCGGCCGCGTGCAGGTGGCGATAGAGCTGGCTCACCTCAAACGCGTGGGCGACCAGCTGGACCGCGCCGCCAACCGCCTGGCCATGGCCCTGGTGATCGCCGCGCTCATCATCGGCTCGTCCATCGTCATGACCGTTAAGGGCGGCCCCACGCTGTTCGGCCTGCCCGCCTTCGGTTTCCTGGGTTTTACCGGCGCCATGGCCGGCGGTGTGTGGTTGGTGAGGGCTATCTGGCGGAGTAGCCGGGCCAGTAATGGAGAGGGGCAGGATTGAGGGGGTTCCTCTCTTCCTCTGCTTGAGTCTGCTGGCTGGGTCTTGCCCGGCCCCTTCGCTTAGGAAAGCGAAAAAATCTTCCCCGGATTCATGATGTTCCTGGGATCCAAAGCCCGCTTGATAGTCCGCATCATCTCAACCGCGCCATCACCAGTTTCCGTCACCAGAAAATCCATTTTGTGCAAGCCCACGCCGTGCTCGCCGGTGCAAGTGCCTTCCAGCGCCAAAGCGCGGGCGACGAGCTTGTGGTTCAGCGCCTCGGCGACTTCGCGCTCCTTGGGGATGGTCGGGTCAATCAGGTAGCCGAAGTGGAAGTTGCCGTCGCCGACGTGGCCGACCAGGAAGTAGGGGATACCGCTGGCGTCGACCTCGGCCACCGACTCCAGCAGGCAGTCGGCCAGGCGCGAGATCGGCACGCAGGTGTCGGTGGAGATCGCACGGCAGCCGGGCCGTGACTGGATGGCCGCGAAGTAGGCGTTGTGCCGCGCCGTCCAGAGGCGCGTGCGCTCTTCCGGTGTGCTGGCCCATTCAAAGGCATTGCCGCCGTGGCCGCTGGCAAGCTCCTGCACCAGCTCGGCCTGCTCTTTCACGCTGCTGGGCGTGCCGTGGAACTCCATCAGCAGCATGGGCTCTTCGCGCAGCGTGAGCTTGGAATGCGCATTCACCATGCGCACGGTGTTGTGGTCTATCAGCTCCACGCGCGCGATCGGCACGCCCAGCTGTATCACCTCGATGGTGGTGCGCACGGCGGCCTCTATGCTCGGGAAGGAGCACACCGCGGCCGAGATGGCCTCGGGCAGCGGGTAGAGCCTGACGGTGACTTCGGTGATCACGCCCAGCGTGCCCTCGCTGCCCACCATGAGGCGGGTCAGGTCGTAGCCGGCCGATGATTTTTTGGCGCGTGTGCCGGTGCGTATCACGCTGCCGTCGGCAGTGACGACTTCCAGCGCCAGCACGTTCTCGCGCATGGTGCCGTAGCGCACGGCGTTCGTTCCGCTGGCGCGCGTGGCGCTCATGCCGCCCAGGGTCGCGTCGGCGCCCGGGTCTATGGGGAAGAAGAGGCCGGTGCTTTTGACTTCCTCATTGAGCTGCTTGCGCGTCACGCCGGGCTGCACAGTGACGGTCAGGTCCTCGGCGTTGATGGACAGCACCTTGTTCATGCGGCTCACGTCGATGCTGATGCCGCCTTGCACGGCCAGCAAATGGCCTTCGAGCGAGGTGCCCACGCCAAAGGGAATCACGGGCACGTTGTATTCGGCGGCCAGCTTCACCGCATCGGCCACATCTTTCGTGCTTTCGGCGAACACCACGGCCGAGGGCGGCGGCGCGGCGAAAGAGGATTCGTCGCGGCCGTGCTGCTCGCGCACCACCAGGGCTGTTGAGCAGCGTTCGGCAAAGCGGGCTTTCAGCGAGTCGATCAGCGCCGCAGGCGTTTCACGTTGCTGGATTTCGGGAAGCAGGTGGTGGGGAAGGGGGGCGTTCATGTGTGTCTCCGGGTCGGTGGCACAGTTTACGACGTGTACGTCGTTTCCGCCATTGACCGCCAGCGCGGCCCGGAGAGCAGGGAACAGGGGGCTTATCAGGACCCCATCGCGGCCTTGGTCAGCTCGGGCAGCGAGATAAAGGAGTCGTGGTTGGTGTCGATCTGGTCAAAGCGTTGTGCCACGGCCGGCAGGTGCTCGGCTTCCTGGCGGTCCAGCTTGCCGTCCTTGTTGGCGTCGGCGCGGCCGAAAGCGGCTTCAACGTCCTTGGTGGTGGTGCGGTTCTGCGGGACGGCCGCCGGGGGCTCCATCTGCGAGGGTGGGCTGCTGGGGCTGGCGGCGGCAGGCGGCGCGGTTTGTGCCCGCGCAGCGCCGGCGGCGCCCGCTACCAGTGCGGCCACCAGCAACACGCTGCGCAACTCAAAGCCGGGGAGACCGGGCATAGAATGTTTTGGATGTTTTGCGGAGGATGTTGCCGTCGTGAGCATGGTCATGCGATAGGTCTTTCAAAGAGTGGACAAGCAACCATTGCAACCCAGCCGGCGCCCCGGGGCCAGCATTTTTTCAGGGTGTTGCCTCACTCACATGAGGGCGGACGACGACACATTTTCTTGCCGCGAGTAACGCCTGCCGCATTAGTCCTTTTGCTTCATTGACTTCCCTCACCGCGCCTTATCGCGCCTTGCACCATGGCCAACAGACTTTCACAGATCGCAACCCGCACCGGCGACAACGGCACCACCGGCCTGGGCGACAACACGCGGGTGTCCAAGGACAGCCTGCGCGTCCATGCCATGGGCGACGTGGACGAGCTCAACTCGCACATCGGCGTATTGCTCTGTGAAGAACTGCCGTCCGGCGTGCGCCAACTGCTGGTGGAGGTGCAGCACCAGCTCTTCAACCTCGGCGGCGAGCTGTCCATTCCGGGCTTTGAGCTGCTCAAACCCGAGGCCGTGGCGCTGCTCGACGAGGCGTTGGCCGAACATAATGCCGCACTGCCGCGTCTGGCCGAGTTCATACTGCCGGCCGGCTCACGCGCCGCCGCGCTGGCTCATGTGTGCCGCACTGTGGCGCGCCGCGCCGAACGCGCCGTGGTCGCGCTGGGCGCGGCCGAGCCCTTGAAGGATGCGCCGCGTCAGTACCTCAACCGCCTGAGTGATTTGCTGTTTGTGCTGTCGCGCGTGCTCAACCGCATGAACGGCGGCGACGATGTGTACTGGAAGAGCGAACGCATGGCGCGCGCGGCGACTGAATAAGAAAGTACGCCCGAAAGGCCTGCGAATGCTTCAGATGTCGTAGCTCGCGTCGCCCGGTTCATCGCTCAAGGTTTTCTCAACCACGGCACGCGTCAGCGTCGGCGCGAAGGACCCGATAAACGCATAGACATAGCCGCGCAAATAACTGCCGCGGCGCACCGCGAGCTTGGTCAGGTTGATGCCGAACAGCGTGCCGGCATCCAGCGCGCGCAGGGCGGTGTCGCGCTCGGCCTCGTAGGCAATGGAGGCGACTATGCCGACCCCCATGCCCAGCTCCACATAGGTCTTGATCACGTCGGCATCCATGGCCGTCAGCACGATGTTGGGCGCCAGGCCGCGCTGGGTGAAGGCGCCGTCGATGTGTGAGCGGCCGGTAAAGCCGGTGTCGTAGGTGATCAGCGCGAAACGCGCCAGGCTCTCCAGCGTGAGCGGGCCGTCCAGCAGCGCATGGCCGGGCGGCACGATGACCGAATGCGTCCAGCGGTAGCAAGGCAACGCGACGAGTTCGGGGTAGTCGTTGAGCGCCTCGGTGGCGATGCCCACGTCGACCTCGCCCGACATCAGCATGTCGGCCACCTGCTTGGGCGAGCCCTGGTGCAGGTGCAGCTTGACGTTGGGGAACTGGCTGCGGAACTCCTGCACCGCGTGCGGCAGCGCGTAGCGCGCCTGCGAGTGCGTGGCGGCAATCGACAGCAGGCCGCTTTGCTGGGCCATGAATTCCTGGCCGGCTTTCTTCAGGTTGCTGCTTTCCAATAACAGGCGTTCGATGATGGGCAGTACATGGGCGCCGGGTTCGGTCAAGCCCGTCAGGCGTTTGCCGGCGCGCACAAAAAGCTCTATCCCCAGTTCTTCTTCAAGTTCGCGGATCTGCCGGCTGACCCCGGGTTGCGAGGTGTGCAGGGCATTGGCCACGTCGGTCAGGTTGAAATTGCATCGCACGGCCTCGCGCATGGAACGCAGTTGCTGGAAATTCATGGTGGCGAAGGCGCGGGGCGCGCGGTGTTGGGAGAAATCAAACACCGGATTGTGGGCAGACCTCCTTATTTGAGGAACTACTGATTAGTTCCTTTTAAATCACTAAAACATCCTAAGCGCCCCTTCTAGACCCGCGTCAGCATGCGCTCCGGCAAGCTGCCGGAGAAGGCGGGCAGCAGCGCATTGACGCGCCGCGCGGCCTCCTGCTGGCAGAACTGGCGGGCGACCAGCTGGAATATCTCGCCCCGCAGCAGCCACAGGTGCTGCGCGGTGCACGCGGCGTCTATGCGCCAGCGCAAGCGTTCGCACATCGGCCCTTCGCATTCCTCCAATGCCTCCTGGAGCTGAAGCCGCAGCTGTTCCAGGTGTGCTTTCGGTGGCTGCGTGGTGCTGTCGTGCAGCCAGCTGTGCAGCGACTTTTTCCATACCATGGCGGTTTCTCCCTGTGGATGGATACGCTGCGGTTGAGGTCGTCAAACAACAGGCCGGCCATCAGCGCACAAAGCGGCCTTCGAGGTCCACGATGGAGAGGTCCGCGAATTCCAGGCCGGTGTGGTCGTCCGGGCTGAAGCTCAGCTCCAGCCCGCCCAGGTCATAGCGCTTCATGCCCTCCAGCCCCGCCTGCAGCGTCTCTCTTGTCGGGTGCTTGCCCGCGCGCCGCAGGCCTTCGACCAGCACCTTGGCGGCGGCATAACCTTCCAGCACGGCGGGCGACAGCGCCAGCCCTTTGGCTTTGGCAAGGTCCATGGCTTCCTGCACCATCATGTAGGCATAGGAGCGCTCGGACGGGTAGACCTGCGTGACGATGACGCCGCGCGAGTGCTCCCCGAGCGCCTTGACGAAACCCGCCGACGCGTTGTTGGACAAGGTGACCACGCGTATGGACGACTTGGTGGCGCGGATGGCCTTCACCCCTTCGGCCACGGCATTGGCCGAGCCTATCCACAGCACGGCCTGCGCGTCGCTGGCCACGATGGGCGGCACGAGCACGGCGTAGTCTGGCTTGCTGCGGTCGGCTTTCAGGACGTGCGTGGGTTTCAGCTTGGCCTGGGCAAAGCCCCTGTTGGCCCCCTCCAGGCCGTCACGGCCGAAGGAATCATCTGCATGCACCAGCGCGATGCGGGTGATCCCCAGCGTATTCAGGTGTTCAATGGCTTTCTGGGCCTCGCGCTGGTAGGTCGCGCGCACATTGAAGACGTAGCGCTGCACCGGCTGGTGCAGGACCATCGCGCCGGTGGAGGGGCCCACCAGTGGCATGCGGCTGGCCTGCAGCACGGGCAGCACGGCTTCGGTGGGGGGCGTGCCGCGCGTCAGGAACAGGGCAATGGCGCCGCGGTCGGCCAGCTTCTGCGCGTTCTCGGCGGCGAGCTTGGGGTCGAACTTGTCGTCCATGGACACCAGCTCCAGTTGCTGGCCCGCGATACCGCCCTTGGCGTTCACCGCGTCCAGCCAGAGGCGCGCGCCGTCCGTGTTCTCTTTGACGCCCGCCGCCACCGGGCCGGTGAAACCGGCTGTCTGGCCGATGAGGATCTGGGCATGTCCCTTGCCGCACAGGGCCGCTGCCAACAGCGCTGTGGTCCATAGTTTTATGTACTTCGTGTCCATTTGTTACCCTTCTGCCTCTTGTGGCCGAACAATACGGACGTGCAGTCATAAGATCAAATACGATTTGGTCTGTCTCCCAATACAAAAAAAGTATGGACTTCGGCGCGCCGCGGCGGCATTGCTGCGGCTGTGGCCTACATCAGTTGGGCCGCTTGTCGCCGCGTCGGCCGCTTCGCCGCGGCCTATGCTGGCAGGCATGAGGGACATGCTTTCATGACACGCGCGAACAAATGGCTGCTGAGCCTCGGCGCCTTGCTGGTACTGCTGGGCGCGGCCTGGCTCGCGCTGCTGCGCTGGCTGCCGTCCGACGAGGAATTGGCCCGCCGCGCCTCTGTGGAGCTGGAGGCCCAGCTGGGCGTCAAGGTGCGCGTGGGCGCGCTGCACTGGCGGCTGCTGCCCTCGCCGGCGGTGGTCATGGAGGACGCGGCCACCGACCAGCCCCAGCCCATCGTGATCAAAAAACTCACTGCCTATCCCGACGTGTTCGCGCTATGGCAGCACCGCATCAAGGTGGACCGGGCGGACGTGGAAGGCGCGGTGGTGCCCCAGCTTTCGCTGCATGGCCTGGGCCGGGAGCGCGAGAAAACCGAGGCGCAGGCTGACGAGGTGCCGCTGGCGCGTTTGGTGTTTCGCGATGTAACCTGGATTTCGCGGCGCGGTATTCCCGTGGTCTATGAGGGCGAAGTCGACTTCGACCCGGGCTGGCGTCCGCGCAAGGCCGAGCTCCGCCGGCCCGGTTTCAAGCCCGCCACCGACCTGGCCCTGGCGCGCCACGGCCAGGAGGACCGTTGGGCCACGCGCATCCATGTGGGCGGGGGCACGGCCGACGGCGAGATCAGGCTGGACCTGCGCGCCAACGGCCGCATGCACCTGGAGGGCACGCTGCAGCCGCGTGGGGTGGAGGTCGAAAGCATGCTGGCCGCCTTCAACCGCCGGTCCGTCGTCGCCGGAAAGGCATCGGGCGAGACCACGCTTTCGGCCAACGGCGACACCATGGGTGAGCTTGCGCGCTCGCTGCATACCCGCACGCCCTTCACCATCGGCAAGTCCACCCTGCTGCGCTTTGACCTGGACAAAGCCGTACGCACCGCCGGCAAGGAGCACGCCGGCCAGACTCCGCTCGATTCGATCACGGGCCAGCTCGATACGCAGAACACGCCGCAGGGCATGGTCATCACGTACACCAATCTCAAGGCAACGTCAGGCTCGCTGAGCGCGTCGGGCCAGGCCAAAATCGCCAACCGCCAGATCGAAGCCGAGTTCGCGGTCGACCTGGTGGACGGCATTGTGGGCGTCCCGCTCAGCGTCAGCGGGCCGCTCGAGGATGTCAAATTCTCCGTGCCCAAGAGTGCCATCGCCGGCGCCGTGGTCGGCACCGCCGTGCTGCCGGGTGTAGGCACGGCCATCGGCGCCCGCATAGGGGCCACACTGGGAAAGATCTTCAGCCCGGGGCCCGCATCGCCGGCGTCCGCGCCGGCGCGTGCCGTCAGTCCCGCCCGGAACCGGTAAGGTACCCCGGCCTGCCGCAGGTCTTTGAAAGCACGCCGCGGGTGCATGCGCGTAAAATCGTCCGCGAATCCCGCGCGCGGTTTGTAAGCCCCCCCGCTCTGGCGCAGGCTTATCGCCGGCAACGGTCCTGCCTCCTCCACCAAGGACCCTGACATGCCTCAGTCCCTATCTTCCGTACCCACGCCGCTGAAACGGGCGCTCGAGCAGAACGAGGCCGTGAAAGACAGCGCGGAGCAGTCGGCCGCTGAACTGACGGTGATCAACACGGTCCTCAAACAGGAAATTCCGCCCGAGGTGCAAACCGGCGACGTGGCCCAGGCGCTGGAAAAAACCGATGCCCTGGAAACCCGTATTCAGGAATCCGCGGAAGACCTGGCCCAGGTCAACGAGGTGCTGGAGCAGCAGATTGATGAGCGCGCCGACCTGGAGCGCGAACTCAGGGCCACCAAGGCTGCCCTGGCCAAGGCGACAGGGCGAGCTCAAGCCAAATAAGGCAGCGGCCCACGCGGCCTGCCCCTGATTTTGCTGTTGTCGAACGGTTTATCAGGGTTTTTACCTAGAATCCATTACACTCCGGTGCTTCCGCCGCCGGTCCGCGCTTTTACGCCGGTCCGCAGCTTGTTGTTCACCGCCAAGGCTGCACGGCCTTGTTCTTCCGGCTTCACGGCCGCCCCCTTTTTTGGAGATTCGCGATGTTTCGCCGCCGCTTCCTTTCGCTCGCCCCTCAATTGGCTGCCCTTGCCGCCGCCCCCGCTTTTATCCGCAATGCCTATGCCCAGGACGGCCTGACCGCCAAGGCCATCACCATCGGCTGCACAGGTGCGACCACCGGCCCGCTGGCCGGCGTGGGCGCCGAGCTGAAGCAGGGCGTTGATGCCGCCATGGGCCAGATCAACGCCAAGGGCGGCGTGAACGGCCGGGTGCTGCAGTTCCAGATGCTGGATGACGGCTATGTGCCGCAGCGCAGTGCCGACAACGTCAAGAAAATGATCGGCGACGGCAGCATTTTCGCGCTGATGTCCTGCGTGGGCACGCCCAACAACACCGCCATCGTGCCGCTGATTGAAGAGTCCAACCTGCCTTACGTCGGCCCACGCTCGGGCGCTTCATCGCTGCGCAAGCCCGGCATGCGCAATGTGTTCCATGTGCGCGCCAGCTATACCGACGAAACCCAGCGCCTGGTACAGCGGGTGGTGAGCATGGGCATCAAGGACCTGGCCGTCGTCTACCTGGACAACGACTACGGCAAGGAAGTGCTGCTTGACGTCAGCCGCGCGCTGCAGGCGCAGGGTGCCAAGGCCGCGACCCAGGTGGCGCTGGCCGTTGACGGCAAGAATCTCACGGACGTCGTGAACCAGGTCATTGCGGGCAAACCCGGCGCCGTGCTGCTGGGCACCGCGGGTTCGGTTTCCGTTGGCTTGATCAGCGCACTGAAGAAGGCTTCACCCATGCTGCCCATTGCGGGCCTGAGCGTTACGCTGGCGGGCGACGGCATCAAGGCACTGGGTGCGGCAGGTTCCGGCCTGGCGCTGACCATGGTGTTCCCCGACCCCTACCGCGCCAAGCTGCAGGTGGTGCGCGACTACCAGGCCGCCATGCGCAGCATCGGCCAGCAAGAGTTCTCGCCCGTCAGCTTTGAGAGCTACATCAACACGCTGGTCATGGCCGAGGGCCTGGAGCGCGCCGGCCGCGAGGTGACGCGCGCCAAGCTGCGCAACGCGCTGGCCGGCCTGCAGAAGTTTGACCTCGGCGGTTTCAGCGTCGACTACGCCGCGCCGCCGTTCGCGGGTTCGAAGTTCGTGGAACTGGGCGTGCTGGGAGCCGGCGGCCGCTTCGTCGGCTAAAAACGACCAGGCCTGAAGTCAGAAAGCCCCGGCTGGTGCATCACCAGCCGGGGCTTTTTTGTTGAAGGGCGGCTCAGCGTTTGCGATTGAGCAGCGCGTAGAGCAGGATCGCGCCAAAAGTGGCGGTGCCTATGCCGCCCAGCGCGAACTGGCCGAAGCGCAGCGTGAAGTCGCCCGTGCCCAGCACCAGGGTGATGGCCGCGACGATCAGGTTCTTGTTGTCCGAAAAATCCACCTTGTTGTCCACCCATATCTTGGCGCCGGCCACGGCGATCAGGCCGAACACCACGATGCTCACGCCGCCCATCACCGGCAGCGGAATCGCCTGGATCAGCGCGCCGAACTTGGGGCTGAAGCCCAGCAGCACCGCGATCAGCGCGGCCACCACAAAGACGGCGGTGGAGTAAATCTTGGTCGCGGCCATCACGCCGATGTTTTCCGCGTAGGTCGTCACGCCCGTGCCGCCCGCGCCGCCCGAGACCATGGTGGCCACGCCGTCGCCGATAAAGGCGCGGCCCATGTACACGTCGAGGTTCTTGCCGGTCATGGCCGTGACCGCCTTGATGTGGCCCAGGTTCTCCGCCACCAGGATGATGGCCACGGGTGCGATCAGCAGCATGGCGCTGGCGTCGAACACCGGCGCCGTAAAGCCCGGCAGGCCAATCCAGGCCGCGTTGGCGATGCCTGAAATGTCTATCGGCTTGCCCAGGCCCAGGCCGTTGGTGAGCACCGCGTAAATCACGCTGGCCACGATCAGCCCGACCAGGATCAAGAGGCGCTGCACCATGCCGCGCGTCATCACCGCCACCATGGCCACGCTCACAAAAGTCACCAGCTGCATCCACGCATCGAAGTTGCCGGCCGCCATGTTCTTGACAGGAATGCTCGCCAGGTTCAGGCCTATCACCGCCACCACCGCGCCGGTGACCACCGGCGGCATGAAGCGCTCTATCCAGCCCGTGCCTATGGCCTGCACCACCACGCCTATCAGCGTATAAAGCGCGCCGCAGGCGATGATGCCGCCCAGCGCCACGCCGAGGTTGGTGTTGGGCCCCTTGCCGGCATAGGCCGTGGCGGCGATGACGACGCCGATGAAGGCAAAGCTCGAGCCCAGGTAGCTGGGCACCTTGCCGCCGGTAATCAGGAAGAAGATCAGCGTGCCTATGCCGCTCATCAGGATGGCGATGTTGGGGTCAAAACCCATCAGGATGGGCGCCAGCACCGTGGCGCCGAACATCGCGATCACGTGCTGCACACCCATGACCGCGGTCTGCGGCCAGGGCAGGCGTTCATCGGGGGCTATCACCCCGCCTTGCTGCAGTACCGCGCTGCTTTTTTCCGTCCAGTCCAGCATTCCCATCATGTCTCCTCGTTGTAAAAGTGAGGCAATGCTAGGGGGAATGGCGCTGGTGCACAAGCTGAGGCAGCAAAGGAATAAAGGAAAGCGGCACGCAGGCGCCCGGAAATGCCCTATTCCAAATCTTGTTCCCTCTCCCCCTGGGAGAGGGTTAGGGTGAGGGCCAGCGGCCCGGGACACACAGGGCGAACAAGGCGCAGCCAGCCCTCTTTGCGAACCAGGCCCGGCTTTAGCGAGCCGGTATCGATAAATCCAACAAAGAAAGGCCGCGTGCGGACAATCCGCGCGAATTTCCCTCGCGGCCTCGCATACCGTTCAGCGTCGCCAACCAAAGCTCGGCTCGCCACACGGCGAACAGCGGTTGGCCCAGCCAAAACCCTCTCCCACCAACGTGATCGCCATGGGCTTTGCCCCGCGGCCCAGTGGCGGGAGTTTTCCGGGAAGCAGGGGAGTCATGAGAAAACACACAAACGGCGGTAAACACGCCACCAGCTCACGCCGGGCATGGCTCGCGCACGCGGGCTGTCTCGGTATGGCTCTGGCCCTGCCGGGCGTTAGCCGCGCCGCTGGGCCGGGCCCCAAGAAACCCGCCACGAAAGCGGCACCCAAAACCCACTACCTGGTCTCAGCCATCCTGCGCGAAGGCGTGCAGGACTTCACCTTCAGGCTGGTCCACTCGGTGCAATCGGGATCCAGCGTGGACGAAGCCATCGGTCTCTTCACGCGTCTGGTGCTTGAGAAATACCCGGGTTATGCGATTGCGCAAACCACGGTGACCGACATCGTCCTGCCGCAGGGTGCTTGCACCACAGGCAGGCCGGGCAACCCGAGAAAGGCTGCCCCCACCCTCTACATCGTCTCCGCCGCGATGAGCAGCAGCGCCAAAGACCTCGACACCCTGCTCGTCAACGGTTGGCTGCCCGGCCGCAGCACCGACGAAGCCCTAGGCCGCGTGCTGCGCGATGTGAAGGCAAGGTACCCGGCTTTCACACCCGCCAGCACGCTGGCCACCGAGCTGGATTTAACACTGGCCGGATGTCCGGCGCCAAGTCCTGTGCGCAGCTTTGGGGAGCGGGCTTGATGACCAGGATCAGTAACACCCAGGCGAGCCGCGCCGTGCTCGCCGCCGCGCAGGTTTGCATCACGGTGATCCTCGCCGCGTGCGGTGCCACCGTTCAGCTGCACGCCCCCTCCAATGATCAAGCCAGTCAGCCCGCTCCTCAAATCACCGCAAGCGAACCCACCATACCGCCGGGGCATCGCCTGGACAAATTCAAACTTTGCTACGAACTGCGCCGCCCGCTGGCATCGCCGGCCGAGAAGCCCGTCAAGCACTTTTCGATGGACGTCAGCATCATGGTCCCGCAGGACGACTGCCTGGCGCCGGATGCCAATGGCTGGCTGCGGGTAGTGCCTGGGCAGTGCAGCAGCGTGCCCGCAAAAAGTGCTTGCGAGGAAAAACCATGAACGGACATTCCGCAGCAGCGAGCCTGGGTCGCACTTTTCTCCTGCTGCTGGCCGCCGCTTGCATCGCATGCCTTCAAGCTTGCGCAACAAAACCGCAGGCCCAGTACAAGGTTTACTTCTGCAACATGGAAGACACCATGGTGTCAGATATTCGCATCAACTACGGCAGGGCCCTGTGGACGATCCCACCGTTTCCCGCCCATGCCAAGGGTGGCGATGAAAGATGCCTGGGCGGCTACGCAATCACGACGATGGAGGTACTGCCCGAAGGCATGGCACTGAAATGGGTGCTGGGTGGCCGACGGTATGAAGTGAGCGTACCCATCAAGTCCAGGCTCAACGGGCTCTACCCCACCGGCGGCATCCAGGTGGTTTTCCAGAACAACCGCGTAGACGTGTTTGAGTATGTCTACCCGACCAACAACCATTTGATGCGGTTGCGGATTTATCCACCGGTTGCGCCCAAGGTGGTGCCTGGACCGAAGAAGCCGATTCAGGTGACAGGCAATAGCGTCGATGAGGCGGCGCCCCTTGTCTTTCCTCCGCTCCCCGCAGCAGCCGGTGGCTCGAAACAAATCCTTTTCGACCGATTCGCATCTAGAACCATCTCTTTTTTATAGGAATAAACCCATGAAAACCTTCATCACAAAATCTCTGCTGATACTCCAGACGCTCGGGTGCCTCGCTCTTAGCGCCGTGCAGGCCCAACCTAAGTCATCCACCGCAGTATCCGGAGTTCTTAGCGATATCGAACTCAAAGCCAAATATCAGAATTGTCCAAGCGGTTACTACAACGGCCCCAGACCCGGAAAAACCCGTTTCATTAAGGACAGCTGGTTGTGGGCTGTGACGCCGGAATTCGCCCAAAGATTCTGTATGCCATCCGAATTCGTGAGTACTGAGTTGAAAGGTGCCGAAGCGATCGCATACAAGTTACTCAAACCCCAAGACGAAGAGCGCTGCGGGGAACAGGGCGATTCCAAAGTTTGCTACACACGTGCCGAGCACCGGTTTGAAATCTATTACCGCAATGGAACGATTCCCAAGGAGCTGCCAGCCTCCTACTTTTATGGCCCTTAATGATGCACCGATACCTGAGCGGCAATATCAGCGACTACAGCCAGGCGATTGACCAGGATACGGGCATCTACACCTTCACCCGCCTCGCGGGCCTGCCAGCTGGGCAGAGTGAAAGCGTGATGGTGTCAGTGTCCGATGGGGGCGCCCGCCTGTATTTCGCCGATGGCAGCATAGGTTTGAACGGCCTCACCGATACGCGCCTCTTGAACCTTGATACCTTGGTGTTCCACCCCATCCAGCAAAGCTGGCTTGCGGGCGGCGTGCAAACCTGGCCTGGCAACCTTCCCCTTCTGAGCCAGGGTGCCGACCGGCTGGTGGGCGGCCTGGGCGATGACCGCTTCTTTGTGGATGATGCGAACGATACAGTGGTCGAATTAGCGGGTGAGGGAACAGACACGGTGCAGTCCAGCATCAGCTACACGCTGGGCGCCAATGTTGAAAACCTCACGCTGACGGGAAGCCCCGCCATCAACGGTACGGGCAACGCCCTTGCCAATGCGCTCAGCGGCAATTCGGGAAACAACACCCTTGCGGGTGGCGCCGGCGGCGATACGTATTTGGCCTATCGTGGCATGGCTCAAGACCGCATTGTTGAAAACGACAGCACAACCGGCAACACAGACGTACTGTCCTTCGCCACAGGCATCGCCAATGACCAGCTGTGGTTCCGCCACACAGGCAACGACCTGGAAGTAAGCATCATCGGCACAGCCGACAAAGCCACCGTGCAGAACTGGTACCTGGGCGATGCTTACCACGTCGAGCAGATCAGGAGCGGCGACGGCAAGACTTTGCAGCACACCGATGTGGACAAGCTGGTCAGCGCCATGGCGGCCTTCGCGCCACCGGGCATGGGCCAGGCCAGCTTGACGGCTTCGCAGCAAACAGCGCTTGCGCCGGTGCTGGCGGCGAACTGGCATTAAACAAAAGATAAAAAGAACCGGCTCTCAGGCCAGGAAGGCGGCCACTTCACGCAGCACTTCCTCGTCCTTGAGGATATTGCGGTGCCCCAGCCCTTCGGTCGCCACGAGGCGCGCGCCGGCAATCGCCTCGCTGTAGGCCACGCCGTCGGCGAAGCGATTGATGCTGTCCTGGCGGTCATGCACCACCAGCGTGGGCAGGCTGATGCGTGGGCCGACCGCGGCGGGCTCGAACTGCGGCATCAAAATGCCTTCGCGTGCTTCTATGCGCCGCTGCATGGCCGCGCGCGTGGCTTCGCTGAGGCCGAACACATGGGCGAACAGCCGTGTGTATTCCAGCGGCGAGGCCGGGGGCGCCAGCAGCACCAGGCGGCCGGCCGCCAGCCCGCGGCTGGCCGCGTAGGCGCCGGCATTGGCTGACAGCGAATGCGCCACTACCGCGCGCAAGGTGTGGCCCTGTTGCAGCAGCCGCGCCGTCACGTACTCCAGCACGCGCGCGAACTGCGGCAGGTTGCTGACCGAGCCGCTGCTGCGGCCGTGCGCCGGCATCTCGACGATCACCGGGCGCAGGCCCTGCGCGCTGAGACGCTCGGCCAGCGCCAGCATCTGCCCGGCATGGCCGCCCCAGCCGTGCACCAGCAGCACCACCGGGCCGTGCGGCGCGACGGGCCGCGAATACAGCGTGAGGCCGGCGTCCTCGAACGGCCACTGTTCAATGTGCCAGTCGGGGCTCCAGCCGCGGCGCCGGCTGATCCATTTGGGCGGCAGCGGCGTGCCGAACAGCCGGTAGGCCGCGCGCACGGCCAATGCCGGCCATAGCTGCTGCGAAGCGCCCAGGCCCCAGCGGAAGATGCGCGTCAACGGGCTGGCGTTGTAAAAGGCCGTGGTGGCCTGCAGGGATGTGCGTGTCATGGCGTCGTGCTCCGCGGTTTCAGTACCAGACCCAGTCTTCGTTGCTGCGCGGCAGGCTGCGCAGCGAGGCCAGGGCGGCCGTGACGGCGCGAGCGCCAAAAAATACGCCTAGGGCAATGATCAGGATCAACATGATTTCCTCATTTCTCCGCACAATCGTGCGAAATTAGAATTTACCGACACATGCGGAAATGGCGTTGCCGCCCGTTTCCGCGCTTTTTCCTAGTCTTTATTGTGGGTTGCTCGCCTCGGTCTGGTAGCTTCGCAGCAGGCGCTTCCAGGATGCCTGGGCCCGGTCGGCCGCGCGGTTGTCGCGCAGGAAACGGGCATCGTGCAACAAGCCCATGGACAGGGCGTAAATCTCGGCCACCAGCTGCTCGGGGTCGGTGTCGGCCTGCAGGTGGCCGGCCTCCACCGCCTGCATCACGGTGCGGCGCAGGGCGGCGCGCCAGCGGGTGATTTCACCCAGCAGCGTGTCGCGCAGTTCGCCTTCGCGGTCATCCAGCTCAAAAGCGCCCGCAGTGTAAATACAGCCCGACTGGATTTCCACATCGCGCATGCGCACGATCCAGCGCTGCACGATGGCGTCCAGCCGCGGCAGGCCCTTGGGCTGCTGCATGGCGGGCACGAACACGTCGGCGATGAAGCGCCGGCCGAACTCTTCAATGACGGCCTTCTGCAAGGCCTCTCGCGAGCCTATGCGCGAGAACACGCCGCTCTTGGAAATCCCGATGCGGTCGGCCACGGCCTGCAGCGTGATGGCCTCCAGGCCCTCCGCTGCGGCCAAGTCTATGCCTGCGCCAATGATGGCGGCGCGGGTCATTTCGCTTTTTTGGGTTTTGGCGTCCATGGCGCGAATATTAGCACGATTGTGCGAAAGTGCAATCCCCTGCCTGAAGACTGGTTTTTGGGCCGCCCGGCTCAGGCCCTGCGCTTGCGCGCCGCGGCCGGGCTCTTGGGTTGCAACCCCACGGCCGCCCTGGCCAGGGCATCGGCCTCACGGTTGCGGTGGCGTGGTATCCACACCAGCCGCGCCGCCGTGAAAGACCGCAGCATAGCGCGGACGTCCCCAAACAGCGGTGCCAGGCGCAAAAAAGGCTCAAGGGCGGTTCCCGCGAGTTGCTCCACGACCACGCTGTTGTCGCAGTGGATCAGCAGCTCGGTTGCCCCGCGCTGCCTGGCCTCCTGTAGCGCCGCCATCAGCGCGCGCAGCTCCGCTTCGTTGTTGCAGCCTCGCCCTTCCGCCGGGGACGACAGCGTGTGCCGCGTACCGTCCGGCGCCATGAGCACCGCGCCCAAGCCCATGCGGCCCGGGTTGGGCACGGCGCTGCCGTCGCAGTAGATGCTCCACGGTGCGGCCTCAAGCTGCATCACGGGCTTCCTGCGCGAGCGAGACCACAAAGTCCAGGAAGGCCCGGGTCTTGGCGGGCGGGTGGTGGCGCGAGGGATGCAGCGCATAGAGCGGGAAATGCTCGTCGGGCCAGTCGGGAAACAGCTCCACCAGCTTGCCGCCGGCCAGCAAGGCCTCCGAGCCCAGCGTCATGATCTGCGCGATGCCGTAGCCGGCCAGGCAGGCGCTCAACAGTGTTCCCGCATCGTTGACAGTCAGGCGCCCACCCGGCCATATTTCCAGCTTCTTGCGTTTGCGGTGGAATTCCCAGCTGAAAGGCTTGCCGGTTTCGGGGTTGCGGAACTCGATGCAGACATGCGGGCCGCCGCGGTCCAGCTCCTGAGGCGTCAGCGGGCGGCCGTGCTTCTTGAGGTAGGCCGGGCTGGCGACGGTCGCCATGCGTGAATCGAGCAGGCGGCGGTACACCAGGCTGGAGGGCGCGGGATTGCCGAATCGCACCGCCAAGTCAAAGCCGTCGGCCACCATGTCGCCGAGCTGGTCCCTGGTCACCAGGTCCAGCTGCAGCTCCGGGTAGCGGGCCATGAAGGTGCCCAGCCGCGGTCCCAGCACCAGCCGAGAAAAGAATGGGTCGACGTTGACGCGCAGGCGGCCACGCACGGCTGTCGCGCCGCCCGCCGCGGTGGCGGCGGCTTCCTCCAGCCCCGCCATCAATGGCATGACCTGCTCGTAAAAACGGCGGCCCTCGTCGGTCAGCGAGATGGCACGCGTGGTCCGGTCGAACAGGCGTATGCCCAGCCGCGCTTCCAGGCGCGCCACGGCGCGGCTCACGCCGGGCTGCGACATCTCCAGCTGCTCGCCCGCGGCGGCGAAAGTGCCGGCGTCGACGATGGCCGCAAACACACCCATGCCATTGAGCATTCTTTCATCAAATCCGCTCATACATGCCAAGTTGTCATGAATCAAATGCCATTCATGTTATCGCCAAATGGGTGCGGGGTGCCCAGAATCCACCCATCGCGGCGTTTGCCGCAGTAACCAAGGAGTGGGTATGTATGCGATCACGGGGATCAGCGGCAAGGTGGGCAGCGTCGTAGCGCGGACTTTACTGCAGGCAGGCCGGCAAGTGAGGGCCGTTGTTCGCGATCCGGCCAAGGGCCGGGCCTGGGCTGGTGAGGGTTGCGACGTGGCGCTGGCCGACATGAACGACGAGGCGGCGCTCACGCGGGCCTTCACCGGCGCCGAGGCGGTGTTTGTGCTGCTCCCGCCCAACTTTGACCCTTCACCGGGGTTCCCCGAAACCCGCCGCATCGTCGCCGCGCTGCACGGCGCCCTGGCAGCCGCACGGCCGGCGCGCGTCGTCTGCATCTCGACGGTGGGCGCGCAGGCGAAACAGGCCAACCTTTTAAGCCAGCTGGGCCTGCTGGAACAGGGCCTGGGCGACTTGCCCTTGCCGGTGACCTTTTTACGCCCGGCCTGGTTTATGGAAAACGCCGCCTGGGACGTGGCACCCGCGCGCGACGGCGGTGTCATTCCCAGCTTCCTGCAGCCGCTGGACCGCGCGATTCCCATGGTCGCCACTGCCGACGTGGGGCGCACGGCGGCTGAACTCCTTCAGCAACCGTGGACCGGCCACCGCGTCGTCGAGCTTGAGGGCTCCAAGCGCTATTCACCGAACGACATTGCCGCCGGCCTGGCCCGCCTGCTGCGCAGTGACGTGCGTGCCGAAGCGGTGCTGCGTGAAACCTGGCAGGCCAGCTTCAGCGCGCAGGGCATGAAGAACCCGGAGCCGCGCATGCGCATGCTGGACGGCTTCAACGAAGGCTGGCTTTCGTTCGAGCACACGCCGCGCAGGGGCGCCGTGGAGCTTGATACCGTGTTGCGCTCCCTGGTGTAAGAACGGCCTCAACGGGGGAATCCCCGACGCGTGCGAAGCCTGCGCCGGGTAAGCTCTTGGCATGACCCCTGTTCCGCAGATACGCCATTACCAGAACTGGCTGCAGGCCACACGCGGCCTGTCTTTCGACAGCTATGAGGCGCTGTGGCGCTGGTCGGTGACGGACATCGACGCCTTCTGGCAAAGCATCTGGGACTACTTTGAGGTCCAGTCGCCCACGCCGCACACCGCCGTGCTGGGCCGGCGCGCCCTGCCGGGCGCCGAATGGTTTCCCGGCGCGCAGGGCAATTACGCGCGGCAGGTGTTCCGCCATGCGGCCGCAGCCGAAGCGGCCGGTGTGCCCGCCATCCTCAGCCATGGCGAAGCCAGCCTGGCCGGGGGGGAAGCGGCGCGCCAACTGGGCTGGGCCGAAATGCGCCGGCAGTCGGCCTCACTGGCCCTGCATCTCAAGGCCCAAGGCGTTCAACCCGGCGACCGTGTGGCCGCCTACCTGCCCAACACGCCCGAGACCATGGTCGCCTTTCTCGCGACGGTCAGCCTGGGCGCCGTCTGGAGCGTCTGCGCACCCGACATGGGCACGCCCGCCGTGCTGGACCGTTTTCGCCAGATAGCACCCAAGGTGCTGATCGCCTGCAACGGCGTGCACTATGGCGGGCGCGATATGGCGCGCGACGAGGCGGTGGCCGAGCTGGCCGCGGCCCTGCCCAGCGTCACGCATGTGCTGATCCACGAGATCCTTCCGTCCTCCAGCTTGCCGGCCGGCCGCGCGAGCTTCGCGCAGGCCATTGCGCGCGACGATGAACAAACCGCGGCCTTCGAACCGCTCTGGCTGCCCTTTGACCATCCGCTGTGGATCGTCTATTCCAGCGGCACCACCGGCCTGCCCAAGCCCATCGTCCACGGCCACGGCGGCGTAGCGCTCGTGGGGCTGGCGCTGCTGCGCCTGCACAACGACCTGGCGCCCAGTTATGCAGACCCGGCGAATCCCGAACGCTTTCACTGGTACAGCTCCACCGGCTGGATCATGTGGAATGTGCAGGCCGCCAGCCTGCTCAATGGCACGACCTGCTGTATCTACGACGGCAACCCGGCCGGCACCAACAAGGACAAGCCCGACTGGACCACGCTGTGGCGTTTTGTCGCGAACACGGGCGCGACTTTTTTCGGTGCGGGGGCGGCCTTTTTTGCCAACTGCATGAAGGCGGGCATAGACATCGCGCAATGCGGGGACCTGGGCCGCTTGCGCACCCTGGGCACGACGGGCTCACCGCTGAGCGAAGACACGCAGCGCTGGGGCACTGCGCAGTTCGCGAAGATGGGAAACCCCAATATCTGGTGGTGCAATATCTCGGGCGGCACGGACTTCGCTGGGGCCTTCATAGGCGGCAATCGCGAGCTCCCCGTGGTGCCCGGCGAAATGCAATGCCGCATCCTGGGCTGCGCCGTCGAAGCCTGGAACGACAAGGGAGAATCGGTCGTTGATGAAGTCGGCGAACTGGTCTGCACCCAGCCTTTGCCTTCCATGCCGCTCTACTTCGTCGGCGACAAGGACAATCAACGCTACCTCGCAAGCTACTTTGACACCTACCCCGGCGTCTGGCGCCACGGCGACTGGCTCAAGGTCACGCGCTCGGGCGGCTGCATCATTTATGGCCGCAGCGACGCCACCATCAACCGCCACGGCCTGCGCATGGGCACCAGTGAGCTTTACAGCGCCATCGAGGCCTTGCCCGAGGTGCTGGACTCCATGGTGGTCGACCTCGAATACCTGGGCCGCGAAAGTTATATGCCGCTCTTTGTCGTGCTGCGCCCTGGGCACGAGCTCGACGAGGCCATGAAGGCCAAACTCAACCAGGCCGTCAAGACCGCACTGTCGCCGCGTTTTGTGCCCAATGAGATCTTTGCCGTGCCCGAAATCCCGCGCACGCTCTCGGGCAAAAAGCAGGAGTTGCCGATCAAGAAGCTCCTGCTGGGCCAGCCGCTCGAGAAAGTCGTGAACCGCGACGCCATGGCCAACCCCGCTTGCCTGGACTGGTATGTGGACTTCGCGCGCCGGCGTGCCGCAAGCAGCGATTTGCGGGCTTGAGCCGGGGAGGCCTCACACCCGCGCGCGCAACCACTGCGCCAAGTCCACCATGACCCGCAAGCCCACAGGCGACACCGCCGTGAAATGGATGCAGGCATGAATGGCCTCGGGGTAGTGCCGGTGCGCCACCTCTACGCCCGCCGCGGCCACGCGCTGCGCGAGGGCGTGGCCTTCGTTGCGCAGCGGGTCATGGCCCATGGTCGCCACCCAGGTCGCGGGCAGATTCTCCAGGCCGCCTGAATCGAGCAGCGCAAAGTCGGGATGTTTCTGTGCATCCGCCTGCCCGCCCAGGTAGCTGGCCATAAACCATTGCATCACGCCCATGCTGAGGAACTTGCCTTCGTTCTCGGGGTAAGACGCGCTGGGCTGGTCGGGATGCTGCGCCACCGGGTAGATCAGGCCCAGGGCGCGCACGGCCCTGGCGTTCACGCGGCGCGATGCCACCAGCGCGAGCTGCGCACCGGCGCTGTCGCCGGCCACGGCGATGCGGCTCGCATCACCGCCCAGCGCGCCGGCATTCACCAGCACCCAGCGCAGGGCGGCCTCGACGTCGTCCGGCGCGGCGGGGAAAGGGTGCTCGGGCGCCAGCCGGTAGTCCACCGCCACCACCTGCATGCCGGCGTGGTAGCACAGCGTGCGGCAGACCTTGTCATGGGTCTCCAGGTCACCGATCACAAAACCGCCGCCATGCGCGTACAACAGCACAGGCCAGGGGCCGGGGGTATTGGGGCTGTACACACGCAGGCGCAGCGGGCCGCCCGGCCCGGCAATGCTGCTGTCGCTCACCTTGCCGATGGCCGGGGCCGGCAGGCCCAGCGTGTCGGCCAGCTCGCGGTACACCTGCCGCGCGATGGCGGGGGGCAGGCTTTCCAGCGGCGGGTTGCCCTGCGCGGCGGCCTGGGCCAGAAAGCCGGCCAGCGCGGTATCCATGGGTGCCGTGTCGAGCACCGGCTTCACAACAGCATTCATTCGAGCGTCTCCTCGTGGGTGGGTCATGTGTTTATCTGAGCAATTTGCCGTCGCGCGCGCGCATGCCGATCTCGACGTGGTCAGATGCGTGGTGCCGCTCTTTTCCAAACAAGAGCCTGACGCCGCCCAGGTCCAGTGAGCCCAGGCCTTCAATCGCCTCGCCCAGGCGCTGGCCGTCGGCGCGTGGGCCGGCACGGCGCAAGGCCTCGGTGCAGACACGCAGGTTCAGGTAGGACTCCAGGCCCTCGAAGGTCAGCGCCTCGGGGCCTATGAAGGCGTCGGCATCGCGCTCGAGTTCGCGAACGATGGGCAGGCGCGCGACTTCCGGATTCGGCACCACGCTGGTGTAGCCCACCAGCCGGTTGCGAAACAGCCGCGTCAGCTGCGTGAGCCCCGCCGTCGACAAGGTGGCGACGGTGGACGGCGCGCTGTCATAGGCCGAGGCCGGAAGCCGGCCCAGCGCATCGAGCACCTCGTTGCCCAGGTTCATGACCAGGGCTTGCGGCGCTGTTTTTGCCGCGTCCTGGAAGGCTCTTTCAATCGACTCAAGCCGCGCATCGGCCGTGACGCGGCTGACCTGCTGGCCGCTGCGCTGCAAGGCGGCCACCAGCGCCGCGGTGCGCGCCGGCTCCGAGTCATCGGCCAGCACCGCCACTTTGGAAACGCCGATGGAGCCCAGCTGGCGCGCCAGTGCCTCGGCTTCCCGCGCATCGTCGGGCCGCAGGCTGAAGACATGGCGAACGTCGGGTGCGCGCAGCGCCGCCGCGCCCGACATCGGGCCGACCAGCGGCACGTGCAGCTCGCGCGTGGCCTGGGCTGCCTCCCCGCAGGCGCGCTCACCGAGGCAGTTGGCGATGAGCTGCGCATTGTGCTTGCGCACCAGGGTGCGCAGGTTGGCCGCCACGCGCCCGGGGTCGCCGCCGTCGTCCAGCGTCACAAGCTCCACCGGGCGCCCGAGGATGCCGCCTGACGCGTTGACGCGTTCCACATGCGCGCGGGCGCCGGCCAGCACGCGGTTCGCGACCGGAAAGCCCGGGCCGGTCAGCGGCAGCGATTGCCCGATGACGATGGGCTCGGGCGCGGCATGACTTGCCGCCGCACAGCAGAACATCGCTGCGGCAAGAAAGCCGCGCATAGTGATGGATCCGGTCATACCAGTGCGCGCTTGCCGGCCGGCATGTGCAACGCGGCCGGCATGGCCGGGCGCAGCAGGAAATACGCGAGCGCCGGCAACAGCACCAGCGCCCCCACCATGTTCCACACAAACATAAAGGCCAGCAGGATGCCCATGTCAGCCTGGAACTTGATCGGCGAAAAAGCCCAGGTGCCCACGGCCAGGGCCAGCGTGATGCCGGTCAGCAGCACGACGCGGCCGGTGAATTGCAGCGCATGGTGGTAGGCGTCGGACAGGCTGGCGCCTTCGCGCATGCGGGCCAGCGTGATGCTGAGCACATAGAGCGCGTAGTCCACGCCTATGCCCACGCCCAGCGCGATGACCGGCAGCGTGGCCACCTTCACCCCCATGCCCAGGCCCACCATCAGCGCCTCGCACAGGATGGAGGTCAACACCAGCGGCAGCACCGCCACCACCACCGCGCGCCAGGAGCGGAAGGTGATCCAGCACAGGATCACCACGGCCGCATACACCCACAGCAGCATTTCGCGCATGGCCTTGCCCACCACGATGTTGGTGGCGGCCGCGATGCCGGCGCTGCCCGCTGCGAGCTTGAAGCTGACCTCGGGCGTGTTGTTGACGGCCGCAAAGCGCTCTACGCCGTCCACCACGCCGGCCAGCGTTTCGGCCTTGTGGTCTTTCAGGTAAACATAGAGGGCCAGGAAGGAGCAGCTCTGGTTGAAGAGCTCGCGCGGCGCGC
>Ga0102589_1001241_pt1 | contig 36764 bp, 33 predicted proteins | sample AraplaMF_Col_mLB_FD_76858 | JGI IMG/M metagenome (GOLD analysis project Ga0102589, IMG submission 76858) | Arabidopsis root microbial communities from the University of North Carolina, USA - plate scrape MF_Col_mLB | ecosystem: Host-associated > Plants > Roots > Endosphere | place: USA...
CAAACCATACTAATCAGAATCAAGATGAGCAAGATCATAATGGAAATGGTGAACTGGTTTACAATCTGAACCGCTTCACTCAAATACACAATTGAAACGCCAATTAAAATAAATTTTTGATCCTTCTGAATAAAATCAACTAAGAAACTAGATTTCAGCTTACCTTGATCATATATTTTACTAACCTTTTTACCTTCTTTTACTTGTTGAATTGTATCTTCCGTTACCCAAAATTTGTTTAATGTTACTTTCTTTTGATTTAAGCTGTCTCGTAATGCTCCATTAAATTCATCATTATTTGATGTTATTTGTTGTATTGCAATGGTCACATTATATTTCTTTTCGTACTCAGTTACCGATTGATGTAAATCTATCAAAGACATCTCATTTAATTCATCTGATATTTCATGGAGACGATTTTTCATTTGATAAAGATAATACTTCGGAAGTAAAAATGAATTAAGTACAAAATACAATACAAACACAAGCAATATACAACTTGTCATGATAATTGATATTTTTCTTCCTAACCGATTCATTTATTTTTTACGAAGCTATATCCTAAACCACGATGTGTTTGAATTAGCTCTTCACCTATTTTTTCACGTAATCTTCTAATATGTGTATCCACAGTTCTGTCATCACCTTCATAGTCAATGCCCCAAACTGTAATCAACAAATTTTCTCGAGATAAGATTTTACCTTGATTTCGAATGAAGAAACTGATTAAATCCATTTCCTTTTTCGTTAAATGTAAATCAACATCTTTTTTAAACACTTTTTTCGCTTGTAAATCGATTTTCAAATCCTCAAATGAAATACATTGATCGTCTTTTAGAAGTTTTTTCGCGCGCGTTATGAGAATTCCTGGATGAAAAGGTTTCTTCACATAATCATCCGCTCCAATATTTAATGCATACAATTCTTCTTCAACCTCACTTTTGGCCGTTAGCATTAATACTTTTGTATCACCTTTTTGCTTAATTTCCTTACAAACACTCACTCCACTTACGTGTGGCATCATCCAATCTATTACAGCTAAATCAAGTTTTTCTCGATAAAATATGTCTAGCGCCTGCTCCCCATCTTCAGCTAAAAAAACTGTATATCCTTCCTTTTCAAAATACACTTTTAATATTTTCAACATATCCAATTCGTCATCAGCAATTAATATATTTATGTTATTTCCCTCCTATTACATACTTTTTGTCACGCTCATGTAACAAAGGCATTTTACAATCTTATCAAAGAGTTACAAAGTATTCTAGCGTTCTAATTCATAACATTGAAAATACTTTACACTTTTTTTATCTCATATATTTAATGAAGGATGGAATTGTTACATGAAATATAATTTATTACGAAAACTAATTAGAAGATTCATAGTTTTTACGATCTTATTAGTAATTTGTCCAATTTTACTGTTTTATTATTCAAGAAACATTGAACCAAAATTATTAGACGTCAATCAATTGGTCATTGAATCGAAATCCGTTTCTAATGAATTAGATGGATTTAAAATTGTTCAATTCAGTGATACTCACTTAGGGTCAGATTATTCACTTACTCAATTACAGGGCTTGGTTGAAAATATTAATGATCAAAATCCTGATTTGATTGTTTTCACAGGAGATTTAATTGATAATAGTGCAATATATAAAGAAAAAAATGAAATATCTCCGATTTTAATGCAGCTCAAAGCGACATATGGAAAATATGCAATATACGGAAATCATGATGTGGGTGGTGCTGGAAAGACAGTTTATTCTCAAGTACTAACGAATGCTGAATTTACAATTTTAGAAAACGCCAGTAAAACTATACAACTTAAAGATGGACATGAATTTTCAATCATTGGCTTAGATGATTACTTACTAGGAAAGCCAAATCCCAAAAATGCATTTAAAAAAATTAACAAGAATGCTTTTTCAATACTATTAGTTCATGAACCAGACATCGCTAATAGACTAAATGAATATCCGATTGATGTACAGCTATCTGGACATAGTCATGGCGGCCAAGTGAAACTACCATTTCATAAAGCAATTTATACACCACCACTTGCCACAAAATATACAGAAGGGCTTTATGAAATCAAAAAAAGTTTAAAGCCAATGAAACTTTACGTAAATCGAGGAATTGGCACAACAAGACTACCTGTTAGATTTTTTAGTCAACCTGAATTATCGGTTTTTACTTTACGAAGCTTGAAATAAATAAAAAAGCTTGTGGATTATCACATCCACAAGCCTTTTTTTACTTACTCACTTTAATAGATTTCGTTTTCCCTACATTTCCTGCTTTATCTTTTACATAAACAACAATTGTTGTTCCTACTTTTTGGTTTTTAATTTTAACTGAATAGCTACCTTTACTGTTTGCAACAGCACTACCGATTACTTTTTTAGCTACTTTCACGTAAACAGTTGCGCCTGCTTCAGCTTTACCAGTTACTGTTTTAGATGATGCTTTTACTTTATTGATTGTTGGTGCACCTGGTGCTGTTTTATCAAGTACTTTCACCTTCGTTACAGTACTAACATTACCAGCTTTATCTTTTGAAGTGATGAACAAAATCGTATTTGCTTTTTGAGCAGTAATTGAAATTTTAAAGTTGCCATTTTTATCAGCTGTACCTGTTTTGATTACTTTTGTACCATATTTAATTGTAATGCTTGAGCCAGCTTCTGCTTTACCTGTGATGACTTTGTCATAATCTTTTAAAGTTGAAACTGTTGGTGCTTTTGGAGCTGTTTTATCTGCTACAACAATTGCTACTTCATTACTAACTTCACCTTTTGAATCTGTTGCTTTTACATATAAAACTGTTCCTTCTTTCATTTTCTTTGATAGTTTAATAGAGAATGCTCCACTTGTATCAGCTGTCGTTGTAACATTGAATTCTTTCTTATCCGTCACTGATACAGTAGTACCAGCCTTTGCTTTTCCTGAAATCACTGTACTTTCAGATGAAACTGCATCCACTTTTGGTGCTTCTAAGCCTGTTGCTGGTGGCTCTGGATCTGTTGGCGGTACAACTGGACCTGGTGGTGGTGTTCCTGGTGTACCTGGATCTGTTGGAGTCGTTGGAGCAGCTTTTACAACGAATGATTTCGTTTGACTAGCATTCATACCATCAATTGAAGCTGTTACTGTGTATGTACCTGAATTTGCTGGAAGTCTATATGTTGCTGTAAATGCTCCCGTTAAGTTTGATTGAGTACTGATTGTTTCTGTTACACCACTTACAATTTTAAGAGTTACAGATTTAACTGCAGGTTTATTATCAACTAACACACTACCATCTATACGAACCAAACCATTTGGTGAATATTCAGGTTTATCAAATCCTATTGTCACAGATCCTGTTTGAGTTACCCCACCAGAAATTGTGATGTTATTTGTTTTTAAAACTCCTCCTGCTGTTAATCGAAGAGTGTATGTACCATTAGCAATATTTGAAGCTAATTTAATATTTGTTGAGATTGCACCGTTTGTACCAATATCACTATCATTCCACTGCTTAACTTCTACAACTTGTCCACTTGGATTTAACAATTGTAATAACGGATTTGTTCCTTTACCTGCTTGTCCATCTTTTAAAACATTACCTGTTACTGAAATTGTTGAACTCGCTGAATAAGCCGACTTATCTGTTTTAAAATCCACAGTTACCGTTGATGCAAATACTGGTATAACAATTCCAATTGTTAAGACAAAAGTTGTTAGAATCATCAATAATTTATTCTTCAAAGTATTCACTCCCTGCATAATTGGTAGGAAGTAAGGGAGGCAAGACGCACCTCCCACTTCTCTACATACTTAATTCACTGTAAATGTTTGTTGACTATTACTTTCAGTTAATGGGCTATTATTTTGATCCCATACAAATACTTCAACTTTATAAGATCCTTTTTCAAATCCATCCAGTGCAAGATCAACTCCAAATCTATTCATTGAACCTTTCTTCAATGTATTCAGGTCAACTTGTTTGAAGTATACAACTGCTCCTTCAGCATCTTTTACTTGAACGAATACTGTAGGACTTACTGCATTTTGCCCTAAGTTCTTCAAGTTACCTTTCACACTTACAGTATCACTAGAATTGAAGGCAGATGTTTTGTTTCCAGCTCCATCAATTGTAGAAACGCTATTTACAGTGATTGGGAAGTTTACAACTGTAAATGTTTGAGATTTTGATAGAGTACCATCTTCAGAAGTTAACACTAATGTGTAAGAACCATTTTGTGCTAAAGCATCTGGAGTGAATGAAGATTTGTAAGTTTTACCTTCTGCTCCTTCAAGGGCAAATTCTTTTCCGTTTGGATCTACTACTTTTGCATTCCACTTAATTGAAGTAGAAGCTTCTGCAGTAAATTCATATGGACGGTTTGCACTTACATCTTGAGATGGTGATGCTGAGAAGTTCGTAACAAATGCAGCAGGTGCAGCTTCACCTTTATAGATGCAAATTGTTTTTGTCACTACATGACCAGTTAAGTCTGTAGCTGTGAACTCAAAGTTATTTTCACCTGGCTCTAAATGTAATGTTACTTTTTGTTCTTTTGTAAGAGCTCTTCTTTCAAATGGCTCATCAAATACTGTTTTGAATTCTTCGCTTCCATTTACTTGTAAACGAAGTTCATCAAAATTATCTGCTACAGTAACTGTTACTTCAGGATCTTGTCCGTCAGCTGCTACGTAGTTATTTTCAGGAACTCCAGTTACATCAACTGTTGGTCCTTCAGTATCAACGATAATTTGACGTCTGAATTCAATATGGTTACCAACTGAATCTTCACCTTCAAAATAAATCTCATGAACGCCATCTTCAGTAAATGGTATTTGTGTAGCAAACTCATATTCTTTTAATGTTGAGTTATATTCAAGATCTAAGTCGATTTCTCCACCTTCGATCTTATCGCCCTTCACTTTTAAGTACTCTACTGCCGAACCATCACTTACATAACCAGATAATGGAACTTCACGAGTATCATAGTATCCTAGAGCTTCTGGAGAATCAGTAATGATGTATGGAATTGTATTATCCCATTTACCAGTTAATGATTGACCACCAGTGTTATATCCATAGTCATAAGCAACTACTTCAATTGTAGAACCTTCGTTTACTTTTCCAATCTTCACTTTAAAGTTTGTTTTCCCTGTTGGGTTAACTTCACCTAATTTTTTACCATCTACATAAATTTCAACTAATTGTAATCCGCTACCAGAAGCAGTATCACTAGCTGTAAATGATAGGTACCCAGTATTGCTGCTATACGCCGCATTTGAAACTGTTGGTGCAGTTGTATCAACACGAACTGGTATTTTTACAATTTGTGGAGTTTCACCAGCTAAGTCTACTTGTGTTTTTACTTGATAATAGTAAAGACCATCAGCCGTTTTCTTGTTATTAATTAAACCATCCCACTGTGTGATCTTTTTGTAAGAGTACAGTGATGCTGCTCCTGCAGAAGCAACAAGATAGTTTTTACGCTGTTCTCCATCAGTTGTAATTTTTCTTAAAGTTGTTCCAGCTTGATTCACAATGCTGTATTCAACTGATTTACTATTACGTAAGAATGAAAGAACTGGTGTGATTGCTTCATTCAAGCCATCACCATTTGGTGAAATTGTAATTAAATTCTTGTCATAACCTTTAAATTTATTGAAACCTAAGTACTCACCGTACTCATCAACCATACCAGCATATCCGTAGAATGAGTCTGCATCGTAGATCATTCCATCTAATACTGGAGCCTTGTTCCAATCACCTTTAAATCCTACAAATGGAACTGAAATTGCTGGGAAAGGATTTTCTTGTGAGTCGTTTGTTAATTTAATGAAACCTTCTACAAAATAACCGTTTTCCATTAATGCTTCTAAAGCAGCTTTTGCATTTGTTAAGTCAACTTTTACAGTAATATCAGCTGACTCACCAGCTAAAAGTGTGATTTTCGGTGTAGCAACTGTTACTTTTGCATTAGAAATCACTTGTTCTTTTAGTTGATTGTAGCCATTAGCAATTGCGTCAGTTAAAACTGAAGCATCAACATTATACGTTACATCTTGCTTACTGAAGTTAGTAGCCGTTAATGTCATTGTAAAGGAATCGTTATTAATTTCTTTTAATTCAACCTTACCTTCATTAGTTCCTTTATTTACAACGTAAATTGGTGTAGAGACTGCTGAATGTAATTGCATTAATCCAGCACCTTGGCGACGAGGAGAATAGTAGATATTATTGTTGTCTGGATCAGTTACAGGTTTAGCTGTATTCATTAGAAGAAGTTTTGCGCGTTTTACTTTTTCCGCACCTGTTAGAGTTGGGAATAATTGTTGCACTCTTTGTAGCACAAGAGCTGAACCACCTGCAACGTGTGGAGCTGCCATTGATGTACCACTCATGACACCGTATTTATTGTTATTAAATGTAGAATAAATTTGTCCACCTGGTGCTGTGATTTCTGGCTTGATTCCTAAATCTGGTGTTAATCCCCATGAAGAAAATGTCGACATTCTACCAGCTGCAGTATTTGCTACTTGCATTGGTTTATCAGGGAAGTTTACTTTAGCAGTTCCACCAGCAGCGATAATTTTTCCTTGTAAAAGATTACCGTCACTTTGACTTAAAGAAACTAGAGGAATTTTCGGACTTAATAAAGCCATACTTACATAGTCACCATGGGCAGGGTTTCCTCTCACGATTACACCTGATGCCCCAGCTGCTTCCGCTTGCTGTTGAATTTGACCGTAGTTAGGAGCTGCTGCAGATCTTACTGCAAAGACAACTTTACCTTTTACATTTTTACCTTCGTATTGAGCTGCACTTCCATCACCAACATACACAACATCTAGATCATTTGTTTTGCCAAATACTTCAACAAAATCTGGAGAATCCTGAGTTTTGTATGCAATTGGAATTGATTCATCACCAAACTTCATCGTTAATTGTTTTAACGTAATCTTACTATTTTCTAAAGAAGCCACCGAAATTGAATTAGTTGATAAACCAGGTGAACCAACTAGTCCAATATCTGGGTTCTCTGCATAAGGATTATCTACACCACTACCGAAGTTTGCGCTATTACCTGCAGAAATGGACATAACAACACCACTGTTTACTGCTCGGTCAATCGCTTTTTGCTCTGAGTTATTTGAATCTACGAAACCTGCAGTTGATCCTAAACTCATATTCAGAACATCTGCACCTAATTTAATCGCATCATCAATTGCTTTTATGTAAATATCCCCGAAAGTAGATGGCATTGCAGGGTCATTACCGAATACTTTAAGTGCTAATAACTGTGCTTCAGGAGCTACCCCTTTGATTCCGTCTCCTGATTCATCACCATTTGCACCTACTGTACCAGCAACGTGCATACCATGCATTGATGCATCTGGTCCTAGGTCTCTAACTTCACTATTTTTATCAGCATAGTTATAACCATATGGAACCTTATTTGTATAAAACTTACCTTTTAATCCTTCTTTTGCGACAACTGCATCCACTGATTCTTTTGTTAATTTAGGACTATTACTTGTCAATTTCATATCTTTGTGTGTATAGTCGATACCTGTATCGATAACCCCTACAACCATTCCGCGTCCATCAAATCCAGCATTCCATGTTTGGATTGTTTCAACAAGGTCTTTACTAGAAATCATCTGCGGTTTTTCTGTTGGTCTTTGATATTGATTTACAAGACTGACAGATTCAACGTTTGGTAGCTTTTCAAGTTCCTCAATTTCTCCATACTTTACTTCACCACTAATACCGTTCATAACTGTTGTTACCTTGTTTTCAACATCAAAGTCAATGTCTTCTATCTTTGCATCTGATAAAAATTCATTTTGTTCGCCTTGTACTGCTGATTGTAATTGTTCTTTTTGCGAAGCAGGAAGATCCTTATATCGTTTTCCTTGTTTAGTTGGTAAAACGATAGCTGGATCACCTTCTAACTCAACAATTACACGTACTTTATCATTATCATCGAAATGTTGACCCAAATCGATTTTTTGCTGCGGAACTGCTTTAGGTTCTTCAAAATTTGAAGTATCCCCATCTGACTCTGCATGAACAGAAGTAAGTCCCATACTAACATTTGATAATGTTAATAATGTCGCAACTCCTACTGCCATACTTCTTTGATATTTCTTTCTCTTTTTCACTTGCTTCTCCCCTTTGAATTATAGTGAAATACTAAAACAATCCCCCTTCTCAACAGTTTCATCCAATTGTTAGGTGTATTTTCCTAACTACATAAAAAGTAACATGACCTATTTCCCTCGTAAATAGCAGAAAAAAACTCATTTTGTAGAATTTCACATAAAATTACACATTTTTACCGACAAAGTTTGATGTTTTTCTGACATAATTTTAGTTTTTTTCAATGATTCTCCAAATCTTTTATTAAGAAAAGTTTACATTTTGAAATACTTGAGATATTTTTCTGATATATTAGACAATATTCACGAATGGATGACATGTAAAAAAAGAGGATTCTCTTAAAAACTACAAAAAATGATACAAATAGTTCGAAGAGCATTTTTTTGACTTTTTATGAGGAAAAAATCTTTCATTTTTTATCCAAATAAAATTAGAAAAAATCTAAAAATCCTATTAATTTAATATGAAATGAAGGTTTGTATACAAAATGTATACTTTTTTACTCAATAAGCTAAAATCGTTTTTGCAGAATAAAATTTTAGCCAAGTTAGTAGAAAACTTTTATAAATATTTGGATACATCTTCCTGTTTTTTTAAATACTAAATATGAATTTTGTTGAAAAGCAGGTGGAATCGTAGTGGAAATGTTTAAGAGATATGAGATTAAACAGATCAATGGCGAAACAACAATTATCGTTCATTTATCACCATTTTTAGAAGAGTTTTCAAGTGAATTTGGAACAACCTCAATCAAGAAGATTGTTAGCTTAAAAAAGTCTGCAATTGAATATATTCAGCAAAACGTACCTCATATAAAGACTGCAACAATTAGTATTGTGGCTGGTTCTTTTATACTAGCTTCTTTTCCATTGAAAAGTTCTGCTCACTCAGCAAATTTTAATATGAGTTACTTATACTTTGGTAACACAGACACATACCTTTCTCAAATTGATCAGACGAAAGGAAATTTAAATCTTGTAGCTCCAAGCTTTTTTGATATTAATCAAGATGGAACACTTAAAGTTACAAATCAGTTTAGTGAAAAACTAGTGAGTGAAGTACATAAACGAAACATGAAGGTTGTGCCTTTCCTAAGTAATCACTGGGATCGTGAATTAGGACGAACTGCTTTAGCAAACCGTGAAGTTTTAGCCAGTCAAATTGCTAGTTTTATCATGAAAAACAATTTAGACGGCGTTAATGTTGATATAGAAAATGTAACCGATGATGATCGAGAAGCTTACACAGATTTAGTAAGGTTACTACGAGAGAAGCTACCAAAGGATAAAGAAGTCTCAGTGGCTGTAGCTGCAAATCCCTATGGCTGGTCACAAGGCTGGCACGGCTCATATGACTATAAAGCCTTAGAGAGATATGCGGATTACTTATTCATCATGGCATATGATGAACACTATCAAGGTGGAACTGCTGGGCCAGTGGCTAGTAGAGATTGGGTCGACAAATCCATTCAATATGCATTAAACCAAGGTGTGTCAAAAGACAAAATTGTGCTTGGCATTCCATTCTTTGGACGGTACTGGAATGATGGTACTGCTCAAGGAGGGTATGGCGTAGGAGTAGATCAAGTTGAATCGCTAATTTCGAAATATAAAGGAATCGTTTCATACGATAAAACAAGCCAATCACCAAAAGCAACGATTACAATTAAAAGTGGTGACACGCTTCCAGTCATACATGGTAGGACATTACAACCTGGAACATATGTATTTTGGTATGAAAATCTAACTTCCATAAAGTCAAAAATTGACCTAGTTCATAAATATGAATTAAAAGGCACAGGTAGCTGGTCACTTGGGGATGAAAACACAGCCATTTGGAGCAATTATAAAAGATGGATGACTACGCATGACGAGCGAGTCACACTACCCCCACCTGCCAAAGCTACTATTACTTATCCAACACTAAAAATCGGCTCAAAAGGTGAAAGTGTAAAAAAATTGCAAACTGCTCTCAAAAAACATCGATTCTACTTTGGAACAGTCACCGGATTATATGATACAAAAACGAAAAATGCAGTCACAACATTTCAAAAAAAATACCATTTGCAGATTGATGGGATTGCAGGAAAACAAGTACAAACAAAGCTTTATAGCCTACAAACACCAAAAGTATATGCCACATTAAAACAAGGCTCAAAAGGAAAAAGTGTAACCGATTTACAAAATGCCCTAAAGAAACTTAAATTCTACACAGGATCAACACACGGTATCTACGACTCAAAAACAAAACAAGCTGTGATTAATTTTCAAAAGAAGTATAAATTGAAAGTTGATGGCATTGCCGGGAAGGAAACTCAGACGAAGTTGTTTGGGTTGGTGAAATAAAGAAGAAACCGCCCTCAATGGGCGTTTTTTAATTTTACACAAAATTTTTTCAAGCTTATAAATCAAAAAGCAAACATATACCAATAAATACAGGTACTAATGTTAGTTGTCTACTAAAGCCTTTTCTCTTCACGTAGATTGCATATAAATATAAAGAAATACCACCAAGTATTAAACTTATAGCAGTTAGAAAACTTACGATCTCTGCTCTAGTAACTATACCATATAACAAAACAACCCCAGTAAATGACCAAACAATGTAGCACAATAATTTAAACAAGATTTTCATTAAAACTACCTCCAATATTAAAGATTTTCTTTCACTTTTACTTAAATAGGTCCTTTATAAATTCAATCCCATAAGGTGGAACGTTCATCATCTTTAAAATAACTCCTATACTGACTACGAATAATAAAAATGCAATACTCCACCACATTTTCGTATTTTCTTTCATAAGATCCTCCAACCTTTAACTTTGTGAATATCTTAACATACGAAAACAGATGAAAATGATGGAAGTTGTGAGCATAAGATGACTATTTTTTGACAAATTTATAAAACATGAAAAACACTTCAGAAAAAAGTTTCCGAAGTGTTTTTATCAATTACTAAAACGCTTACAAATTATGCGTTATTTATTAACTGTCGACTTTAATTTTTCAGCCTGTTCATTTAGCTTTTGAACAGCTTCATTATATTCTACTTCAAGCTCACTAATAATATCAGCAGCTGAGCTTATCTTTGTAATCGCACCAACCCCATGGCCTGCTGACCAAATTTCTTTCCAAGCTTTTGCACTTGTTTCATTTTTCATGCTATCAAATTCAACTTTATCTTTCTTCTGCAATAGAGCGGGATCAAGACCGGCTTTTACAATACTCGGTATTAGCATATTTGCTTTTACCCCTGAGAATGCGTCCGTCAGAACGATATCATCTTGTGTAGAATCAACTAGCATTTGACGGTACTCATCATTTGCCAAGCTTTCTTCAGCAACGATGAACCGTGTTCCCATGTATGCTAAGTCAGCACCTGCAGCCTGTGCAGCTAAAATACTTTTCCCTGTAGAAATTCCACCTGCAAGCACGATGATGCCATCCCAGAATGTACGAACACTATCAACAAAAGCAAAACCATTTAGATTTCCAGCATGACCGCCCGCTCCCGTTGAAACTAGAATCAAACCATCAACCCCAGCTTCTGCTGCTTTTTTAGCAAACTTCATATCGCTGACATCAGAAAATACAAGTCCACCATAGCTATGTACAATATCAACAACAACTTTCGGACTTCCTAAAGAAGTAATAACAAGCTGAGGCTGATGTTTTTTCAACAGTTCAAGCTCCTCTTGCAAACGGCTATATGAACTGTGAACAACCATATTAATTGCCCATGGAGCAATCTTTCGCTCAGGCTCTTTCTCTCGCGCTAAAGCAAGATTCTCATTTAAACTACCCATCCATTGATCAAGCAGCTCAATTGGACGTGCATTTGGTGCAGGGAATGACCCAATCACACCATTCAAACACACTGATTCAACTAACTCAGGTCCAGACACCAAAAACATTGGAGCAGAAATCGCTGGCAATTTTAATTGGTTCCACCACTGTTCAGGAATTTTCTTACCCATACAATACGCCTCACTTTCATAACAGAATTTTCTGATTATTACTTAATCTTACATTAGTAAACTATTATTTTCAATCATCTTAATGCAAAAAAGCGTTTAGTAAGGTTCATTGAAAATCCCCTAGATTGAATTCATTATGCAAAAATAACAATCCTAAAAACAAAAAATTTATATTCAAGCTCTTCATATTAAGAAAATACTCAAGCATCATAATGCATTTCGATTTACAGGATATTCTTTATTCATTATAAATGGATAGAAAATTATTATTTGAATTTCTGAAGTAATCAGTAGTTAAAAGGATACCTTTTTTATGAATAGGAATAATAAAGTAGAAAAAATAATAGATAGGAGCAATAAAAATGGATAAGCAAAACAAAGATCTAAGCAATAATGACTTTTACATCGCAAATTTATCAAATGAAGCAAAGAATAAAATTGAACACCTAGAAGAGGAATTAGAAATTACATTAGTTGCCTATGATTGTAAGAAGTAATTTACGAAATCTAAAAAGAGAATAGTTTATAGTTTTCACTAAGATATTGAAGATAACTGCAACAAAAGATTTTCGACTATTGTGGGGATGGCAGCAGGAAAGCTGAGACCCCGGAGGCCTTGCCGAGAAGGCTCAGCTCCGCCCCACGGAAAGCGAGCAGCCTGAAGTGGAAATCAAGACATTTGTCTTTAAAAACTAAAAAGGGACACCCAAAGTCAGATTGTCCCTTTTAAAGCGCTTTAATTTTTATTTAAGCTAAAGCAAATCAAATAAATTAAGCAACTGAAATAATTTTATATCTTCTATGATTCACAACAGTATGTTCAGTTTCATAATAACCCACATGATTTTTATCATTACTCATATCAACGATAACCGAATTAGTCATCACTTTCGTCACAATGCCTTTTAATAATATCGGCATTAATTCTCTTTGCTTATTTTCAACTGACATGAATTCTATTTCATCACCAGGTTTTACATTCGTATTTTGTAATTGATTATTATTTTTATTCATTGCTTTCACACCTTTGTTAGTATTTAATTCAATTATATAGAATATTACAAATGTTAAAAAGTGAGTAATCTACTAAAAATAAAAAACTTTTTTACTATTTCTACATTAAATATCTAAAATAACACAACTTTCTTCTAACATAGCTTGTAAATCGCGTTCAAAGAACTCAATTCCATAATAACCTAATGGCGTACAAATATACATACAATCATCTTTTTTAACACTTCCAAAACGCTTATGTGTATGGCCAAAAATACAATGTGTTACATTTTCATACCGCTTAATTAATTCACCTATTTTCTTTGAACCCATATAAGCATTACAAAGATTCCAAAAACGATCCGATTTCCAGACTAAAAAATCTTCCCGCGGAATAAAGTGATTCATCAAAATAACTTGTTTAGTTTCATATTGTTTAAGTTTCTCTTCAATTCTATTTAAGCATTCTCTCAGATACTCTTCATCACTTAATGTAAGATGCGTATAACGGCCATCCCAATTCGTATCTTTAAATCCCTTAATATCTTCCTCTAACAAATTCATTTCATCAATAAAACTATAATCATACTAACCACTGTCACCAACAATGACTACATTGTTTGTTAACTCAATTGAATGATGGATTAAACAAGATGGATGCTTGGCTAGCTCTTCAATAGCAAGCGTAGATTCTCCCTCACCGTCAGTCCAAACATCATGATTTCCTGGAATAAAGTAGACCGGAATACCAGTAGCTTTTTGTACATGATCGATGAAATCCAACGTAACTCGAACTGAATTACTGATGTCGCCAGCAATTAGAACGCAATCGGGCTCTTTCTTTTTCACAAAAGTAATGAATTCTTCATCAAATGCTATGCCCAGCTTTTTTTCATTGAAGTCAATGTGAAGATCACTACAAATACATATCTTCATACTTTACCCCCTTACTCAAACCTGTAAAATACGAGCATCTTATTTAATTATAACAAATTTTGGAAAAAAATGGAGGATTGATGAAAGAAAGTATATCGCAAATAAAAAGAGAATCTTAAATAGATCCTCTTTTTTTGCCTCAACCATCTTCATTACTTAAATATTATTGTGCTTTACTAAGCATTTTTGTTAATTGATTTCTAAACAATTTCATTAGAAAAACGAACGGTATATAAAAGTAAAGGAAGTAAAATCCAACGTTCGAGATAAATTTACCTAGTTTATCAACCTCAACGAAGTTTTCAATAAAAGTTGCAGCTACAATCATAACAATAATGAAAAAAGCTAGAGAGATTTTTGGTTTTAAATGATTGGAATTCGATATTCTTTTTAAAATTCTTGTACAAGCCCAAATTGGGATGCACAGTGTAGGAATAATGACTAATATCCATATGAAAATAAAAATATATTCAAATCGTTCAATAAATGGCAATTCGATAATCTTTGTCATGAATAATGTCGCCCAAGTAGCGTGTTGAAGTGTGTCTTGATTGATATACATAAAACTGACAACCGCTACGATTAAATAAAGAACAGTTGAAATGACATTCGCTAGGTGTGCCCATTTTTGACTTTTTTTAGCACCCTTTATAAACGGGTAATACATAAAAATCCATTCAAACCCTACAAAGAGAAGAATAGACGCCTTTGTAGAAAGTAGGATTTCTTTTACAGTGTGATTAAAAACAGGCATTAACAGGCGCGGATTCATATATTGAAGTGGAAAGTAAAGGAGTAATAGTAAAAAAGCAGGTATGATTACTCCCCAAATACTAAAACCTGTTAAAATCCTAAAACCTCCAGATACGATATAAAAAATCATAACGCCCAATACCAAAGCCAATTGCCAAGTTTTAATCGTTGGAAAGACCCATACTTGAATGATTTGGATATATGTACGAAATACTGTAAATGCTGATAGTAGAAAATAGAGTAGAACTAAAATCGAAAATATATTACCAATCAATTGTCCAAAACAAAAATCGTGAACAGCAACTATATCATTATGTCTGTCATCGAGTGTTTGATAGATTAACCAAATTAATATATGAATAGAGAGTCCTGCTATGATGACTGACAACCAAGCATCTTGCTGTGCATCCTTAGTGATTTCACGTTGAAAACTAAGAATACCAATTCCAATTTGGGACGAATGGACTAAGTAAAAAGTAAAAAAAGTTGAAACGAGAAATTGTTCCTTTACAATACTTTTCACTATTCACCCACTCCCAACTGTCGTAAAATTAGATCTGTTTTTACAGAAAATGCCATTTTAGGATAAATCTTTTGGTAAAATTCCTTTTCATTCCATTCTTTACTTTCACTTCGATAAATAATACCAAATCCAAACGGATCAACTTCATTTTGTTGAAGCTTTTTAAGTAAAGTCTCAATATCATTTGCGATGATTTTTTCCATACTTTTCTTTAGGTATTGATAGTCTTCTTTTTTTTCTATTTGTATAGATTCAGGAATACCTTTTAATTCAACATTTAATGTTAAATTCATGCTAATTGTGTTCTCATTCCCCTTTTTATGTAGCGTAATTTTATGTTTACCATATAAAGACTTTAACGCGAAATTGTTTTCATTCCCAGGCTGTTTCCCATCAATATCCCCCTGCTTTTTGTCACGATTATGCTTCTGTTCTTTATCGTTATCTTTCCCTTTTTGATTGTCCTTCGTTGGAAGTGTTATATCATAATAACCGCTCTTATTTTTGTCATTCATTAATTTAAAAAGGAACGCTTCTTTGTTCGAAATCGTTAATTTCAGTTTTTCTCCTTTAAAAATACTTAACCCACTAACGACTAATTGTTTCTCATTGTCAAAACTGATATTTGGAAGGTAAATATCGATCCCACTTCCATAATATTGGCTGACTAAAGTGTGTATATTTGTCTCTGGTGTCCCCTCGTGAAGTACACTCGTTTCAAGTAAATGTGAAAGATAAAGTGGAGGAGCAGGTTTTAACCCCTTAATAATGTCTTCTGCCTTCGTATCACTGACTACGAACGTAATGTTTCCAATTGTAGCATCTTTACAGATGGTTTCTAATACTCTAGAAATACCTGCTTTACTATAAGAATCCCCCAAAACGAATGTTCTGATCTGACCAAGTACAATTTGACTTTGAGATTTATGCCCCAAATTAGATTTTAATGTGGAAGGATTATCAGCTGCTGTTTTAATGACGCTCGCCTTGTTACTATTCGTATAATTTGGATACAAAACTGTTGCCGTCAGTTTACCATTTTCTTCATCAATTCCAATCGTATGAGTAATACCTAATTCATCGATAATACTTCTAGGGACACAGCCAGAAAGCAGCGTACAAATAACCAATGAGACCAAAATCGTAATGATGAACTTCGATTTCATATATGAAGCTTTCATGCTATTCATCATTCAAGTCTCCTTTGGTTTTCTTTTTCTTTTTCACACCATATTTTAAAGAATCTCTTGGACGCAGATACTCAGGTCTTTTGTTAATAAATTTAAAAGATGAACGAATAAATGAATCTGCTAGTGCGTTCCGTCTAAAAGGATAAAGTGGAACCAAATATGGTGTTCCGAATGATTTCAGTCTAAATAAATGAGCTAATAAGAAAACGAAGCCTAAAATAATCCCCAATCCGCCTAAGAATGATGCCAATACGATAAAGACAAATCTTAATACACGAATCGTATTAGACATAACAAAAATTGGTGTGGTAAAGGATGATAATGCTGAAAGAGCGACAATAATTAATAAAATATTACTAGTTAACGCAGCAGCTACTGCAGCTTGACCTATTACAATACCGCCCACAATACCTAGAGTTTGTCCAACTTTAGTTGGTAATCTGGCTCCCGCTTCCCGTAATAACTCGATCGTTAATTCCAAAAATATGACTTCTAAAATAGGTGGAAATGGTACATTTGCTCTCGACTCAATTAGTGGACCTAATAAATCCTTAGGAATCACTTCATAATGAAACGTTAAAACAGCCACATAAATTGAAGAAGTGAAAATTGAAAAAAATACGCCCATAATCCGAATGAAACGGAAAAATGATCCTAAAACCCAATTCAAATAGTAATCTTCGGGTGAAATAAAAAAATCAAATAAAGTGGAAGGGCCTGAAATCGCATATGGAGTTCCATCACTAAAAATGGCGATTTGACCACTCACAATGGTATACGTAATTCGGTCAATTCTCTCAGTCGATAAATAAAGGGGGAATGGCGTATTTTGATTATCCCTAATAACTTGGTCAAGTAGCGAAGTATCCCAAACAATGTCAATATCTATATCTGCCAATCTTTCTCTAACAGTGTTAATATGTTGTTCGCTTGTTATTCCATCCATATAAACAATCATGACTCGGGTCTTTGATAAAGAGCCAATCAGGATTTCTTCAATGACAAGCTTTGGAGAATTAATCTTTCTCCTTAATAGGTTCATATTCGTATCAATGTCTTCTACAAAACCCATTTTTGGACCAACAACACTAAACTCATTCTCTGAATCATTAAATTGTCTTAGTCCAGTTTGGCAGCTATTTATATTGATTAATAGAAATTCTGATGTTTCGTTTTCAATCTGTACAATTAATTGCCCTTTATAAAGCTTATTTTCAATTTCCGAAAGATCATTTGTAATACTCATCTCTGAAAGGGGCAATAATTCTTGTAAGTCTTTTAATGATTTTATTTTTAGATTCTCATCTTTAACGTTAAGGTTCGAAAGAAAAGAAGTTTGCATCAGTTCATGATTCACTAAAGTAGAAAAGTAGGAAATCAGTACTTTCGTATCGTTAACCCTATTTTCTATTTGACTAAAATCTCTAGATTTTTTTGCAAGAGTAATTAACTCCTCAAAAGTCATCGTGTTTTGATCAATCATAATATGTCCACCTAATTCCATAATATGGGTTATTATTTGTAATGACTTTCTGATGTATGCATTGCATTTTTATTTCATATTTAAATAAAAAAACCGAACAACACTGAATTGGGAAACGTGTCTTTCGGTCTTATATCATTCTCTCTATTTTATTTTCCTTAAACCCCAATTGGTAAATATTTGTCCAATCACTTCTCACTATTAAAACGTTGATAATTCCTTATTTTTGGAAAATGTATCGTCACTTTCGTGTATGTTCCTTCTTCTGAATTGGATTGAGATGTCATGACTTTAGTTCAATTTCGGAAATGAAGTAGTCTTTTGAAAACGAATCAATCCGAGAATAATATAGTGCTTGTTCTACATAATGATCTATTTTATCTTCAAAATTATCAACAAGCATGTCCACTGTTTTATCATCACTATTTTCCATTAATAAACGACTTGATGCAATTTGTAGCTTTACTTCATGAATCATGAAATAATGAAGTCTTGCTGGTCACGTTTTTCATCCTTCAGTTTTTCTAATTGTGTGGTATCATGTTCCATCATTTTCTTTACCAGACTAAGGCAAAGCATTTGCTCATAATTTTTTGTTTTAGGTAGGATTGTCAGAGTTTCCTCTTGATTTGACTCACTCACTTCTTCTAATTCGCTAAATAAATCTCTACTACTTTAAAAGCCGAATCCGATATAAAGACATGCAATTACGAAGCAGATAAAATGTAAGTAAAATAAATCATTCATTACATGTTGAAAAACTATACCTCATACTTCCCTGCCCCAGATTTACATAAAACAGAATGAGTGGATACAATACCTCCTTTATTTCCTTTCATCCCATGTAAATACCCACCATAAACCGCTCCACCATCTAAACAAATTTTCGTGCTACAAGGTGAAGTCCAGATATCAAATTTATTCTCAGTTTTATGAAGAATCGATGTAGGCGTATGACCGAAGATAATCGTTTTATTCGTATTGTTGTCACCGAAATGAAACTCATCACGAATCCAATAAAATTCTCGCTCACTCGTATTCTTCCAGTCTTCTAGATTCAGATTCACACCAGCATGAACAAAAACGAAATCTTCCCACTCATAGTAAAGTGGTCTAGTTTCTAGAAACTCTAATTCAGTTTTAAATTGAACTTTCATTAATTGAGCAATTTCATCAGCTTCTTTGAGATTTGTAATATCATGTCCAAAGAATGAGTTGATTGTTTCATAGCCACCTTGACCGTAGTAGTAGTCTTTTTTGACTTCTGGTTGGTCTAGCCAGTCTAGGAGCATTCTTTCGTGGTTTCCTAGTAGGATGATTGCTCCATGATCTTTTTGAAGCTGAAAGGCTTTTTGGACTACGTCGTATGATTGTGGGCCACGGTCGACGAGGTCTCCTAGTAGTATTAGTTGTTCGCTTTCGGGATTCCATTGCTTTAGTAGTTCGTTGAGTTCTTTGTAGCAGCCGTGGATGTCGCCGATTGTGAAGATTGATTCTTTTTGCATGATGGCAATCCTTTCTCTAATAAGTTATAACAAATGCTAATGAAGGTAAATACTCATTATTTAGCGAATTAACTTAAAGTAGAATCTACTAATTGGAGTTGTTGTTATGATGAGTATCGGTAGAAAATTAAAAAAGTTAATGGAAATAAAAGATATTTCCTCAGATGAGCTAGCAAAATGTTTAAATTTTTCAAAATCCATAATTTGGAGTTATGAACTGGATAAGAAAGAACCTAGTATTGAACACTTAAAAAAATTGGCGAAGTTCTTTAATGTCACTATAGATTATTTAGTTAGTCAAGATAGTAAAATACCATTGAATTTAATAAATAAAGAGCTTTTAAAAAGTTATTCTATTCTTATCGATCAGGAAGAAATTAATTATAATGAATTAGCAGAAGCTGTAGTATACCTTAAAACTAAAAGAATTATGAAAGAAAAAGGATTAATTTGATTTTTTAAATCACTAATAAAAAATCAAGCAGAAATAAATATTCTGCTTGATTTTAAGTACCAATTTATTACTATGAACATTAAAATAAATTATTGTATTTAAACAAATTTTCTACCATTTTATCAAAATGTTCTCTTAATATTTTTTCAAACCACTGAGAAGTAATTTTGTCTTTATTTCTGTCAATTGGTATTGAATATTTATTTGAATCATCAAATAACCATTTATCTACATCATTCTTTAGATCATTAATTTGAGTTGACGTCTTGTTATTATTTTTATAAAACACATATAACTCTGGAAAAGTTTTTTTAGTCTTCTCTAAATTATTTTCCTTTGATAATAAAGTTAAATTAGCTACACAACTTATTGGTAATCCACCTATTTTATCGGCCCCGTCTTTTAACCTTTGAATTGGAAATATATGATCAATATGATGGTCATCATGAGCTGCCCCAAAAGAAACTATCTTATAATATAAATATTTTATAAAAAGTTTTGTTTGTTGATCTATTGTTGCTCTTTTTTTCTCTTTACGATTAAGTTGTTCATTAAACCAAAAATTTAAAATACTAATCCACTGATCTTTTGTGGGTAATTTAATGTAATATAGATTATCTAATTCCCCTTTTCGCACAAAATCTAAAACTAAATCACTTACTAATTTATCTCCTGCACTTCTCCATGAATCACGTAATATATCATATAAGTATTGTGAAGGAATACTTTTTAGAAGTTTTTTTTCATAATCTTTCCAATTAGATCTCTCAATTAAATTTAAATCAAATTTCAAATGAAAAACAGTACTTATTAATGTCACAATAAAAAATTCACTATGAAAAAGTTTTTCATTATTTTTATTCTTTTTGTAGGGTCTAAATGTTAATATTGGTTTCAATGTTTCATAAACAAATTTGATAGATTCAAATAATGCTTTTTCAAATACTTCAATATCTCTTGTTATTATTTTCCCCTCTAATTTACTCATATCTTTTATATCCAATAAATTACAAGCTGTCACCATATTGAAAACTGCAGAATCTACTTCATCTGCCTTATCTTCGTTATATTCACCAAATAAGATGGGATATTGTTGCTGTAAATATTTACCTAATCCAAATAAGTATTCAAATAATGTAACATTTGCTTGGTCTTGTTTTAGAAACTCCTCATCGTAGTTATCAATAATAAACCCTTCATCTTCCCAAGCTTTATATCTCAGAGAAATCATTTCTAATATTTCTCTGTTTGCAACTTTAATAGATTTTTCCCAAGTAGCTGCAAATATTTGATATTTATTTAATTTAGTACCTCTACTATTTACCCTTTCAAAAATTTCAGGCAAATTGGATTCTTCACCATTATATATTACTACTGGAATAACAATATTGGATATATCTGAAGTTGCTTTAATCTCATCTAGCATTATATTTAATGCATTTCTTAGTAATTTTTTATTTTCTTTAGAGATTGCTTCAATATCAAAAATTGTTTCTATATGTTCAATTAAAGAATAACTGTCATATTCATCCTTGGCGTTAAATCCTTTTCTCCTTTTAAGCCAATCTACAATCTCTTTTATTAGAACTTCTTTATCAATTGTAGGATAGTTCTTTTGAAATAATATAATATATTCATCTTTTAATTCTTTTTGATCAAAATACTTTAATGGATTTTCAAAACAATCTAACATAGTAGACGTTCTTTGTAATCCATCTACCAGCAGCATAACATCATCTTCACCCTTTTTATAAAATAGAAGTGAACCAAAAGGGTAGCCTTTCTTTAATGTATCTATAAAAGTTGATTTTTGAATATCACTCCAAACAAGATTTCTTTGTAATTTTGGGACACGAATTTTTATTGCACTATTAAGTTTACTATCTATGTGCTTAATCCCATCTACTATTTGTGAAACGTTAAAATTTTCTAATTTTGTAAATGACTTATTTATTGGTTGACTCATACTAACCCCTTAACTGTTAACTAGTAATAAAATTACTACTTAATTTCTCTTTTATAATATTCTCTATATCTTCTTCATCTAATGCATCTAATATAGTTACTCCACCTAAGCTATTTAGATATTTCATTAAATCTCTATTAAATTCCATTTTAGCATAGTCTTTTTTAGCCATCCTAGAAAAAACCGCGAGAATATTTTTAATTAATTGTGTATTCCTCGAAAAATTTCTTTCCATTAATTGCATATGAACATCTTGTGTACTAAACAATATTTTTGTTAGTTCATAAGGATCTTCTCTTGAAATATCTTTAGTGACTTCCGCTGCCCACCAAAGTCTTGCAATACCATTTCTTGCAAATTTAACATTGTCAGTACCACTAAAAAAACAACGTTTTTTTAATGTATCTAAAGTTGTTTTTTCTTGATTGATTCCCCATCTATTTTTCATATATTCATAGAATGTTACGTGAGTCAAGTATACCCAAAGTCTTTCATCATTAGCCTGTGATAAATTTAAGTTTAATGATTGATGCAATAAAATAGCATTTTCAATATCAAAATTTTCCCTTGAACTATGTGGTAGTTTTAATTCAATATTACTTACAGTTATTTTTGACTTTAAATACCAATCTGTGTTCTCGAAATATTCATCTAACCATGGTTTCTCTTTACAATAGAAATCCTTAATTTCATTTAATCCAGTTTTTAATTTATCTAAGTAAGCATCTTTAATGTAATGTAATTGCATACTCCAACTTCACTTCCTTTTAGTCTTCTTGAGTAATACTTTCGAATAAATCTTTAAATGAACCAGATAATGGATCCCCAATTAATTTTTGTGCTACTACAAATGAAGAATCTGCAAAATCATTATGAATTTTCAAATTAATATTTAATGTTCTTAATTTTCTTTCAATAACTCTAAACCATTTATACTCCTCATATTGTTCATAAGAAAAATCTGGTCGTTTAAATTGCTCTAATAAATAAACTAATGTTGGTAGTAATAACATAGTTGCTAAAGTTTTAGCTAATTCACCATTTTTTGCTAATTGTGCATAATACTCAAAATTCGGCTTAGATAATTTTATAACAATTTTATTATCTTGTTCGAGATCAACATCAAAAGGATCAGCCTTTAAATTATCATTTTTCCATATTGTAAAGATGGAAGGCAAATTCTTTAATTCATCAATATCTTTTTCAGCCGTAAAACTCTTTCCTTCTGCTACAGCTAATACATCGCCTTTAAAGATATTGAACGTCAATCCACTGTAATCCAAATTAAATTTTTTATTGACATAATAACTAATATTTTGACTTGCTAAAATAAAAGCGCAAACCTCTACTTTTCCATCTAATTTATGAGCATCTATTTCAATACTATTATTATCATTCTTAAAACGATACATTTCTCTTGTACGAGTAGTTGGACATTCAATATGAACGGCAAACACTGCGAGCCCTAGTTCTATATAAGATTTTAAATCGTTATTAACTAATAAAAATTTTAAATTAATAATATATTTATCTCTTAAAGCATCTACTTTTAATTTAAAATCAAACTTACTATTTATAATATCATCAGAAAAGTTAGATAAAACTGGGTGTGGATAGAACCTCTCACTTATCTTCATACATTGTCACTCCTAAAGCACATCTAATTGGTTCCATTAATTCAATCTCTATATTTTCTCTTTGTCCACCAATAAACTTGAATGGTCCTATACGATTGCTACTTGTAATTTTTATTGAATTATTTTCATTTTTTTTATTTGCTATTTTTATTTTGGCTTGTTCTTCACCTTGTTCTCCGATAATCTTAATGAATAAATGACCTTGTCCATTTCTTGAAGGAGTAAACGAAATTTGATACTTACCAACTTTAGGATTAATGCAAAAAGATCTAAATGAATTCAATGATAAAGGCGGTTCTGAAGATATATCTTTTCTTTTAGCCTCTGTGTCGTTATCCCCATCTGAATTTTTTTCATTACCATTATTATTTGAATTACTTTCAGAATTAGATTTTTCTCCACCCTTAGAATCATTTTCTTCATTTTGACCTTCATTACCAATATTCTCATTCTGATTGTTTTCATCAGTTGGCATTGCACCAACTGTTATTTCTGTCTTTGCTTGATTATCTCTATTTATTGGTACATCATCTACTTCAACTTCCTTCGGTATATCTGGCTTATCTAAAAACTCTTTATTATCTTCACCGTCTACTGTATTAAAAATATCATCATCTGGTAAATATTGACTTACACCATCAATGTCTAATTCTTCTACAGATCCAATTGAATTCAATGTTTTCACTTGTAAACTTATCCAACTATTTAATTGCTTTAAAACTTTTTTCGCGTGAGTTGTATTTTCTTCAAATCTTTCATATTCCCACTTATCATGGCTAGGTGGCTCAGTTAACCTTAAAAATTCATTAATCTTTGAACCCTTAGCAATCAAAACTCCAACAAATCTAGTTAAACCTTGAAAACGCCCTTTATCAAATATTTTCATCCCTGTGCCACGTACCATTGCAATTCTTTTAGGATATTCTTTACCCTCTATTAGGTACAATTTTAATTCATCATAACCTTCAATGTGACCATCAAAACATTTCCCATAAACTAAAGCCTTATAATATAAATACGATAAACAATCTTTTTCATCTTTTGTAAACTTCTCTAAAAGACTTGATAAGGAAGACTTATCAATTTTGATATCTCCTACTTTTACAACTAATTTATTTTCATATATTGCTACTAAAAAATTCTCAAGTACAGACTTTATAATCTCATATTCCCAATTTTCATCTCCATTAAAACCCATTACAAAAACGTCAGTACCTATTTTTTCTCTTTTAAAAATATTCGGTAAATTAATTTCGTTATCGCAAAGAGGTTTATTTCTAAAAGTCTTCCCAAAGTATCCGGTCCCCTGGGTAAGTTCTCCCTTTTTTTTGTGAGTAGCTAAAATTGTTTTACCTTGGAAGGCACTATTTCCATCAATATCTTTAGTGCCATAAAAAACAGTTCGTATAGACGAACAAGCAAAAGGAGCATGTTTTCCAATTCCAAAACTACCACCAGCATTAGATTCCTTGTTTGAAACTCCAATTGCCTTAATCAAGCTATGCCAACTACTTCTACTTTCCTCTTTAGAACCTTTTAATCCTTCTGTATTGTAGTCACTTATTTTTAATATTGAGATTGTTTTTTGACTCAATGTATTAATTGCCTTTTCAAAGAACAATCTTGATTTATCAATATCGCCCCAATGATCCAAACAACTTTCTAATATGTCTATATAAGTATATAGTCCAGGGAACTCGGTTATTGGTATTTCATGTTTACTAAAATGAATTTCTACTGGAGCATCTATTCCTTTTTGTTTTGCATCACATGAATTTTGATTAATTTCTCGAGCTAAAGCTTCTAATCTTCTACCCTTAAACGTTTCAATTCCTGCGTCATTTAATCCAACTTCTGGTCCATCATTATTTAATGGAAAACTCCAATCGATATCACTCATTATATTCCCCTTATTTACTCTTATTTTTAAATGAGAAAGTAAACTCATCATTAGTGTTTTCTTCTCTAAATCTATTTTTAAGTAATTTAACTTCATTATCTATTGTTTCAATTATCTGTTTCACATGTTCATCAGTATAATTATAATTATTTTTATTAGCTAGATTTCCTACCAATCTTAATTTTTTCACTACTTCAGTTATTCTTTTTTCTGCTAATCTTTCAAATTTTTCTGTTTTTTCTTTCATAAAATTCTCCTTTAAGAAGATAAATTTTTACAATATTTTAATATTAATACTAAATATTAAAAATGTACACTATATTTTCAATATATTTAAAATTCAAATCAATAAAAAAAGAAAAAAAGATGATATTAATCTTCATCTTCTTTTCTTTTTAACAAATTATAAATCTCTGATTGTAAATCAAAACTATTAATAGATCCTAAGTATATTTTCATTACTGAATAGATATCAATAAATATACCATGAACCTTTTTATCTTTCATAAATTCTGAAGTGGCATACCCAAAATAAGTAATCAGATTACTTTCATTTACATTGGGTAACAAAAACGCATCAATAACTCTATTAATATTCCAATTATTTTTAATTGCACTTGAATAAGCTATTTGCTTATTTATATCAACTGTTGAAGGTAGTCCATTTCTGTCTTTAAAAAATGGATAATACTTAGCATCCAAAACTAATAAAAGATCTTCTGCTTTATAAATTATATCAGGCATTGCATCTTTATTAGGTTTTATAAGTTCAGCCTGCTCATTCCACCAAAATGTTTTAGAATTATATGCTTTAGTTTCTTCATTTCCAATTAATTCTCGTAACATTTCTTCCCACACGTGTTCAAACTTTTTTACTTTTAAAAATTTCTTTTCATCCTTTGAATTTTCTCCTGCTGAACCTGTGAGGAAGTCTCTTAAATGCTTCAATAAATTCTTTTTATAGTCTATGAACGATCTTTGAATTTCATTGTTAAGTATTTTAACTGCTGATTTCAAAGAAAATGGGAGAATGATATTTTTTTCAAAATTACTATTTGGATATAACCATCCTGCAAAATAAAATGACTGTTCAACAACATATTTATGAATTATTGAAACGGGATTTTGCATTGTGGTTCTATTTTTTTTTACAATAAATTCTAAATAGACAATATTACTATTAGACAAAAAAGAATTATTTTTTTTTATTGTTTTTTTAAAATCAATATTTCCAGATATATTTCTCGAATAATAGGATTCTCTTTCAATATAATATCCATTTTTCAAGTAATCATTTAAAACCCATAAACATGTACTAAATTGAAATTTTTCTCCTAAATTATCAAGTAAATTATCTTGATGAATGTAAACATTGTTTTGGTTAGCTTTTCGTTTATATTTCTCTAAAATATAAATTAAAAGCTTAATATTTTTATTTCTTTGAGCGTCGTTTCTAAAGTCTAAACCATAAACTTTCGGAAAAGTAACTAATATACTTTCATTATCTATCTCAATTCCAACTTGACTGTCCGTATCTTCGTTTCGACATATTACTTGATTAAACTTCCTCACCAACTTCATCTCCAGTCGGTATCTTGTATATTTCTCTTTCTTCAGCTGCAACTGCATTATCTTTGTTTATTACATCTTGTTGTTTACTATTTTCATTAACAATTTCTATTATCAATTTACGAAATTTTTCATTAAAAATATTAAGACCATCAATTCTTTGGTTTGTATACATATTTAAGATATCTACAAATGATTTTATATTTTGATTAAATATGGTCTCTTTATCAACTTTTAATACATCATCCCACAAATAATACAATATTTTGCTTGCGAAAATTTCTTCATTATTCAGTAAATTTTCCTTTATAAACCATGGGCCCAGTAATTTGTCTTCAGAAATTTCAATACCATCTTCACGTAAATCCAATAAATAATTATTTAAAGTTGTAACAAATTGTTTCCATGTACAATTTAACTTCTCAATTTTTGTATCTTGAAATTTACAGTTTTTAAAATCAATTGGAAGATATTTAAAATCCCATCTTCTTTTGAAAGCTGTGTCCATTACAAAAACATTTTGATCTGCAGAATTCATAGTAGCAATAATACTTAAATTATTAGGTAATTTAATTTTCTTTTCTTTATTTCCATGGACCCAGTTGGCAATATCAAAATTAGTCACTTCATAAGTACTAGTACCATCATCTTCTCTATCTAAAAGTTGAAATAGATCACCAAATACTGCTGGCGCATTTGCCCTATTTATTTCTTCAATTATTAAATAATAGTGATTTCCATTTTTATCATTTATAGCCTTTTCAAGCAATGTTGTGAAAGGGCCAGCTTCAAACTCATAGCTTATATTTCCTTCTTTTACCTGGGGCTTAATTGATCCAATAAAGTCATTAAAAGTATATTCAGGATGAAAAGTAACGCGTTCATAAAATCCTGCTTTTTCAAAAGATTCTTTTACAGTGTGACTTTTTCCAGTTCCAGGTGCACCATAAATAATTTTATTTTTACCAACAATACTATGATTGTTATTTTTTATTTCTTCAGTATCATTAATTTCCAAATAACTTTGAATATTAGCTGGAAGAGTAAATTTAATTCTTTTATAATTTTTCTCTAAAATATCAAGTAAATGTAAATCATTATCATTATTTGATTTTATCAGAAGTGAGCAAACAGAGAATTCGTCAGGAGATGAACCTTCAATTTTTACAAATATTAAATAATCACCTGTTTCCATTATTTCTCTGTATTTATTAAAATTATTATCATTATATTTTTCTTTTGAAATACCTATTTGATGATCACCATTTCCCTTATCATTTACCCAAAAAACAGTACTAGATTTAACTAATTCTTTTCCAAGCTGTAAATAATTATTAGGATCTATAATATCAATAGGGAATTTATAATTTATTCGACTACCTTCTAAACTTATATAATCTGGATGATTAATTAATACTTCATAAATCATCTCCTTAAAGAAAAATCTAGATTTGGTTGTATAAGCAATATGGGTTGTATTTCCTTTTTTCAAAGTGCTTATTACATCTGCAGATGATAACTTTTTTATTAAAAAACCTATTATTTCCTTATCAGAAAAATACTCAATTTCATCTGTTAGAGCTTCTCTAAACTCACTTTCAAATTCTAAAGTAACATCTGCTTCACTAAATGTTTTATACATACTTTCCTCCATGTATTGAAACAAGTTTTTTATTTTCTATATTAGTATAAAGTAAAAAAAGAGGATAGACAAATAGATACTGCATTTGTCTATCCTTAAAAAATAATGATTAATTATAAATAAGGTTCTCTTCATTAGCAACTTCATTTTTTAAAATACCAGTGGATTCATTTATAGAATTTAATAAATGAATAAATACATCTACCACAATTGAATTACCAGCTTGTCTATATGCTTGAGTATTAGACACTTCTATTTTAAATTCATCATCATACCCCATTAAACGTAAGCATTCTCTCGGAGTTAATTTTCTAATTTTATTCTCTTCTTTATTAACGGTAATATAATTATCAACCCCAGCTCGATGCATTTTATGCATCGTAGAAAGTAATGGTCTTGCTATTTCTAAATCAATTTCTGGCTTTGTATAATAATTCTTAGTCCCAGGTGACATCACATGATCTCTAACTTTATCTGACAGAATATATTTTTCTTCAACTTTTCCTGGATTATTTTCTATAACCAACTTTGAATTAATTGATTTAAAACTTCCAAAACTAACAAAGTCTTCCAAAAAGTTCTGCATCTTATAAGTTAATTCAACTGTCTCTGGAAATGTAAAGTTTGTTTGTTCTTCTTTAAAACCTACCACGAAAATTCGACGGCGCTTTTGAGGAATACCATAATCAACTGCATCCAAAATTTGAGCATGAATATCATATCCTAAATTATCGAAAACACCTCTCATAACGTTCCAAGTATTACCACCATCATGCTTGGTAAGTCCTTGAACATTTTCGTAAATAAATACTTTTGGCTGAATCTCATCTACTAATCTAGCAAAATCGTAAAATAATGTTCCTCTTGTATCTTCTAGACCTTTCTGATAGCCCATAATCGAAAAACTTTGACACGGACTTCCACCTACAAATAGATCCACTTTATCTTTATAAACGGAACCATCTATAAATCGAACATCATTATGCCATTGTTCCTCCGTAATATCATAATTTGCAAAATAAGATTGTTTAACGAAATTGTTTCTTTTCTTCTTATTAAATAAATTATCAACAATTTTTTTCTTAAGAAGTGGATCATTTTCAAATCTTACTTGTAACCTAATTTCATCTTCATTAATATCATCTAGTTCGATATCTCCATTATCGCAAGCGAAAACAATATTGTGAGGAATATTCAACCTTTTTAAAGCATATTCTATTGATCCAATACCACTAAATACTGTAGCTATATTCAACATTAGTTTCAAACACTCCTTCTAATAGTATTTGATCCATAATTGCTTCTAATACTGGAACGGCAATTGAATTACCAGATTGCATATATAATTTGGTATCTGGTACTACAATATTAAATTTATCTGAGAATCCCATTAGTCTTAAACATTCTCTAGGTGTTAATTTTCTTACAACACCTTCAACACCTTCAAAGTCTCCAATATATATACGATCGTCGACAAAATGTTGTGGTTTTGGAGTTTCAAATCTAAAGTCACCACACCAGTTAAACTGTTGATTTGCTGCTTGACATCTTGAAATAACAGCATTTACGCTAACTCTTTTTTTATTTTTAGGGTTTGTTGTATACTCAAAACCTTTTTGAGGTAAATAATATATATCATCTACTGAAGGTTCTAGATAATTTTCAACATTTTGGTCAATATTAGTGTTCCCTTGAGGGAATCTAAATAACTGTACTTTTAAGTCTTTTCTAAAACCGACTACAAATATACGTCGACGGTTTTGAGGAAGTCCAAAATCTTTAGCATTTAATATCTGAAAATCCCAATCATATTCTAGTTCATCAAAAATATCGCGTATTGCTTCCCAAGTTTTACCACCGTCATGTTTCAACATATGTGGTACATTTTCGTATATAAATACTTTGGGTTGAATTTCTTTTACCAAACGTGCATATTCATAAAATAATGTCCCTCTAGCATCTTCCAATCCTGCCTTTTTTCCATTAATAGAAAAACTTTGACATGGACTACCGCCGACAAAGATATCTACCTTACCTTTATATTGAGTTCCATCAATAAAACGAACATCTTGAAAGAATCTATCTTTTGAAATAGGATAATTTGCAAAATAACTCTCTTCTACATAATTTATTTTGCCTGTAGATTTGTATAGTTGGTCAACATATTTTTTCTTTTCAAGTACTGGTAAGTTATCGATCTTTTCTTTTATTTCTTCCTCAGTTACTTTTAAATTGATATTTCCATTATCACTGGCAAAAACTATTTCATAGGGAATTTCTTTTTTCTCTAGTGCTTGCTCTATTGCACCTATTCCGCTAAATACTGTTGCTAATCTTATCATTACTATTCCCCCTATCAAATCAGGACATCCATCCGGTAATTTAAATGTAATTTTATCATTTAAATTAATTTATATCTACATTTTTCTATAAAAAATACGAACGTACTTTCCTATAACAAATTAGTTTAGCTCTCAAGGGAAATCTTCAAGAATAAAAGTAAAGTTATATATAAAAGATAAATTAGATAAGGAAACCTATCGATATTAAAAAAATAAATGTCATGGATGTTCAATAATAATTTTAAGGGGAGTGGAATTATTGGAAGATAGAAATAAATTAGCACTTATAGTTTCGTATTATTTATCTAAATATGACCTCAAAGGTATTGAAAAATTAGGCTATAAAACATATAAACAAGCTTTTGAAACGATTAGTAATATTCTTAGCGTTAAAGCTACCACTATAAAAAATATGAGGGATGATTTTGACCCCTTACACCCAAATAAACGGGTCGGTTGGTACCAAAGAGAACTTAGGCCAAGCCGCCTTACAGTAGTAGAAAAATTTGGTGATCTAAGCGAAGAATCTTTGACATCAATAGTAAAAGACATACTTTATAATAACAAGAATGATTCCATACTTAGAGATGAATTAAAAAAATACAAAATGATATTAGACGACTCAGAACGAAACTCGAAAAATAGAAAATTTACTACTAGAGGAATTACAGGAATAAGAGCAGAGAAATTATTTATAGAAAATTTCGAATCCTATTTAACAAACAAATTTAATTTCGGTGATCTAATAGATAAAAGATATGATGGTTGCGGATATGATTTTGAAATTGACGATAATCCAAAACATTTTTTTGAAGTTAAAGGATTAATGCAGGAAAAGGGGAGTATATCTTTTACTGACAAAGAATGGAGTGTAGCAATAGAGAAAAGACGCTATTATCATTTAATATTAATAAGTAATATACAAGATAAACCTAAAATAACTATCATTACTGATCCTTCATCAAAATTAAATCCAAAAAAAGAATTTCAACAACTATTTCAGTTAATTGGGAAGTTGAAAGTAATAAATTATTCCATAATTAAGAATTAAATTAAAAATAATATACTTTAACTTTAAATACAATTAATGTTTAAATAACGAAACATAATAATTTTTTTATGAATATTTAGGATTTTCGAGCATTTAATCACCATTTCGATTTTTTGTAGTATTTCTTATTAGTTACCTCAAAAGATAGAAGAATCATTAATTCTATATATTAACAAGCACCCATCCTAGGTCAATGCATATATTACTATCCAATATATCTAGGCTAAAGGGGGGATTTAAAATGCACGTTGATTTAACAGCCATACACTGGCTTTATGTAACATTTATAGGAATTATCATCTTATTTTTAATCTTAAGACGAGATACTAGTTTAGTCTGTCTAGCTGGGATTTTTCTTCTAGGTCTTGTTGCAACAGAATCACTTACTAGTTCAGTCAGTATCTTGTTTTCAAGTTTCATATACGCAATTACCGAATTACTTTCTACAATTCTAGTTATCTCGATCATCGTCTCAATGAGTAAAGCTTTAACCGAAAGCGGAGTACACCAAGCACTCATCAGTCCATTTACAAGGGTAATGAAAAACGCCTCACTCGCTTACTGGACAATAGGAATTGTAATGATGGTCGTTTCATGGTTTTTCTGGCCATCTCCTGCAGTAGCATTAATCGGGGCAGTGTTACTACCAGTCGCGCTTCGAGTTGGATTACCTGCATTAGGTGTTGCAATGGCAATGAACTTATTCGGTCACGGTATCGCACTTTCAAGTGATTTTGTTATTCAAGGTGCACCAAAATTAACTGCGGATGCAGCTGGTATTCCAGTTTCTGAAGTCATTTCAGCTAGTGTACCACTAATTATCGTTATGGGGGTCGTTACAACTGTAACAGCATTCTACTTTTTAAAACGAGACATGAAAAAAGGTCTTCTAAAAGTAGAATCTGTTGAAAGCGATTCCGAAACTGAAACTTATTTACTTTCATCAACTCAACAAAAATGGATGGCAGCACTTGTTTTCATTTTGTTCGCAGTGGATATTTGGGCGATGGTTCATTTTAATTTACAAGGTGGAGATGCTACTGCATTAATCGGAGGAACTTCACTAATCATACTTTCAATACTTTCAATCATGGGACATAAATCTAAAGGATTCGAGGAAGTAACTAACTATTTAATTCATGGATTTAAATTTGGGTTCAGAGTATTTGGTCCAGTTATTCCAATCGCTGCTTTCTTCTATCTTGGAGATAGTGGATTTACAACGATAATCGGGGATTTTTTACCAAAAGGATCTAATGGTATTGTAAATGATCTAGGGTTTGCACTTGCTCATGCAGTACCAGTAAATCCAGCAGTAGCAGGAGTAACTTTAACAACTGTTGGTGCAATAACAGGTTTAGATGGATCGGGCTTCTCTGGTATTTCACTTGCTGGATCAGTTGCTTCTTTATTTGCAACAGCTATAGGTCATGGAATTGCGACACTTACTGCGATGGGGCAAATTGCAGCTATTTGGGTCGGTGGAGGAACATTGATTCCTTGGGCATTGATTCCTGCGGCAGCTATTTGTAATGTTAGTCCGTTTGAATTAGCAAGAAGGAATTTATTACCGGTCTTGATTGGATTGGTAGTAACAACAATTGTGGCTATTTTCTTAATATAAATTATAAAAAGCTTAAGTAAGTATACTTAAGCTTTTTCGCCTTAACTCTGAATTTTTTTTATGTTCGGAATTCCTTCCTCTTTAAAACTTATCAATCATTTTACTCTTTCATTTACATCCCTTATCCACCTCACAGCCCCCTCCAAATCCTCCTCCCTCGTTCCCTCCAACAACAAAAACATCCAAGGCCTCTCTCTTTTCACAAACGAAAGAATCCGTTCCAAACCCAACAACCCCTTCCCCATTGAAACAAATTCAATCTGATCCTCTTTGATCACAAAATCCTTCAAATGTATCGCCACAATCCGTTCACCAAGCTTATCAATTGCTTCATCAATAATGGCTCCTTGATCTCGCCAATTATCTAAAGTCATTAAATTTGCAACATCAAGTATCACTTGGATATTATTAGACGGCACAGCCCCAAGTAATCTCTTCAATTTATCAATTGTATGAACTGGATGATTAACCCCAGCTTCAACTGCAATAGTAGTTCCAAACGTTTCTGCTTGAACTACCATCTGTCTAACAAAATATGTAGCAAGCAGAAACGTTTCCTCAGTAAAATTTGCCTTTGTATAACCATTACCGACACTACCAGTTTCAGTTGCAACTAAACTAGCACCAAAATCTTCCCTTAATCTCAAATAACGATAAAACTTTTGAAGCTCCTTTTCTCTGACTACTCGATCTCTAGCAACGAGATTAATATAACAACCAAGCACAGATATAGAAATTCCTTTACGTGCAAAGACATCCCTACAATGTCTGGCAAAGCCGGGTGTCAACTGTTCAGTTGTTATGCCAGGAAAGTTTTTTGATGGAGCGAATTGAATATGATTAAGTCCAAGTTGATGTACTTTTTCTGCAAGCTCCTCTAAATTTTCTGCATGAATGTCGTGTGCTCTTACACCTAAATTAAGCATTTACTTTTCTCCTTTAAAAAAATAGCGATTGTATATTAGACAATGCTCAAATACAATCGCTACGAATATATGATTTATTTATCTTATGGCATTAAAATTTATGTCAAATAGCAATTCACATCAATTGTATCGTTTGTGCCTCACTATCTATACCGACCCTAGCCATTTCAACACTTGCTAGAATAAATGGCCCAACTCCTTTATGGTCATTGGCAACAATTGGCTCACTAATGTAATAAGCAAACGAGCCATCGCGTTGATCAACACCACCTAAGCCACCTACATAGCATATTTTATTTACATTCACTAGGTTTTCTTTTGTAATGGTGATAAAAGATTCTACTAGTTTACTATATACAAATTGTGTCCGATCGTACTGACCATCAGTGTGTAAATAGCCAAGACGTCTACCTTTTTGAATGGCGTAAACGATCATACTCGAGGCTGATGACTCCAAGTAATTACCTAGTTTTTCTCCTTGGTCTAACACTTGATACCAAAGCCCTGTTTTCTCATCTTGTACTGCCAATAAAGCTGAAATTGCTCGATTGTAAATTTGGATTAATGTTTCTCTACCTGGATGATTTTGAGGAAAATATTCAATGACATCCACAAGTGCCATGACAAACCAGCCCATTGACCTACCCCAAAAGTTTGGAGATAATCCTGTGTCTTTGTCACACCACGGTTGGACTTTTTTCTCGTCCCACGCATGATATAGCAATCCGGATTCTTGGTCACGCAAATTTTTCTCACATAACACAAACTGCTGTAATACATCATCTAAATCCTCTATTTCACCAAAAAAATAAGCGTACTTTGCATAAAACACAGAGCCCATATATAGACCATCAAGCCAAACCTGATAAGGATAAATATACTTATGCCAAAATGAACCTTCAGATGTACGAGGATGTTGATCGAGTTGACTTCTTAGTAAATCTACTGCTTTTTTATATCGTTCATCTTTTGTTTCTTCATATAAATCTAGTAAAACTTTCCCATTGTTGATATGGTCGATATTAAACTCTGATAATGAATATTTAGGAATATTTCCAGTTCCATCAATAAATAAATCCAAATTGTACTTCACATAATCCAGATACTGTTTATCTGCTGTTTGCTTATAAAGTTGGAAAAAACCTTCTAATACTACGCCGTCTTCATATTCCCATTTCATTTTTGGGTTAATTTCCGGTTTTCTAGTTGCCACTGTGTCACAAGTCATTTTTGCTAGTATCAATCCATTTGCTGCACTCATTAATAAACACTCCTCATTTTTAATTCTTCTGGCTTCGATAAGCTCCACTTACATTTTGATAACAAGTTTCATATTTTGAACCAGTTAATTGCTCCACTACTTCTTTTGTTTTTGCAGTTACTTGATTCATTGTTCCGCCGTCTTTAATACGTTGAATCTCATCCAAAATAATTTTATGTGTCGCTCGGTCCAGTTTCATTCGATAAGCTGAGATAACACCTAAAATTGCCAGAGAAATAACACCAATCGAGAAGATTGTGATTAATGCATTTATCGCCGATGCTGGTTGTGCTTTTTCACCTGACACAAACCCAAACGCGTCAAGAACCCAACCCATACCAAATACGATGACAGAACGCATTAATTTTCCACAGAATGTCATAGCACCAGCGTAAACACCTTCTCTTCTTTTACCGGTTACCATTTCATCCACATCCGCTAAGAATGTATAAACATTCCATGGAATATAGTAAACTCCACCAGTACCAAGTCCAAAGAATGCTGTTATGGTAAATAAGATGATGACCATATTATTTGAATCTGTGAAATACAGAACCGTATAAGCAATCACACTAAGAATTACGATGTTCAACGCAATTCTAAACGGTTTTGCAAAGCCCATTTTGATACAAAGTGTAATAAAGCCAAATGTTGAAATTAACTGCATAATACTACTAAAGCTATTCAAATTTGATACCATTTCTGCCTTCTGGCCTAATGCAAAGACAACAAAATATGTAAATGACGCAGCAAAGAGCCATTCCGCACCAAATCCAAACAGATACATCCCTAAATGATTTCTAAATGTCTTAACTTTAAAGGTTGAAAGCATATTTAAGACCAATTGTTTTAAGTTTTCTATT
>Ga0102589_1001242_pt1 | contig 36747 bp, 41 predicted proteins | sample AraplaMF_Col_mLB_FD_76858 | JGI IMG/M metagenome (GOLD analysis project Ga0102589, IMG submission 76858) | Arabidopsis root microbial communities from the University of North Carolina, USA - plate scrape MF_Col_mLB | ecosystem: Host-associated > Plants > Roots > Endosphere | place: USA...
CAGGAAATATATTAACGGTGGTTTCCATGATATTTGCTGCAGGTATATTTACTGGAATTATAGATGGAACAGGTATTGTTAAAGCTATGGCGGATACTTTAATAGCAGTTATTCCTGATGCTCTTGGCCCCAAATTAACAGTAATTGTTGCCCTTATAAGTATGCCATTCACATTTTTTATGGCAAATGCTCCCTTCTATTTCGGGATTATTCCTATTATGTCTGAAACGGCTGCTCACTTTGGCATCCCTCCACTAGAAATTGGTCAAGCTTCTTTACTAGGGCAACCCTTGCATCTATTAAGTCCACTTCAAGGTTCTATTTATGTCTTAGTAGGACTCCTTGGCATTGATATAGGTGACCATATTCGCTTTGCTGCCAAGTATGCCATTGGAACAGCGTTAGTTATGACGATTGTGGCTGTATTATTTGGAATACTATCTATATGAATGATTTATGGGAACAAAAAAAAGAGAGAGCTGATTCTTCAAAACAGCTCTCTTCTATATATTTAACTTTAAATTACATTAAAGATTGAAATATAACATAAGCAAATCACTAATCAATCATGACTGATACAATTTGATCTCAACAATTTGGACATCAAATTCATGTTCAATTGCTTGAATAATAAGGGGATGTCTATATCCACGAAATTAAAAAATGGTGCCTACGTAATCCCACTTAAGGTTTTAAATCAACTCCACCTTTTCAAATAAATACTGCACTCCATATAACAAATATGCTTTGTAATGAAGGTAGATAAAAAATTGAAAATGACTTAATCGGTTTAGACTTACAATTTTCAACCTTTTAAGAACATCAATAAAGTAAAAAGCAAAGATTCCATCAACTATAATATTCAGTAATATAAACTTCTTAAAGTTGCCATACGAAGATTTAAGCAGCCACATTGAAAGTGGCATATAAGGCCCAATGCTAAAAGGAAGTTCATCTTTTATGAACGAATCTTTTTTGTCATAAAACCTCCACCACTTCCTCTGATGCCCATACAAATGATTAATAATTTCTAAGATAATAATAAAAATTCCAGCTACTGAATAACGTCTTATGCTGCGTTTTCCTATAAACAACAATGACAACCACGGGATTACTATTATAGATAGATTAAATCCTAAGTGTTTCCTTGATATCATAAGTGAACTCACCTCAATGTACTTTATCTAGTTCTTCTTATAATGTCCGCCTATTACAAAAAAACACAAACCATCTATAATGGTCTGTGTTTTTTATTAATGTGCTTTTTGTTCAACATTAACTCTCTTAATAAAGAATGAGATAACTAATCCAACAATTGAAACAATGATCGCAAAGACGAACGCGTGTTGAACACCGTTGGTAAAGGCAAGAATTTGATTTAGTGGATCCATTTTATCTGATACCGTCTCAAGGAAACTTCTTGAACCTGATGACAGAATGGATATTCCAACAGCTGTTCCAATTGCGCCTGAAACCTGCTGCAAAGTGTTCATAATCGCTGTTCCATGCGGGTACAGCTCAGGTGGAAGCTGGTTTAACCCGTTTGTTTGAGCCGGCATCATAATCATGGATATGGCTATCATAAGCGCAATGTGCAGAGCAACGATAAACCCTGTTGACGTTTCCAGCGTTACGGTTGAAAAGCCGTACATAGTGCCGGCTACAATCACAAGACCAGGGATAACTAACCATTTGGGACCAAAACGGTCAAATAATCCCCCCATAACCGGTGAAAGAATTCCGTTAATCACTCCTCCAGGAAGAAGCATTAGGCCAGCGGCAAAGGTTGATAAGGCTAATGATGTTTGTAAGTACAAAGGTAAAATCATCATCGCAGACAGCAGTACCATCATGCAGACTAGAATTAATAAAAGACCAATTGTAAACATCGGATACTTAAAGGCTTTAAGGTCTAACATTGGCTCTTTCATCTTCGTTTGACGAATAGAAAACGCAACTAACGCAATAGTTCCAATCCCAAGAGTTAGAACAACCTGTAGACTTCCCCAGCCTCCACCTTCTCCGGCACTGCTAAATCCGAATACGATTCCTCCAAAACCTATTGTTGAAAGAACAACAGAAATCATATCGATTTTTGGCTTCGTTGGTGTGGTAACGTTCTGCATAAAGAAAGCTCCAAACACTAAGGCAGCAAATAACAGCGGAAGTGAAATCCAGAAAATCCAGTGCCACGTTAATGTTTTTAAGATTAAGCCTGATACGGTTGGGCCAACAGCTGGCGCAAACATAATAACAAGGCCGATAATCCCCATTGACTTTCCACGTTTATGCGGCGGGATAATAACAAGAATTGTGTTAAACATAAGCGGTAACAGTAAAGCAGTGCCCACCGCTTGCACGACACGGGCAATCATCAGTACCCCAAACGTTGGTGCAATAGCGGCAATAAATGTTCCAATGATGGAGCAAATTAGAGATGCTATAAAAAGCTGTCTGGTCGTAAACCGTTGAAGAATAAAACCTGAAATAGGTACCAAAATTCCTAATGTTAACAGATACCCTGTTGTCAGCCACTGTGCGGTTGTTTCGTGAATACCAAAGCCTGAAATTAGCTCCTTTAACGCCATATTTAAAGCTGTTTCACTAAATAAACCAATAAACCCGGCAATAAGAAACGACGTAATAATCGGCAGCACTTTGATGTTAGAGCTTTCGGCTGCTGTTTGTTGATTACTCATATTAAATTGTCTTCCTCTCTTTTACGTACTCTTTTTGGTGAGCGTTTTTCTATCTCAATGATAAGTTGATTAGCAGACAAACAATGCATATTGATATAAAGATTAGGGATAGGTTTAAGGCATTATGTTGACTAAGCTTTTTCTTTCTCTTCTCTTTTGACCGAAGTGCTTTTTGTCTTCTAAATTCGTTTCTTTCCACAGATACCCTCCATTTCATTTCTAAATCAACTTGGGAACCCTTCCTATGTAAACTAATTTCCACTTACAATATGGAATTTTTAATAAGTAAGTTAAAACGAAATAGAACTATAAAATGAATTTCATTTTACATAACAGGAATATTGTAACACAGCTATAAGTACTGTTTCTATCTAAAATATACTAAATAACAACAGCTATATACCTAACTTAGTACCCTGTGACAATTAAAATTTGGTTCTGTTATATGCTTTTTGTTCCGTTTGCCCTAACAGAATACAACTAACTTTTTAATCATCAGCCAAAAGAAATAGTATCAGAAATGAAGTAATAGTAAAAATTGATACTATGGAGGTGTTTTCTTATGAAAAAGTATGAAGTAACATTTCATCTACTTAACGGTGAAATAAGTCATTTAGTTGAAGCTAAATCACTTATTCGTGCAAAGAACTACATACAGTATAGGTTTGAAGACAAAAGTAAAATATTAGATCTAACAAATGATTTGGTCATTGTTAAAAGGAACGTCCAATACTTTACGGTAGTTGAAAAAGAATAATTTGCTATGTAAAAGGACGTTATCTACAAAAGTAATGTCCTTTTATATCCATACAATATCTTATAGGACAGTCTCTTTTTTCCCGTTCTGGTCACTAAAATTTCTCTCCAACTCGAAGCCAAAATAGATTTAGCTCCCTCCAAGCGTATCCTTAATTTAAAGCTACTAATTTTCCTTTTTTGGGTAAAATTCATTATTTCATACTTTTTAGATAAAGTAAGAAAAAAGCTAAATACATGCATTTAATGTGCAGAGAAACGCTCTCTGAGAAAATTATCTTTGAAACAAACAACTCGAATTCACATACTAAATATATCTAAATAAAAGGCTCTATTACATTTTGGTATTGATATTAAGCGTAAACACAGAACTCCCTATTTTATGAAAGTTCTGTTTTGTTTATTCGCTACTATGTATATTTTCTGCGTCACAACGTAATTTATAAAAATTCTGGACTAATGTATTTTCTTCTGAAATGAACTCTTTCATTTTACGTAGAGTTCTTTTCCCTACACGGCGGTCCAACATACACAATATTTTTATTACCATTAAAAATTAACTTGCAGCATTAGTTGAAAATTTATATGGATAATTAGCGTTTCTGAACAGGGTTATTAAATTTAATGTCTCCATTTTAAGATATGTTCATTTTTCATTTGAAGCAGCTTTGTCATATAAACGATTTGTCCCGTATGATAAGCATAATGTTCAGCGGTATATAAGATAACACTTAAACAGGACTGTACTTTACCTGGTTCTGGAATTAACGCACTTGTTGTAGAAGGCATTTGTATGGATTTTTCTAAATCGTTAAAATCAAAATTTGTGATAACTTCTTTACTTTGTTGTCGTGTAAAGATTAAGTTTTCTATTAGCTGCTCGGAATCCATTACTCTGTTATCAGTAAATTCTTTGGATCGCTGTCTAATAAAAGGCTTACCACCAATTATGCTGACGATAAATGCATATTCGCTGCCGGCAAGATGTAAACACAAGTTTCCAATACTATTCGTTTCTTGGCGGAACTTTTTCCAAATATCATCATCTGCTAATCTACTAATACAAGTTTGGATTATATCTAATTGTGTATCAAGTGATTTAATACTTTCTTTTATGAAGGAATTCATCTAGGTTCTCCTTTTGTATTTTTATTCTAAATTATAAATAATTATACATAAATAAACACATATTTGCACTGTATTTTTGTATTAAATTTATTAAAAACATATGTGTAAAGGGTACATGTAAAAATTAAAAGAGCAAACTCTCTTACACGTGAGTTTGCTCTTTTAATTCTTTATTTAAATTTCTTGAGTTCAACTTTTAACTTATTGTCCTATATCCTTCATTCTTTTAAGAGCTTTTCTATATTCTTGATCTCTCATATGCAGCGTTTTATCAGGAGAAGGTTTAGGCTGACCAAACTTTTTCAAAGCTTTTCTATACTCGCTGTCACCAATGACTTGATTCGAAACAGCCTCTTTAGGTGAACGTTCAAAAACGGGAGTAGTTTTTTTAATGTGAACCTCTTCTGTACTCAGCTTTTCTTTATGTGTTTCTTTATCGTGCGGCTTATGAGCCAGCTTGTGGCCTTTTCCTGTTAGGAACATCAAAAACGAGAGAATTAATACTATAATACTCAATACACATGAAAACGTAGAAAATGTATGATAAGTAATGATTTCAGATTTTACATGTAGAGACTGAGTGAAATTTTCTTTACTAGCCATCTGGCTCTCTGCGCTTACCGTCGCAAGGTGATCTTTATACACCTTTGCAAAGACGGTACTGCTGATTACAGGGATGACTGCTGATACTGTAACTCTTATAAATTGAACCGTGACCATCCTGGGGACTAAACTTGGTAGTGGTCCGCCTAAAGCAGCACCCATAAGACCTGCAGCGACTGTGAACCCTACTCCTGCGATTAAAGCTACGAAGCTGCTGACAAAGAGAAAAGCTGAAGCATGACCGTCTACATACATCCACTGTATGTTCACTCCCATAATAATGACCGCTCCTATAATACCTAATACGCCCGGTCCAACTTTATCATATAATACAGCACTTAATATGGCCGCAATTACTATTCCAGCAAAAAGCCCGATATAGATCAGTGAAATATCTCCTTTATCAAAACCAGATCCACTTTTGAGCAATCCTTGTAGGGATAAAAGAGTTAAACTCATACTAATATTACCTATAACAGCAATTAAGATAGCAAGAGCTGGTTTTCGAGAAGCCACTAACCGAAAGGGAATTAAAGGATTTTTAATATGCCATTCTGCTACGAATAAAAAGCATAAAAAAGTGATGCTTCCTACTATGCCTATCCATACATAAGTAGATCCCCACCCTGATTTTTGGAGATTAAGTAATGTAAACGTAATAAATGCGGTAACCATAAACATTAACGCTACACCGATGATGTCAAATGGTTCATGATGTTTGTGCTGTTGCTTGGCATGATCATTTGTTAAAAATTTGTAGCTGAAACATATTCCCAGTAAGGAAAGTACGGCCGCTATATAAAATAACCATCTCCAGTGTCCGTAGCTGTTCACTAACATTCCGAGAAAAATACCCACAACGCTAGATCCATAAAATCCGCCAATAAGGATCAGTAATGCCAAGTTCCGTTTATGAATTGGAAAAGAAAGAACCAGCATTGGAATCATCATCATAAGTGCTAAACCCGTTCCTGTTCCTTGTAAAAAACGACCAATGCCCATTCCTAAGAAGGTGTTAGACGCGATACTTACGATAGCTCCTATAAGAAACAAACACATCGAAAGAACATAAGTCCTTCTCTCCCCTAACTTGTGTCGAAGAATCGGTCCAAACGGAATACAAAATGCAAAGCTTATAACCCCTATTAAAACCGGTGTTATTGAAATATAAGATTGATTGTTAAACGTTTGTTGGAGAATCTCACGTATAGAATTTAATGACGTGTTTAACATTAAACCAGGACCAATAGCTAAAACTGCCAGTAAGGAGATTCCCCAGTGTTTTTCTATTTTCATACTACAATTCCTTTCTGCCTTTCATGATTGTAAAAAACTAAAAATGCGGCGTTCATGTTTCTTCCAACCATCACAGTCGCTATGATAAAGAAGAAAGATATTTATCCGCATTTAAACAAACTAAAAAATAAAGCTTCAGTAAGGAAGCTTTATTTTATTTTCTAAGCCTGCCACTCGAATTGGCCCTAAAAGTGTTAGCCTGGTTAATTTATCAGCCATAAATGCAGGGCTAAATTTCATATCACTTTCTAACCAAGAACAAATGACACCTATATGAGCTGATGTGATATAACTAATCAGAATATCTTTAGGGATATCAAGTACATCCTCTGCTTCTCCAATCGAAGAGATTAGCTCTCCGTACACTCTTCTCTTTACAATTTCCGTCATATGACTTCTAAATTGAGGCAATCCTCGATCACTTAGCATAACTTTAAAATAATCGGCATGGTCGTAGATGAATTCAAAAAGCTTTAAAAAAGAAACAGATTCATCTTTTTCTTCTAGTTCTGAAGAATACTCATCATTTTGTCTAGGCTTCACCTTCTCGATCAGCTCTTCTAAAACTTCATTCATACTCTGCATGAGAAAATCTTGCTTATCGTGATAATGCAAATAAAATGTTCCTCGCGTTAATTCCGCCTTTTCCGTAATTTCCTGAATCGTAATGGATGTGACGTCTTTCTCTTTAAGAAGTTCCACTAAAGCGTTTCTTAAGTATTTATTTGTTCTTTTTATCCTAGGATCTATTTTTGTTTTTTTAGACATCGTTCGTCTCCTTGTATACCTTTTATTGAGTGTCAGACATATGATTATGACTTGTATAGGTGCAGCCACTTTTTCTGATGTTTGACTATTTAAGCGCTCCTGTACCATAAACACACATTCTGCACATAATGTAAACTAATGAACATTATGTATATTAAGTCTCACAAAATATAACCAATCTGTCAATATTAAAAACTGATTAAGAACGAATCATTTGACTGTTAGATATGGATAGCGTGAGCTTGAGAGTGAAATCTTTTGTAATGAAAGAAAAAGAACTGAAAGATATAACTGGCGATGTAAAAAGTGCTGGTTTTTTATATGCTGGGGATTGGACCATTGAGGTAGCTTTTACATAGCAAACTAATTAAATACGCACCACACTCCTTTTACTTTCAATCATTAATCCTCCTCTAGAAAGGTCTCCCCTCTAAAGTAGACCTTTCTTTTTTATATACATATAAATTAAAGCTTACAGAAATATAAAGCAGGAGTGGATTTAGGCCCTATGAAATGGTTTAGCTTATCTTAAAGATAAGAAACTCTTCTTAATGAGCATTGGTTGGCTTCTTGCTGCAATTCGGGAGCATAATAACTCAATTTTTTAATAAAATAACAAGTCTCAGGAAAATGATGTATCAGAAACCTTAACGTTTCCTTATTTAAAAGCTTGTTCTCCTTGTATTTTTCGGTCATAGCATAAACAAACTGGCTCATCTCAATAGTTGTTTTCCCCACTTCTAAAGCAAATTCTGTTTGTCTTGCAAAACCTGGCTGCTTAAATCGCAAATAACCTTTTAAATGATGATTCTGTACAATGAATGCCTGAAATTTCCCGATATATGAATCTGCTTGTCTAGATATCATAATCTCAATCGGATCAAGCAGGTTTTTAAACAAAACGGCATGTCCAAGCTGATCTTCCAGCCATAAATCCATTAATTTGACTAAGCTAAGGGGAACCGGCTCCTTTCCTTTTACTAAATAAGATAAAAATCTTAAATATTCCTGATTTTCACTTAACGTACCATTAAGATAGGTCGGAGATAAGTTTAGATTCACTGCGTTTTCAATTCGAAGAGCCTGAAGAGAACCTTCAAAATCAAAATACCCTTTGGCAATTGGCCAGGCCTTTCTCGAGAATTCTATTAATGCAGGATCGTTATGCATAACATCAGGGGATAAATAGTTCAGTTGTTTTAGCAAGTCATCAAACAAATGAATATATTGCTTAGCTGTTCGGACGTATTCGACTTCCTTCACCGATAAGTGATCTCGTACAAAATAAGCATGGTCCTGAATTATTTCTAACCAAAATAAATGTTCCTCCCATAATGAAATCATTACTAGCTCTCCCTTCGGTTTCCTTACTACTACATGTTTATTAGAAGTTTTAGAAGAAATGAACCAAAGTAATAAAAAACAGGATCTCTTATTTCATCACATAAACACTCATGAAGAAGGGAATATATATACATATCCATATTTTTGAAAAGGGAGACTATCACTTGAAGAAAAACGATAAATTACTACTTATTTTAATGACGATTTTACCTTGGTTTAGTGTTCCGTTTATTGGAGGAAAGACTCTGAAAAGATTCTTTCCAGGAAGCATTTTTATGAGTTTGTATCTTATTGCAGAAGGCAGGTTTGCAGAGAAGAAAAAATGGTGGTGGTTTCCTTACTCAATCAAGCCGAATGTTCTAGCAGAATTACCATTGATATTTGGTCCTTTTTTCGTTGGAGCTTTGTGGATATTAAAATATACTTACGGAAAGTTCAACTTATATCTTTTAGTAAACATACTTATTGATTCTTTTTTTACTTACTTCGGACTAAAATGGTTAAAAAAAATAGGATACGTCTCTTTAGCCCGGTTGACTAGATTTCAATTATCCATTGTTTTTCTAATAAAAACGTTTGTGCTGTATGGGTTTCAGATTGTTTATGAAAAGTGTTGCCACCTATCAAAGAATTGGTCTTTATAAATTTTGCAGTCTAAGATAAAAAAACAAGACAAAATGTCTATAAATGGGAGTATATTAAAGAAAAACATTAATGAAATAGATACTGATTACTAAGTGGAATTATGATTTTTTAGATACTATGCAGCTACCTTGGTAAGTTAACGAATCCTATGCCTTAAGGCTTAAAAAGAGTGAAAATAAGGTTAAATAAAAAAAGAAGTCACCTTTTGGTAACTTCTTTTTTTACTATGCATATGTGATTAAAACAAATAACATATAAGTGTTTTATTTTTCACTATCTTCCTCAGCAGGTTTTCGTTTATGTTTCTCACTAATAATTTTTTTGTTCAGTATCCTTACCTCACCCACCATCAGCAGCCTCATATCTTTTACAATATATTTAGCCAATTCTTCATCAGAGATATCATCACCATCAATATCAAGACGAAATTCCTGCCCTTGTATTCCACCGCCATTAGTAAAATCGACTTCAAAGTCAAAAATGACTCTTTTATCCATGTCTAATCCACCTTACTTTGTTTTAATTATCTAATATATATTCAGTTTAAGAAAACAAATGTCTTATCCACCTATAGCTTATTTTCTGATAAGTCCCGATAAAAGGACTTTTAAGCTCTAGATTCGTATTAAAAAAGGAATAATCCTGTGGTAAAGGAAATTCTTTAGAACCCTAGACACCTGTCTACACCGATAAAATAAATATAATTTAAAAAGACAATGGGTTGAATAAGCTCCGCTCTATTAACTCATCTTAACAATGTAACTAAATTTGAAGGGAGATTTAAAAATGAGTCAGAAACGCGATAAAGGCAATAGTCAAAAAGGCAAACCAAATAGCAATACGGTAGATCCAGTAATCGCAGCAGAAGACGTGGAAAAAGCAATTTTTCCAACTAATAAGCCTCCGGGCAACGCAAAACCTTGAAAGAAAATTAGAGCTGTCTTATTAGCTGCCTTTTTGGCAGCTTTTTCATTAAGAAAAGAAGTTAATTAATAAATACGAGTAGTGAACAAAGTATTGATTTTTCAGGTTTTCTGTAAGTACCGAAATAAAGTTGCACGTCTACTCATGAGATTCAAAAAATGAACCGCAGGAGCCTATGTGGAGACAATTATCTAGTATCTCTTCTTTAAATTATTTTATCTTGACACTATTCTAAAGGCGTGATTATATATAATTGTTAACTTAAAAATTATTTAAGTTAACATATTTTATTTTCGGTGGTGAAAGTGTATTGGATTGGGAAGAAGATATTAAGAGAGAACTTGCCTATTTAGATAACATTTTTCAAAAACGACACCTTGTTGCTACAGAATCTGCTGAAGAACCATGGCTTACAGTCAATGGACATAGGATGTTAAACCTTGCCTCTAATAACTATTTAGGCTACGCAGGAGATAAGGGGCTGAAGAAAACAATGAGTGATGCTGTGATGACATATGGAGTAGGAGCAACAGCTTCACGCTTAATAGTAGGAAATCACTCTCTTTATGAGAAAGCAGAAAAAGCACTTGTTAATTGGAAAAAAGCTGAGGCAGGACTTATTATCAATAGTGGGTATAATGCAAACCTAGGAATCATCTCAGCCTTGGTTCCGCGTAATGGCTTCATCTTCAGCGATAAGTTAAATCATGCAAGTATCATTGATGGAGCCCTGCTAAGCCGTGCAAAGCTTCAACGCTATCGCCATAACGATATGAACCACCTAGAAAATCTATTAAAAAAAGTTCCCTTGGAGTCACGGAAGTTAATTGTAACAGATACTGTTTTCAGTATGGATGGTGACTTTGCCAAGCTCAAGGAGCTTGTTAAATTAAAAGAGCAGTATAACGCACTACTAATGGTTGATGAGGCTCATGCAAGCGGTGTATACGGGGAAAATGGTGAAGGATATGCGCATTTTCTTGATCTGCAAGATAAAATTGATATTCAAATGGGAACGTTTAGTAAAGCGCTAGGGTCATTTGGAGCTTATGTTACCGGAAAACAGTGGCTCATAGATTATTTAAAAAACAGAATGCGAGGACTCATTTATTCAACCGCTCTTCCCCCTGCTATACTCGGTGCAATAACGGGTGCGATTGAAAAGGTGCAACAGGACACAGAGCGCCGCGCACTTCTTCAAGAACATGCACTATTTTTTAGGAAGGCACTTACATACGAAGGATTTAACACATGCAATAGTCAATCTCAAATCATTCCAATTTTAACGGGAGAAAACAAAAGAACAATGCAGTTTGCAGAGCGTTTACAGAAAGAAGGAATTGCTGCTATTGCAGTTAGGCCCCCTACTGTTCCTGAAAATAAAGCAAGAATTCGTTTTACTGTAACAGCAGATCATACTCGAGAAGATTTAGAGTGGGCCATAAAAAAAGTTTCTCTAATTGGAAAAGAAATGAGTGTGATTCAATGAAACAATCCACTATTATAATATTTCCCGGATGGGGAATGGAAAAAGCAGCGTTTAACCCAATAATAAAATCATTGTCTACTATATGTAACGTTTTGTGTACAGACTGGAGAGACGTAAAAGAACTAAGTGACTTTAGAGAGCGAGCAACCCAATTGCTTACTTCCACTCAAGGTACTGTTTATTTAATTGGTTGGTCATTAGGTTCCCTTGTAACGCTTGAACTTGCAAGTTTATACCCTAACAAGATAGAAGGACTCATATTGATTGGCGGAACTAGTCGCTTTACAAACGACGTGCATAATACATTTGGATGGGAGCAACGCATCGTTGAACGTATGAAAAAACAGCTACAGCATAATAAAGAAAAAACCCTTACTGCATTTTATAACGCTATGTTCACTAAATCTGAAAAAGAAGAGAAATTTCATCAACAATTTATGGAAATTTCTCAGCGTAATTATCAAGGAGACAGTATGCACTCCCTCCTTACAGGGCTGGATTATTTACTCCAAAAAGATGTTAGAATGCAACTCAATCAAATTCAAACTCCTTGTTTGTTAATCCATGGAAGAGATGATCAAATATGTTTACCTGAGTCATCTTTCTTCATAGCTGAAAGGATTGGTGGAAAAGCGCAGCTGTGTATCCTAGAAAAAGCTGGTCATATTCCTTTTTTTACAAAGCCTCAGCAATGTACGCAACTTATAGAGAAATTTCTCGAAAAGGAGCTCATTTATGATTAATAAGCAACTCTTAAAGAAAAGGTTCAATAATCATGCTAAAACTTATGATGCTTATGCCGATGTACAAAAAAATATGGCAAACCAGTTAATAGATCAACTTTCCACCAATTTCTTTAACCAAGAAATAACGATTCTTGAAATTGGCTGCGGTACGGGTTATTTAACACAATTGTTGTGCGAAAAATTTCCTAAGGCTGCTATTACAGCAGTTGATTTGTCATCAGGAATGATTGATTTAGCAAAGAAAAAAGTAACGGAAGATCGAGTTTCTTTCATATGCGAAGATATCGAGGAACTAAGGATAGAAAAACATTATGACCTTATTATTTCAAATGCAACATTTCAGTGGTTTAATAGTCTTCATACGACAATAAAAAAATTGTATAAACAACTTAAGCCTACAGGCAGACTGCTATTTTCAACCTTTGGCAATCGTACATTTCAAGAGCTTCATTCATGCTACAGTCATGCGAAACAAAAGCTTGGTCTTTTCAGTAACAGTTCACCTGGCCAATCGTTTTTTTCTCTTGATGAGTTGTCTCAAATTTGCGAACAAGCATTAGTTCCATTGAGAGAGCATCCATTCAAACTATCAAAAATGGAGAAACTAGAGATTCAATACTTTCCGACGGTTCAGGGATTTTTCAAATCAATAAAAAAAATTGGAGCAAGTAACAGTAACGAGGAAAGCTACTGTCAGCGTCCTTCATTTTTTCGTGAATTAATCAATCTATATGAAAATGATTATCGTAATGAGAACGGAATAAAAGTAACCTATCATTGTTTAATATTTAATGTTACAAAAACGAATCATAGCCAATCCTGCCCTGATTACTCTCTAGAAGTGATGGATTGCAGCTAAATTAAAAAGCGTCATACAAGAAAGTATTTTATATAAAATCTCGTATCATCTTATATCAATTTCTATGTGAAAGAGCACGTTTCTTCATACTGTTATTTTGTTTAATAAGTTTTTGCTCAACCGCCTTTCCTATTTCACATATAAGTTTAAGAAAATAACACATACTATAAGCAATCCGCCGTTCCCTTTGTGGGTGAATGGTCTCTCCTTTCAATAAAGAGTTTTTTCGAAAAGCACCCTCTATGGGTGTTTTCGGCTTTTTAAATGTATAATTTTGAAGGGTTAATCCAATATTTATAAAGGAAGAGTGCCACTTTACCTTCCCCGATGTTTCATATTTTTGCCCTATGTGTTACTTCAAAAATGTAAGGAGAATGATAAGCGTGGAAGAATTAAGACAGTATGTTGATGTTGTTAAGAAAAATATTGAAACCATGAAAGCTCCTGATTACGAAGGCAAAGAGAGGGATTTAGAAAATCAGCAAGAGCAACTAGAGCAGTATGAGCGATACTTCAAAGCAGAAAGTATCTCACCTGAAGGTTTTGATAGAATTGTGGATGCTGCTGTAGGTTATGCATCTAAAGATATCTCTTTTTCAGAGCTAGAAGAAATGTATAATCAATTAACGAAATAGTACTTTGATAATGGTTGTTTGTTGAATTACTTTAAATACATATAACTACAACAAAACGAGCATGTCCTGTAACTACTAAGCCTCCTCCCTTTGCTGACGAATTGCTTCTCCTTTACACGTTAAGTTTATAAAAACGCTCGTCTCCACGGGTGCTTTTTATTTTAAGATATAATTCTTATGAACGAAGTAATAGAATTTTTCAGCTAACTCCTTTCAGGTGGCTAGTGTTTACGTTATGTAATTGCCACCAATTAAAAAAGACCAATTGATCTTTTTTATGGATTAATTTGATTTTAACTATATTTTAATATACGCTCACTATTTGTGGATTATAATGGAATTACCACGTGATTATCTTTCTTTTAACTTGCTTTTTACCTTAAGCAAGTCTTTTTGTATTTATCGTTTCAACTTTTTCAAAGAAACATCATGCTACAATTAATTTTCACACATGTTATCTTGCATTAAGGACACTTTCCTCAATAGAATGCTGCCCTTTCTTATACGTTTACGGACAATGTATTTAAATCAAATTATAAGATGTTAAAGTAATTATTAAAATGCTACCCATTATTTGCAGGACAGGTGGATTTTTAATATAGAATGCGGCCTTTTTTACACATGCTCTTTTCTTTTAACTATCCAAAGAATGTAATCATATCAACGATCTATAAAAACCTCATAATCTAAAAAAGAATCCTTGGAAAAAGCTTACTGCTCCAAGAATTCTTTTGCTTAATCGGTTCTTTTAAGAATGATTTCAAATATTTGATTTAATCCCTCGCTCGTATGATCATCATGATCTCTCATCATCTAATCTCCTTATAAGATTACTACTATCATTTTCCACTTTATTAAGAATTATGTTTCTGATTTGATAATATTAAGACAGAGTTCATTTCACTGTCTAACATAAGTTACTATGGTCATCTTCAAGGTCTCAGGAAATAAATGCCCATATTAACCATGGAGACATTCCCTATACGAAGTTAGTTTGCGTAAAACATGTTACAGTTAGCAATAACGGTGACTATAATAAGTAACTTTATTATGAGTATATATGCATTAATACTGGCTATTTAATCAATCCTAATTTTGCTGCTACGCTATAACCTGATGAGTTAAATTTAAATCGATTACGAAGTTCAATAAGGTTCGGTCCAAAGCTTGACTCTAGGATTCCTCGATGTTTTTTCATCATTTCATAGATATACAAGTCGTGAATGATAACTTCCGTAATTGGCATAACTAATCCCGGATGCATCGTCCAGGCAGCACGGCTATCCTTACCAAGTGATAGTATACCTGCAACTACCTCTCGATCATCAGCGCTCAGAACAATCCATCGTCCCCCATATTCATTGGTTATTTCTTCGCTTGCATCATGCTGATGAACCTGCGCAAAATCAAATACTAAATCTCCATAGGATACAATTAAAATTTCTACACCTCTTTTGGCTGCTGCTTGTAATTCTTCTTTTAGTTCCTGGGCATCTTCTGCCCATATTTCCAATAGAATACGCCCTGTAGCTTCTTTTATAGCTTCTTTTGTACGATTTAGTATAGGCTCGTAACCTGTAATGTTCCAGATGTTTTCTCTATTTAAAGATACATAAGAATAATTTTCAAGAGCTTCTTCAGCTACTTCAAACGAGGATTCAGCTTTACGTTTTTTCAAGTTGATTAATTCATTAGGAGGTAACGGTGTATATAGAGCAGGATTTTCATGACTGATCATGACTTCTCCTCGATCCACTAGTCCCCCTAATACTTCATAAATTTTAGATCTGGGCACTCCAGAATTTAATGAAATAGCATACCCTGAAAGAGGAGATTTTTCTAGTAAAGCTAAATATGCTTTTGCCTCATATTCAGTAAAATTTACATCTTTCAAAATTTTTATTATATCTAGTGTCATGATTGGTCCTCCTTGATAATACCCGGATAGAGTCAATAATTTTAAACTAAGTATACCATTAGTACCCTTGACAGTTTGGGTTAAAAATTATAATTTAATTTTAGACGCTACAAAAGTAGCTACTATATAATTTTTAATACTGCTTGGAGGTGTAATAATGGATACAATGATAGCGAAACAACAAGAAAGCTTAACAACAAGAAAGGTTAGAAAAAGAAATGGTTTATACATAAGTGCTTCCGTAATAGCCGTCCTTTTATGGAGTACATCGTTTGTTGGAACAAAAATAGCCTATACATCTTTCCCCCCCCTTACACTAGGAGCGGCTCGTTTTGTTATAGCTGCTGTTATTTTAGGATTTATTCTCTTAATCAGGAAAGATAAAATAAAGCCTTCATTCAAAGACATAGGGTTAATGTCTATAAGTGGTGTACTAGGTACTACCCTTTATTTTTCTCTGGAGAACATAGGAGTTGAACTAACAACAGCATCGAATGCCGCTATTATTGTAGCGGCGTATCCCGCTATAACGGTTTTAATGGAATTTCTTTTTTTTAGAAAAAAGACATCATGGGTAAAGGCCATAGGAATTGGAGTAGCGATGATAGGTGTATATCAAATATCCTACAGTCCTGAAACTCAGACAAATGATAAACAATTGATTGGCAATATTATATTAATTGTGGCAGGTTTTATTTTTGCTCTCTATAACTTCACAACTCGCAAAGTTGTCAAAAAATATTCCATGATTACTATCTCTTTTTATCAAACTTTGGCAGGAGCCATTACGTTTATTCCATTAGCCTTTATAGAGAAGTCAAGTTGGCAAACACCAGATATAAGATCATTTCTAACTTTATTGTACCTAGGCGTTTTCTGTTCGGTTATCGCTTTTTTATTATATAATTTTGGATTGCGCAAATTATCTTCTAGTTCTGCCATGACTTTAATGAATCTTGTTCCTATTTTTGGTGTATTATTTTCTGTTCTGCTACTTAATGAAGTAGTTGGCATGAATCAATTTATTGGCGGAGTCATTGTCCTTTTGGGTGTGGTTTTAAGCATGAAGGAAACGAGGAAAAAGCAGGTTTCAGAAAATAAGTAAAAAGTATAAACCTAAAAAAAGTCCTTAGTCAAAGTAGGGCTTTTTATTTCCAATAAAAAAGTACATAAGAACTGGTATTACGTATCTTCTTATTGAAAATAAATACTACTTAAAAACTGGCCTCCAATCGTTAGACACAGCCTGACAATTGGAGACCAGTTTTTAATTTTTATCCTTTACTTCAAGCTCTCTACTCCAGAATCCAAATTTCTATCTACACGGTCAAAGTAAGCTTGTTCAAGAATTTGCATATAATCAGCCTCCGTAATTAAACGGACGTTACTTGATGTTGAGTTGTTTTGCATGGCCAACCTTACAATACTCGGAAAGTCTTCTTTCTTTACACCTTCTAAATCTTTCAATTTAGGAATGTTTAATGATTCTGTTAATTCTATAATCCCTTGAATTAATTTTTCAACAGCTATTTCATTAGAATCTGAATCCTTGGCAAAGTTCATATACCTTGCTAATGTCGCATGTAATTGCTTATTCTCCATAGAATTGAACCTTAATACATATGGTAAAAACACTGCATTAGCAACTCCATGCGGAGTATCATAAAGTCCTCCAAGTGCTTCTGCTAAGCAGTGTACGGAGGCAACATCTGCAGATCCGAAACAAAGGCCAGCTAAGAGACTGCCTTCCAGCATATCTTGACGAGCCGCTTCATTTTTACCATCGCGGAAAACGATAGGCAATGCTGAAACAATGGTTCTCATTGCTTGAGCCCCAAGTGCTTGTGAAATAGGATTTGTTACTTTGCATGTATAACCTTCAATCGCATGAACTAATGCATCAATACCAGTAGCAGCAGTAACAGAAGGAGGAAGACTTAATGTTAGTTCAGGATCAAGAATTGCCAAGACAGGTCTTAATGAAGCATGTTTGAGTGTCATTTTTCGATGTGTAGACGCCTCGGTAATAACGGCGGAACGAGTAACCTCTGATCCTGTACCTGAAGTAGTTGGAATACAAATAACTGGTGCAATGTTTGTATATAGGAGTCGGCCGTCTGCATAGTCAGATGGTTCCCCACCGTTTGGGCCGCACAGTGCAATGGCTTTTCCTGTATCCATTGCACTTCCGCCACCAATGGCAACAACTGCATCTGCACCAAAGTCACGAAATAACTTAGCACCTTCCAAGCAATTCTTATCTCGAGGATTTTGTTCAATGGAGTCGAATAACAATACACGATATCCAGAAGCCTCCAGGACCGTTATAATTGGCGAAACTAGTCCTGTACGAACCACACCAGGGTCACTTACGATTAAAATTGATGAACCAATTTTTAAAGATGTTAGCATTTCTGGTAATTCTCTAGCTTTCCCCGTCCCTACCTCAATTTGAGTAGAACAATAATAGTTATAGGATTTCATTTATACCCCTCCCATTGTCTAAAATTACATACTTATCTTAGGAAGTACTAGTTTTTCATTTCAGGATAGCCGACAAATTTAGCTTTTTATGCTAAAAAAGTAAGTTTACTTGTTCCATTCTGAAGCCAGTATCCCCATAAAATATGTATCTACGTACTTCCCCTCCACATAGGCATGATTTCTTAATTTCCCTTCGGTAACAAAACCAATTTTTTTATATAATTCAATCGCCTGTTCGTTTATTCCTCTTGTTGTTAAATAGATTTTATTTAGACGAAGCTGTTTAAACCCTAGATCAATCATTTGCTCCATAGCCATTCGACCGTACCCGTGACCCCTAGATTCTGAAGATAAAAGAATCCCTATACTAGCTCTTCCATGTGCATAGTCTATATCTTTCAGAAATACCCATCCAACTAATTCTTTTTCATCGCTTTCGATTCCTAAAATTAAATCGTTATTCATTCTTTTCTTTTCTACTTCTTGTACTACCTCTTCATAAGTTAAAGGTGTCCTGCCTATCATTTGTATTGCACGTTCATCATTTAACCATTTATGTAAGTATTGAATGTGAGTTGTTTCAAAAGGCGTAAGGTGTATTCTTTTTGTACTCATTTATTTATCTGCTCCTTCCAAAAAAGTTAACCACAAGCTATAATCCACTCCATACTTGATTCCATAAATATCGCTGATAAAGGTACATGTGCATTTCTACTTACGATATACAACAGTCAAATTAAAATAAGTAGATGCATAAGTGAATTAAACCATTAATCTATTTAAATATAACCTTTTTGTATATAATTCTGGAATCAATAAAAACCCCTCTCTTTCATCTATATATGTTTAATCCTTAATTAAGGTTAATTCATTGGTTTGAGCTATTAAATCAATTTTCTTATTTCTCTTCTTTCAATGACATTTTATAATGCGATAGATTTTATAACTTGTAAAATTATTAAACTCTCTGTTCGAAATAATTATTAGTTTGGCACCTGTTATCTTAGATTTAACTTCCTTTTTTATTGATTATTTTACCATTAATTATAATTAAAGGAATTTGTTTTTCAAGGATTTGCACCTTAAGAAATATTTAAATAGAAAAAGAATCCTTTTGTAGTATTGTTGACACATTGTTTCTCAAAAAACAGAATCAATTTTTTCTCTAATCTAAGGTTGTTCCTTCTGATAAACCCTATTACGTTAATCCGATGTAATAGAAGAAGGATTTTTACTTTTTAAGATAGAATAGTTTCTTAAAGATTGATAAAGGAGTTGATTTCATGTCCAAACAAACAAAAGATATAAAAGAAATAAAGCTTTTGGATTCTCAAATTTACTTATGTGATGAAATTAGAAAGTTATTAAGAAAAAAAGAAAAAAGAAGTCTAGCCTTCGAACAAGAGTATACAGAACATGATATATTACACATTGCTTTAAACAGATTAATGAGTGAGTTAATCTCTAGACATTAAAAATTTCATCTATCATATTTGATATTATTCGATATAGATAAGTTTAATATAAAAAATAGACAGAATATTTCATCAATATCTTTACTTTGTAAACGCTTCCGTTTATACTAAGTATAGGTTGGATGGCATGAGTGGCTGTCATAGTATTTAGCGTAGGCGGGGCTGATACGAGGGAACAGGGCATAGAAGAAATGTCCTTTTTTGTTTGGGCAACATTTCTTAGAAACTAGGAAATGTTATAAAATGCTTTCAAACGCTTTTTTTTTTCACTTAGCTTACTTATTATAAGCAAGGCCAAATCATAACAGAGACAGGATTCATTCAGTTTGTTGATTCCCTTGGTGAACTATTTGTTTTCATTGATGACGTGTTTGAGTTAAAGAACAAAATGAGGCCAAGTAAACTAATTGATGTTCATTTTATGTAAGGAAAAAATAAAAACGTATTTAAAATAAGCACTAACTAAAATAGGAAATAGTCAGTGCTTATTTAGAAAAACTATTAGTTATTTTTCTACTGTATGACGTTATGTTTATTGTCGATTTCCCAACTATTTTGTTCTATATTACTACTTTTTAGAATTTTTGAATGATAATAACTCCACCAATGATTAAAACTATTCCTATTGCTCTAGGAATGCTTAAAGAGTGCACATGCACTCCTATTAATCCAAAATGGTCGATTAAAGTAGAAGCAACCATTTGGCCTGCAAGAATATAAGCAACTGTAGCAGTAGCTCCTAGACGAGGTATAAGTACAATAGATGCAACTACATAAAAAGCTCCTAAAAGACCTCCAGTCCATACCCACCACGGTGCTGCGAACCATTCTTTGTTTACACTCATACCTTTTCCGAACAAAGATATAATAAGCAAAATGATTGCACCAACGATAAAGGAAATAGTCGAAGCAATGATAGGGGAATGTACGACAGATCTCAATTGAGCATTAACACTAAACTGAGTAGGTAAAGCCATACCAGCTAATAATGCAAATATAATTAAAAAAATTATCATTATAGTCCTCCCATAACTCTTTTATATTTAACATAGCTAATTGTAACTGAGAATTGTTAATATTTTTTCTATATGTGAATGACTAAAGAAATTTCAATACTAAAAAGCGCAATTTCTCTGTATTAAATTAGAGAGGTTGAGTTTTTGTTTATTAAAAAGCTCCATGTTTGCTCAACAAGTAGCTTCTTCACATGACCAGCCTTTTGCATATTTCAAAGTAATCTCAATAAACATCGATAAAGCTGGAGAAATCCACTTATTTTTGCGATAAGCGACTTGAGAGAAAATTTGTTTAAAGCCACCGACACAGGGAATTATTTTTAACTTCCCTTCCTTAATTTCATCATTTACTGTCATTAAAGGTAAACAAGCAATACCAAGTCCACTCATTATACAACGTTTCATCGCTTCTATACTCCAAAGCTCCATTGTGTGAGAAGGGACGATTCCCCGTTCTCTAAGGTACTCTTCAAATATCGTTCGATAACTGCATTCTTGCTCGTTCACAATCAGGCACTCACTTATCCTTTGGTTTTCGTAGCTTTTATCTAAAGTATTTAGCACGCAACAATCAGCACTTCCAACAAGGACAAGTGGTTCGTCTAATAATGAATGGACAATTAAATCTGAATCCTGCAACTGCGGCAACATGACAAATGCAATATCTGCACTACCATTAAGTATTGCTCTTTTGTTATCTCGGCAGGTTGCATTGCTTAAACTTATATTTACATGCGGAAACTTCTTTCGATATTCTCTTAATATTGGTTCTAGGCGGTATACCGTTAAAGATTCTGGGGCTGCAATCTTTAATTCTCCTCTTATTTCTTCTCCATCATTGCTGATGCTTTCGATCTTTCCATAGGTATCTAAAATCTCTTGAGTATAGGGCAACAACTTCTTTCCAATATCAGTCAATCTAACCTTCCGACCCACTCGATCAAAAAGAGGTGCACCTATATGTTCTTCAAGTGCCTGAATATGAGAAGTCACCGTGGATTGAGTGTAACCTAAATGTTCTGCTGCTTGTGTAAAGCTACCCGTTTCAATGATCTTTTTAAATGTAACAAAATGACGTATTTCCATCATATCACCCATTTTTATTTTACTTTTTGTTTTATAGTATCAAAAAACACGATGGGTAACATCTTGTTTTTCAATTTTACTGATAATAAGTTATGACTTAATATTAAGAACAATAGAAAACAGGACATTATTTAAAAATAACAGGGGTGATTAAGTCTTGAAACATATACACTATAGCTGGTTTATTCTGGTTATAACATTTTTTTCTATTATCGTAGCCGGAATCGTCATGTCATCATCAGGGGTTTTCATAGAACCTTTCGAAAATGAATTTGGCTGGGATCGTTCTGTTATTGCACTAGCTTTTGCTATTAGTATGTTTTTATATGGTGTATCAGGCCCGTTTATGGCAGCATTACTTAACATAATTGGCTTAAAAAAATGATGATCATTTCTATGACAACTTTGCTGACTGGCATTATACTAACGTTCATTATGAATCAATCATGGCAGATGATCATCATTTGGGGCTTTATTATTGGACTAGGATCAAGTCTTTTTTTAACAGTGTTAAGTCCATATGTGGCTAATCATTGGTTTGAGAAAAGAAGAGGGCTTGCAGTAGGAATATTAACGGCAAGTACAGCGACAGGACAGTTAATTCTACTTCCTGTTTTGGCGGCTATTATAGAAAATTATTCGTGGCGCCCAGCCCTTGGTTTAATTATGATCCTTAGCTTCATTATGCTTATAATAACCCTCTTATTTATGAAAAACACACCAAAGGATGTTGGTATTCTTCCCTATGGACTTGAACAAGAAATACAAGGAAGCAATGAAAGCCAAAAGGAAAATCCTATTACTATAGCCTTCAAGGGGTTATTCCAAGCTGTGAAAGTGAAGGAATTTTGGTTATTATCTGGAAGTTACTTTATTTGTGGGCTTTCAACGAACGGTTTAATTGGTACACATTTTGTTTCTTACTGTATGAGTTTTGGCCTCCCTTTAGTTACAGCAGCTTCGTTTCTTTCATTTATGGGAATTTTTGACTTGTTAGGAACAACTCTATCCGGTTGGCTATCAGATCGTTTCGATAATCGGTGGCTATTGTTTTGGTACTACAGCTTAAGAGGAGCTTCTCTTGTATTACTTCCTTATGCATTAATTGAAGGTTCTATGACTATGCTAATTATCTTTACTGTGTTTTATGGATTAGATTGGATTGCAACTGTTCCACCAACTATTAGTATCTCAAGACGAATCTTCGGCATCAATAAAAGTGGAATAGTTTATGGTTGGATTAATGCATCTCATCAGGCAGGTTCTGCAGTAGCAGCATATGGAGGCGGTCTAATCTATAGATTCTTCAACTCTTACACCTGGGCCTTCTTCTTAGCAGGAACCTTCTGTATATTAGCAAGTTTATTTGTCATTATTATTAAAAAACAATATTCAAGTCAATTAACTAAAGAAGGAATAATGAATAAACAGCAATGCATAGAAAACTAAAATTGATGTATTTACTTTACCCTCACCGTACAGGATAAATTATTTATCCGACAAAGTTTTTATGGATTCGGAAAAGCATTTTGTATTCGATAGAATCTACTTAATTACTAAAAGCTGCTTTTCCGAAGTAGCTAAAATCTAATTTCTATTTGTTTAAAGCGAAAATTTCTATTTGTTTAAGGCGAAAATTAGGTTTTTTATTTGGATTTCCTTGACATTGTATATCTGTGTTTTCCTAAAGCTATTTATAATTCTTTTTTATTAGTATCTTCTTACATAGACTTTGCCCAATCTAGGGTTCTTATGGGTTTTTCTTACATATAAAAGAACAAAAATTATAGCAATTGAAACGTTAAAATAGATAAAGTGTTCTTACTTTTTAAAATTGATTGTTTTATTGTCATGTATCAGGATATTATCGTTGATTGCATACTTTTTCTACTTTTTTTGGCTTTTTGTCCACTAACTGTTTTAAGTTATCTACATTGACCAGAACGATTCCAACGATAATCGTGATTCCCCCTGCCAACGACAGTAATGTAAGAGGCTCATGATATAAAAGAGCTCCCAAACTAAGGGCAATCAGGGGAGAGATATAGAGCCAAGTGGATGGAAAAACAGGATTCGTTTTGGCTACCAGCCAATAGAAAAGAGTATGTCCCATCATGGAACCAACGATGATTAAGTATAGAAGCGAAGTGATAGCCTTTGGGTTTAGCATAGATTCAATGTGCACTTTTTCCGTGAACAACGATAAAACAAGCAGCATCCCTCCACCATACATCATCTGAACTGCATTCAAAGTGATGGGAGAGGTATCTTGAAATTGTTGTATTACACGCCGGGAATAGACGGTACCGGCAGAATAAAAGACTTGACCTAATAAGATAGCAACGCAGCTAATCATCCAAAACTTATTAAATGTGATAGTAAAACTAGGCAAAAGAAGTAAGATCACACCAGCAAATCCTACGAGGCAACCTGCCCAGGATGTGACAGAGAGCTTATGTTGAGAAATGCCAGCTTGAAGCAGCAGAATCATGATTGGGGCTGTTGCTGATAATACTGCTGCAATTCCGGAACTCACATACTGTTCTGCCCAATACAATGGTGCAAAAACTCCGAGGGTTAATCCAATTCCTGTAAGAAACATCTCCTTACAGAGTAGAAGTGATAAACTCGCCTTTCTTTTCCAAGCCATCAATAAAAATAGAACCATACCTGCAAGCATAAAACGAATTCCGGCTGAGAAAAAGGGAGATGCCCCCGTATCAATCCCTACTTTGATAGCTAAAAAAGTCGTCCCGAAAATCAAACACATCAAGATATAATTGAATAATACCATTTCTAATTCCTCCTTTTCCTTATCATAAGCAGGAAGTAATAGAACAGATTAGATAAAATAGAACAGATTTCCAATAAGTCATATATACTATAAGAAAAGAGGTGAAAACGATATGAAAAGAGAGATTCTCTCAAACGTTCATTCAGATAAGCTTTTCGAACAAATTTATGACTATATTCTGGAAAGGATCAGGCGCGGAGAGTGGAAGGCACATGAAAAGCTTCCTTCTGTTCGCACGCTGGCTATGGAATTCGGTGTACATCGGCTAACTGTCTTTAAAGCGTATCAATTGCTGAAGAATAACCAAAAGGTTTATGTCAAGGATAAATCAGGATACTATGTTCAACCAGGAAGCATTCTGCCAATGGATTCACAGCACGACCCAATTATTTCAGCCTACGTACATGAAAGCCATCTCTCTGAAATTCATCAGGTCCAAGCTACTTATCAATTTTCCAAAGCACTGCTCGATCCTAATCTTTTGCCCAATCTTTATTTTTCAGAATACGTTAAGAAAGTGTTTGATCTGTATCCAAAAGTGCTGGGGACATATTCTACCACTCAGGGGGATCAAGAACTGAGGGAAGCCTTGTGCCGTTATTTCACAAATCAGTATAATTTCTACCTAACTATGGATGAATTGTTGATTACGTCCGGTTCGCAAGAAGCCATTGATTTAATCGCCAGGGTCTTGATAAAGCCCAGAGATACAGTATTGCTGGAGAGACCCACTTACAGCCCTGCCATTGATGTTTTCAGAAGACAAGGTGCTAAAATCATTCCAATTGAGATTCACCCTTCTGGCTATGATTTGGATGAGGTAGAAATAATAATGCAAAAATATAAACCACGCCTCTTTTATCTCAACCCTACCTTTCACAATCCAACAGGATACACCGTACCGGCTGAACAAAGGAAGAGGTTAGTAGATATTGCCCATAAATACCAGTGTCTATTGATAGAGGATGATCCCTGCCGTGACATTTACTTTGGGAAGGAACCCCCTCTGCCAATTTTTTCTTATGACACAGAAGGATATGTCATCTATATTCGTAGCTTTAGTAAATACGTAGCTCCTGGTCTGAGTATTGCCAGTTTGGCTTGCCATCCATCCTTAATGAAATTTTTCGTAAGCGCAAAATCATTATCAGACAGTGGAGCGCCATTGTTGAACCAAAAGATTTTTTTGCATTATTTCTTTTCCGAACGGATGCAGAAACATTTGGAAAAACTGCGGATTGCCCTGGCGGTTCGCAAGGACATAATGGAAGAAGAATTGTCTGTCACTGGCTGGAAATGGTCCAGTCCGACAGGAGGTTTTAATTTATGGATTATGCTCCCTGAGTCAATCCCAATGGAAAGTCTTCTTAGTAAGTGCATGGAGCAATCCATTACTTTTGTCCCCGGTTCCATCTGTGATCCACTCAGGGAATTAAAGTCATGGATACGCTTGAGCTATTCCTATCTGAATGAACAACAATTGAGGGATGGTTTAAAACGACTTGTCAGCCTATCTCGTTTGTTATGTCCAGATGGAAATTAGAGGAATGCCTTTTTAACAGTAGCATAACATGAAAATACCTTACATATTTTCCGAACGAGAAAGCTCATTCCTTCAGGTCCAGATGAGAATTACGCTTAATATCCAGATAAGGTAAGTGGTCTATGTGACAATTGTAATTCAGCTTACTTCAAAAATCTTGTAAAAGGTGGCTTTTTTCTACGTGAATGTCGAGAGGGCCGCATGAAGAAAAGCATTTAGGTGGTACTTGGACTATAAAAAACAGCATGGTTTGAATGGTAGTTGGTATTTTTTGACGTGTATACAGAAAATAAGCCACCTAGGGAGATCCAAAGTAGGTGGCTTATACGATAAACTTAATATGGAGCACGCTTTTAAAAATTAATTTCTGTCAAAAAGAGAGCTGCCAGATATACCTGGATTCGTCATTTCATAGGGATTTAAAATTAATTCAAGCTCCTCCTCAGTCAATACCTCATATTGTAAACATAGTTCTCGTATCGACTTTCCATTTAAAATAGCCTCTCTAGCAATTTGTGCTGCTACTTCATATCCGATATGTGGATTTACGGCTGTAATAATCCCTACACTTTTTTCGGAACTGACATTCAATTATCAGTTCCTTTTTTATTATTACGTTCAACATTAGTCCTTGGGACATCGTTAGATCTCTCGTTCATTTCATAAAAAATATAAGCGACTAGGCCACTCCCTCAATATATATAAAAGAGTACATATTCTATGACCATCTAAAGATCACCTACTGCGGTATCACTTCTTTTTATTTCTAGGAGTGAATATGCAACCTTACTACGGTAGCTACTTAGTATCGAAAGAATAACTACTTTGTTTGGTAATCAGTATCTATTTATTTAACGGGAATGATTAAATATGCGCAATGATATGTAAAAACTAAGCATTGCTAACTTATAAACAATGACATCAATATAGGCTTTTTTCCATATTATATTTTGGGGGTGAGTAAATGGCAAGAGTAAGTTACCGAAGTGCAGACATTAACTTAATGGCAAGGATGATGCGAGCAGAAGCTGAAGGTGAAGGAAGACTAGGGATGTTATATGTTGGAAATGTAATTGTTAATCGTCTTGCGGCAAATTGTATAGACTTTAAAAATTTAAGAACCGTTTCACAAGTCATTTATCAAGTACAGGGGGGGAACTTTTCGTTTGAAGCTGTTCAAAAAGGCAATGTTTTTTATCAAAGAGCGAGAGGTGTTGAAAAAAGATTAGCAAAGCAGAATTTGGATTATTGGAGACAACACCCAGCGAAATTTGCTCTTTGGTATTTTAACCCACATGCTCCGTGCCCTCCAACATGGTACGGTCAACCTGCATCTGGTCAATTTAAAAATCATTGTTATTATGAACCAAAACCTGATACATGTGCCAGTGTTTATAGAGGTTAGGTTATCGAGGAGTTATGATTAATTCTGGAGTAGCATGGTGGAGCTGCGAATATAATATTTTAGTCGTAGGTGCTGGTAGCTGGCCCTATTTATTCAATGCAATTCCTATAGATCATGTAGCAGTGGTCGGTTGAAAAAAGATTTGCCCTCCTACCGTAGCCTATTTCTTTAATCTTTGTTTTGAAGTACTTTTATCCGATGAAATAAAAAGGGAACTTCCTGTTTAGCAGGTGTTCCCTTTTTTATATGAAACATAATAATCATTTATCCAAGAAAATAAGATTATGAAATATGTACTTCAATTAAAGCTATGCTGTTTAGTTTCACTCTTAGATAGAGGAAATCTTGCAATCCCCTGTCTTTTCCATAAAAAATAAACTATTAGGATGTCCCCCATCATAAAAACACACACACATATTCCCTTACCAGATAATTTTAAGAACAGTATTTCACATACTTTAAATTAAAAGTTACTACTTTTTAGGTTGCATTAAGGTTTTAAATTAGAGTTACAATATGCAGCTTCGCAAGACCTATAGTTTCAAGTTACTATTTCATTTTTATTAATCAGGGTTACATGTTATTTTTCCATACCTCAATGCATCGTAAATAGCACGTCCATCGCTTGAAGTTGTTTCTGTAAATTTAATAGGCAATAGCGAGAAGACAATATAATAAACAGAAAAATAGACAAACTGGTAAGAAAAGAGACTTGCTGAAAGGATGTCAGCCATAACCAAACCATTTATAAGGAAAATAGAAGCTAAATTAGCAATGGCACCTCCAGCATAGACACAAGCATGGGTAAATCGATTGTCGTATTTTAGTTTTTCATATACACAAAAAGAATCCAAAAAGTAAACGGATTTTATTTTAATTTTCTTCCATTTAAAAACCGTTTTTCCTTTTCCAATGGTAAAATCCACTCTCCCTCCGAAAAAGATCGCCATGATAGAATGACCTAATTGATGAACGAGAGACACAAGTGGTAGTACAAGTAAGAAAGAAAACAAGAACTTAGGTATATCACTAAATCCAAACACACTTCCATCTCCTTTATCATGAAATGATTTAATAAATCGTTCGCTTCTTAAAATAGATAAAATCTATTTAATACTGGACAGAATTTTCTTAACAGAGGTTATGCCTTTTAATCATATGTATAACCCTCCGTTTCACACCCTGAAAGGCCTTTAGTCGGAGGCTAGGACTAACTAATTTTTAATAGAGTAGTAATTAAAGTTATTAATAATCTTTGAGCATTGCTTATAAAGAAGAATATTTTCACTTTATTTTTAAACATTCTTCATAACAATAAACGACCCTATATATCGTAACAAAAGTTACTAAGGTCGCTTATGTTATATTCTGATTTATTATTTTTTTGTCTTCTTTATAATGAAATATTCGGTTTGTCATTAAGTTTCTGACAGAATTTCGTTATCATGATTAATTTGATCGAACAAATAAGTAAGGTAAGATTCTAATTCGAATTGATCATCTTCAACAAAATCATCTAACGCAGGCTTAATTTCTTCTCCCATTTTTAATCACTCCAACTTATTTTTTTTCGGTTTATTTTGCATGATGACCATGATTGTTTTTTTGTCCCATTTTTCTTAGAACAAAGCTTACAATTAACACCAGAATGATTGCTCCAACAATGGCTGGAATGATGGCAAAACCACCAACGACTGGTCCCCAACTTCCCAAGATCAGACCACCTAACCAAGAACCAATAAAACCAGCGATAATATTACCAATAATGCCTCCAGGAACGTCACGCCCTGTAATTAAACCGGCAAGCCAACCGATAATTCCACCTACAATTAGCATCCATAGAATACTCATACATCATTCTCTCCTTTTGAAATAGTTAGTTGACTTTACCCCCAACTAGGGCCTATTAATCCTGTTACTTTTTTCCTTACTAAAGTTTTTCTTCAAATGGAATAGGATTATATAGCTATGTTACTGCTTTATTTCATTATTTTGCACACAGCCAAAAATATTGCCCATCCCATAAAAAGAATGAACGTCTTGGACAATTTCTAGCATATAAAATCTAGATTTTCTTGCACCACCATCTACTGATCCCCTGCTGCAGTAAGACTTTTTAATGAAAATATGACGGAGGGCATTATGACGAAACGATTAGATTTGCGTGTCGACTTTGCATTTAAATCGTTATTTGGCACCCATGAAAATGAATCCATTTTAGCTGCCTTTTTAAATGCGGCACTTCGCTTTCCAGATGAGAAGAAGATTCAAACGGCTCAGTTATTAAATCCGCATTTTAATAAAGAAAACCAAGAAGGTATAGACAGTAAAATGATAAGTAAACTGACAGGTCTTACAATAGAAGAAGTGGAGAAACTTCGTTATCAATAAATACCAATAAAAAGAGCCGTCTCGTACGAGACGGCTCTTTTTATTATAGATTAGGTACTTGTTTTTCGTTACTCAGATAAAATAACAAACCTCTTGTTCTAGAAGGAAGCTTGTTATTTTTAAAATTTGATTCATCTAAGGGAATTTCTGTTACTTATTGCTTTGTTCTCTGGTCTTATATGTTGAGGCAAACATCTAATGAATATGAATAATTTATCTTTAGATATAAAATGCTTAAAATACGCTACGTACTAGTCCTCCATCTATCCGCAGTGCTGAACCATTAATAGCTGATGAAAGTGGACTACTTAAGAAAGTAACAAGGTTTGCGATTTCTTCTGGACGGATAAACCTTTGGATAATAGAAGTAGGGCGATTCTCTTTCATAAATCGCGTTTCAGCTTCTCTTAGGGTTAATTGTTCGTGTTGATAAAGACTATTTAGCATTGTTTCTACTCCTTCAGTTAGAGTTGAACCAGGCATAACGGTATTAACTGTCACATTTGTGCCTGTGCATAATTCAGCTAAACTACGAGAAAGAGACAATTGCATGGTTTTAGTTGCACTGTAATGAGCCATTTCTTGAGAAGGCATAATAGCTGCCTCACTTGCAATGAAGATTACTCTTCCTTCTTCTTTTTGAATCATTTTCTTGAGGTAAGAGCGTGTTAATCGAACGCCACTCATAATGTTGACTTCAAATAACCGAAACCAATCTTCATCTGGTATATCAAAGTATTCAACAGGTTCAAAAATGCCAAGATTATTAACGAGAATATCTACTTCTGGATACTGTTCCATTAGCTGTTGACACCCCTGCTCTGTTCCTAGGTCATGTACAGCAGGATGAAGAATAGCTTGAGGATACTGAGTTTGAATATATGTAATGGTTTCATGGACCTTTTCCTCTCGCCTTCCATTAATAAGAACTGTAGCTCCCTCTGCTACTAAGGACAACGCAATGGCCTTGCCTATACCAGCAGTTGACCCCGTAACTAAGGCTGTTTTTCCTTTTAAATTCAACTTCATATGAATTCCCTCCAATTTTTATATAAAATTATATTTGTTGGCTAAATAGAGTAATGAAGTAAATACATGCTGTCATTAGTTTGGATAATTCTCCTGCTTTTAAACAGAGAAGGATATAGACAAATTAAGCATGTCTATCTCCTTCCTCCTTCATTAAAAATCAAAGTTGTCAGGATCTGGACCTACACGATGATTTTGATTTAATTCATCAATGCGTTCCATTTCTTCTTTATTTAATTCAAAATCAAAAATTGACGCATTCTCTACAATACGATGTTCTTTTGTTGATTTTGGAATGGTAATAATACCATTCTGTACATCCCAACGTAGAATGACCTGGGCTACAGATTTATTATGCTTATTCGCAATCTCTGTTAAAACTTCATTATCTAATAATTCTCCTTGCATTAGTGGAGACCATGCTTCAAGTTGAATATGATGTTTCTCACAGAATGCTTGAAGTTCTTTTTGCGTTAGACGTGGATGATATTCTACCTGATTAATTACAGGCTTGATTTCTGCATCTTCCATTAAATCTTTAAGGTGATGAACTTGGAAATTACTTACCCCAATCGCTTTAACCTTGCCCTCTTTATAAAGAGTTTCTAAAGCTCTCCATGCTTCTTTGTATTTTCCTTCAACTGGCCAGTGGATCAGATAAAGGTCTAAATAGTCTAATCCAAGTTTTTTTAGGCTTGTTTCATAAGCTGCAATTGTTGCGTCATATCCTAAGTCTGCGTTCCATACTTTTGATGTGACAAATACGTTCTCTCGTGAGATACCAGCTTCTTTTAGACCCTCACGAATCCCTTGACCTACACCTTCTTCATTACCATAAATAGCTGCTGTATCGATACTACGGTACCCATGTTTAATGGCTACTTTAATTGCATTTACTAATTCAGGCCCTTCTTCTACTTTAAATACACCAAGGCCAAAGCCAGGCATCTTTACTCCATTGTGTAAAGTAACTGTATCCTGTAAATTTTTCATCATAACAATACTACCTCCTGTTTGCTATCCATTAATTTTATTTGTATTTATATCATTTCTTTTTTGAATTAAGCTTAGAACCATCGCAAAGACATAATATAAATGGGCTATCATCAATTAGTTCCTCTGACAAAAGCTATTATCCAATATAAAAACCGGAAAAAAAAGTACGCACTTTAAAGTAATATAGGTACCAAAAAGTAATAAAAGCCGTATCTTTTAGATACGGCTCTTTTTTCGAACATGGCAAATGTTTAATTTTCATGACAAGGAAATGATACAACTAATCCCACTTTTTAAAGTGTCATTTGTTTCTAAGAGTTAGTATAGGAAGTAGCTAAGGGAATGATACATCCTTTATTTACCACGAATGCAATCCTCCTACAATAGGAAACTTAAAAGAAACAAGGAGGTGACACAACATGGCAAACAACAAAAGTAGCAACAACAATGAATTATTAGTATACGGTGCTGAACAAGCAATCGATCAAATGAAATATGAAATCGCTAGCGAATTTGGTGTAAACCTTGGTGCTGATACAACTGCACGTGCAAACGGATCAGTAGGTGGCGAAATCACTAAGCGTCTTGTGCAATTAGCTGAGCAACAACTTGGCGGCGGACGTTTCTAAGACAACTTTATAATTGATGGCTGAAGGAAGAATGGGGACCCATTCTTCCTTTTTGTACGAATAAAAAAGGAAGGAGAGAGTATATGCAGCAACATCAATTAGCTAAAGAAAAGGCGGGTTTTACTGAGAAACCAGCAGCTTCTGCAACAAATGCACAAAAAGTAAAACAAGAAATCCAAAGAGACGTAAGTGAAGGACAAGGTGCAATGACTTCTCGAGAAGCAGGCGCAATGCGCGATTGAAAATCAATTTGAGCGGTTTTTAATCCTCGATTCTTTGTACAAAAACTTAAAAAAGTACCTCGATTAACTAAGGTACTTTTTTAAGTTTGCTCTATTTCGACGTGGGAGCTGCTTTGACTTCGGTTGTGTTTCATCGGGTACATGCTGTTGAAAAACAAAGGCAAACAGTGTAATCCCCAATATATAAAAGTCGAGCCTGTCTTGTCCAACTGAAAAATAATTAGTTTGTATTTTGTCCCCCGCCATTCAGCCCTTCTTTTATGTACGCGTTAACCTGACTATTTGAAAGCAATCCAATATGTCCAATGCCATAAAGTTGAATATTTCTTGCTCCTTGCAGCCTAGAGAGACTATTAACAACAATTTGATCATTTATGCTGTAGATCGACGTATAAAGAATTTTTTGATTAAGATCTGTACCTGGGAGTGCTGTCGAAGAAACTAAACCATTCGCCCCTCCTAACGTCACGACATTTTCAATCTTATTCCCTCCCCCTAGATATTTAATATAGTACAGCGTGTTTGCTCCCCCCATACTATGAGCAACAATATCTACCTTCTTAGCTCCCGTCTCTTTCAACACTTGATCAATGTATCGAGCAAGCTGAGGTCCATTATTCAAATTGTTGCCTGTCTTATCTATAAAATCAATAGCATAAAGATCATTGCGATCCCACCCTTGAGCGATTAGATAGTTTTTGATAGCAATAAAGTTATAGGACGCACCGCTGATTCCATGAACAAGAACAACCGGATTGTGGTTTGCTTCGGCCTTAGCATTCGAAGGCTGAATTCCTAATGCAGATACAACCAGGGATAAAGCAAAAATTAATGCGACAAACGTTTTCTTCATTTCTTTTCTCCTCCTCAAAATGTGTAAGTAACAACCTCCATAGATTATATATAAAAATCCTAATATGGTAAACTTATACTTATAAGGTATTTAAAGTTATATTCATTTGTTATCTGTGGTATTTTTTTATAGTAGCTTATATGATAATGAGCATCACCTACTTCTATTACGTTAGATCCTTTTTATAATTAAAAAAATCCCCCCGGAAATAATTTTGATAGACCGTACGAAAAATAGGCTTATAGTTTGTTTTCTTTTCTTGATTACTGTCCGTTTTATGTTAACTAAAATACTATATACAACCTAAACACAAAAGAACTACTGCTCCTGAACAGTAGCTCTTTCTCTTTATACGTAATATTTTAAAACACCTTCAGTAGCATGCTCGGAGGATGAAACATTATTTATTAAGAACGTTTTTCTAATCATCTAACCTTTTACGGTCATCTGCTTGAGGAGGCTGTTCCATCCAGTGATTATCAATCATATCTTTCCCAATACGGCTATAAATCCACAAGCTATCCAAGGCCGCCTTTTCATAGTGTGCTGAAATATCAGCTCTCATACTTGCAATGAGAGCTGCGTTATAATAAGTAACTGCTACACCAAAAAGGAAACCTGTTTGAAGAAGCATAAGCCGATCTGAAAAAGGAGAAATATTGGAATTTGTAACCTCTGTTTCGCATGATTGAGGTAGATGAAGGTTGTCTTTGGTTAATAAGGATGAAAACACATCAATGTGTTTGTTTTTTACTTGCAGGCTTTTTTCTAATAATGCTCGTACGTTTTGATTTTTTGAAACTCGTGAAAAGCCAAGGATCATCGCTTTCGCAATAAATGTTTTGTGTAAATTAAAATAAGCATGTCCACTTTCTATTGTATTTATCGGTCTCTGTTTACCGAACACATCTGTTACATAGTGGTAGTGTTTAATCATTTCCACCTTGTTCGGTGTTATGTAAGTAGGTGGTTGCTGATAAAGTTGTTTTGAAATAAGAAGATCCTTAGTTTTTTTATAAATCTCCATCGCATTAAGGTTGCACTGATAATAAAAATCAACAATGTCTGGACGTAAGGAAGTCGTAAAAGATAAACTCATTTCATTATGTCCGTGTGTGCTCATCATATAAAGGGATTTAAGACACAAAACGTCCGTAAATAGAGGAGGAGCTTCTAAGTTTACGTCTTCTTCTGTAAATCCTTTAGGAATAGGAAACTTCTCTTTCTTAAATAATGCTTTTAAAGTATCTATGTGTTTAAGTGAATAGTGAAGAGCTGTTTGAAAAAGGCTATGTATCTCAGGATCTTGGATCGTGTGAAGCATATATTTATTTACACATATAGATAATGTTTCACGGATATAGTGTGTCCATAAATTTGCCATTTCAGGAGATGTTAATCGATTCTTTTTTTGCAATTTTCTGTTCCTCCGTATCAAAGCCATTTTTTCTTAGCTTCCCCTCCTTTTAAGCTTTCATACAAGTTAGCTTTCATACTAATATTTCCTCTAAAAAAGAAAAAGCTGCTCAAATGAGCAACTTTTTAAAAACACATACTTAAGGAAAGATATTGAATAAATCAAGATTAATTATTTTTTTGTTTATATTCTGCATCAAAAGAGTTTTCACCGGCATGAACAGACAGCAAGGTATCAGCATAGCCAACTAGCCTGTTGACCAGCTCATCTGCAATTGCATAAACAAGAGGGTGGATTTCTGTTCTAAATAGTGCTGGATCATCTAAGATGACTGTAGTGTTAATAAACACATCTCTATTTCCATAAAGGTTATAATGAATCATTGCTTTTCCTGCAGCTCCACCTGTTCTTGGATCTTCATAACCTGGAAGAAATACGTACCATTCTTCTGCTGTAGCAGACCGGAAATTTTTCGTAAAGGTCATTCCGTTGATCACTTTTTCAATCTGCGTTTTTTGCTCCAAATGAGCTGCATCTACAATTTTCTTCTTCATAACGCACTCCTCATCACATTAACGAAATTCTTCGTCAGCAGGCGTAGCCTCTACAGCGATTTGATAAGCATCTAAAATGGAGTCACGTTCCTCAGGATCGGTCAATCCAACAAGATATTGTTCACCCTTTTCATCTTCAACGCGCATCAACAGCGCTTCCCCGTTCGATTGCAGCAAAGCATAAGTCTGATTTCTCATATCAAATAAAGCCTCAACTGCGTATTGTTTTTCAATACCTTTTTCATCTTCAATGGTTATAAGATCTCTTTCCCTACTGCTCACTTTTCGTTCACCTCCACTAAAAATCTTCCCGGTTACTTTACCCGTTCTTCTCTGCTTCTATAATCGTACAAAATGAAATTCAATAGCGAAGGCGAATAGGGAGTTTAGTTATGGATATATCTAAAAAAATAGTTATTTATTCGTCTATTGGAGAATGAAACTTTAAGAAATGATTAAAAAAATGTTTTTACAATATCGTGTTGTGAATGACATTCATGGCAGTACCAATTAATTTCTAAAGCATCTTCTGTGAGGGTATGTATAGTTTCTTTTCTGCACTTTTTACAGTATTCTTTTTTCTGACGTGTCTTTGACAATATAACCCCTTCCTCTCTTGCATTTTTAATTTTATGCTTCGTATAAAAATAACCATTGATACGGTACCTAAAGAGGATTGCAATAGCAATTGCAATCCTCTTCTCACATGGCAACTTTTAGATAACAAGGAAATGAAACATCTAATCCCACTTTTTACAGTGTCGGTTGTTTCTAAAAATTAGTATGTCACCCTGATCAAGAAATGAACATCCATAATTTACCATGTATATACTTCTTGGCCCCTAGGAAACTTAAGAAAAACAAGGAGGTGACACAACATGGCAAACAACAAAAGCAGCAACAACAATGAATTATTAGTATACGGTGCTGAACAAGCAATCGATCAAATGAAATATGAAATCGCTAGCGAATTTGGTGTAAACCTTGGTGCTGATACAACTGCACGTGCAAACGGATCAGTAG
>Ga0102589_1001243_pt1 | contig 36745 bp, 46 predicted proteins | sample AraplaMF_Col_mLB_FD_76858 | JGI IMG/M metagenome (GOLD analysis project Ga0102589, IMG submission 76858) | Arabidopsis root microbial communities from the University of North Carolina, USA - plate scrape MF_Col_mLB | ecosystem: Host-associated > Plants > Roots > Endosphere | place: USA...
CCACTTCCGAGAAGATGCCGAAGGCCGGCAGGATCAGGATGTACACCTCGGGGTGGCCCCAGATCCAGATCAGGTTCACGTACATCATGGCGTTGCCGCCGAGGTCGTTCGTGAAGAAGTTGGTGCCGACGTAGCGGTCGAGCGACAGCAGGGCCAGCACGGCGGTCAGCACCGGGAAGGCGGCGACGATCAGCACGTTGGTGCACAGCGCGGTCCAGGTGAAGACGGGCATCTTCATCATGGTCATGCCGGGCGCGCGCATCTTCACGATGGTCGCCAGCAGGTTCACGCCCGAGAGCAATGTGCCCACCCCCGCGATCTGCAACGACCAGATGTAGTAGTCGACCCCCACGTCGGGACTGAAGAGGATGCCCGACAGCGGCGGATAGGCCAGCCAGCCGGTCTTGGCGAACTCGCCGACGAACAGCGAGGCCATCACGAGGCCGGCGCCGAAGGTGGTCATCCAGAAGCTGAAGTTGTTCAGGAACGGGAAGGCCACGTCGCGCGCGCCGATCTGCAGCGGCACCACGAAGTTCATCAGGCCCGTGACCAGAGGCATCGCCACGAAGAAGATCATGATCACGCCGTGGGCCGTGAAGATCTGGTCGTAGTGGTGCGGCGGCAGGAAGCCCGCGTTGTCGCCGAAGGCGACGGCCTGCTGGGCGCGCATCATCAGCGCGTCGGCGAAGCCGCGCAGCAGCATCACCAGGCCCAGCACGATGTACATGATGCCGATCTTCTTGTGGTCGATGCTGGTGATCCAGTCGTGCCACAGCGTGTTCCACAGCTTGAAGTAGGTGATCGCGCCGAGCAGCGCGACGCCGCCGAGCACGACGGCGGCGAAGGTCACCAGCAGGATCGGTTCGTGGTAGGGGATCGCCTCCCACGTGAGGCGGCCGAAGACGAGCTTCGTCAGGTCGAGGTTCTGGAGCATCGTCATTCTTCGGTGGTGCACATCGCCGCGACGTACTTGCCGTACGCACGCTTGGGCGAATTGATGTCGTCGGGTTGCCAGGGCTTGGCGGTCGCCACGTTGTAGGCGCCGGGCTTGCCCAGGCCGCCGTCGGCGTCGATCGCCATCATCTGGCTCATGCACATCTTGCTGCGGTCGACGCAGCGGTTGAGGATGGCGCCGTAGAGGTCGGGCGACACGCTCGCGAAATGCTTCGCCGGCTCACGCTCGCTCGGCACCTCGAGCTTCTGGTAGCGCTCGCGGCTGAGTTCGCCTTCGGGGCTGGACTTGACCTTCTGCACCCACTGGTCGAAGTCGGCGTCGCTCAGGCCGTGGAATTTGAAGCGCATGCCCGAGAAGCCGGCGCCGCTGTAGTTGGCCGAGAAGCCGTCGAACTCGCCGGGCGCGTTGATGACCGCGTGCAGCTTGGTCTCCATGCCGGGCATGGCGTAGATCTGGCCGGCCAGCGCGGGGATGAAGAAGGAGTTCATCACCGACGAGGCGGTGATCTTGAAGGTGATCGGGCGGTCCACCGGGGCCGCGAGTTCGTTCACCGTGGCGAAGCCCTGCTCGGGGTAGATGAACAGCCACTTCCAGTCGAGCGCCACCACTTCCACGGTCAGCGGCTTGATGTCGGCCGTGACCGGGCGCTGCGCGTCGATGCGGCTCAGCGGGCGGTAGGGGTCGAGCGTGTGGGTGCTGATCCAGGTGATCGCGCCCAGCGCGATGATGATCAAAAGCGGCGCGGCCCAGATCGCGAGCTCGAGCTGGGTCGAGTGGTCCCAGTTCGGCTTGTAGATGGCTTCCTTGTTCGAGGCGCGGTAGCGCCAGGCGAAGAAGACCGTCAGCGCGATCACCGGGATGATGATGATCAGCATCAGCACGGTCGAGACGACGATCAGCCGGCCTTGCTGGTTGGCGATGTCGCCGGAGGGATTCATGAGCACCGTGTTGCAGCCCGCCAGGAAGGCGAGGGGCAACAGCAGGAGCCATCGGCGAAGGGTGTGGAGGATGGGCATGCCGAGAGACGGAAGGGCGGAAGGGTGGCCAGGGCCGCGCGAAAGACCCCACAATCTACGACCAAAGGTTCTCGCAGGCTATTGGACGTTTTGTCCTATGGCGGGAATCGCCGTTCGGTGAGACGCTTGGCACCTGTTTCATGGCCTACCTTTGTCACGCTTCGTGACAACCGAATTACATAACCCAATGACGACGTCCAGCATCAGCCCGCAAGGCGCATCGCCCATGCCGCACACGTCCGACGCCGCCGCCCCGGACGACGACCACTCGCGCATCGACCCGGGCGAGATCGCCGTCGGCGTGGTCATCGGCCGCGCCTCGGAATATTTCGACTTCTTCGTCTACGGCATCGCCTCGGTGCTGGTGTTCCCGGCGGTCTTCTTCCCGTTCGAGCAGCGGCTCGAGGGAACCCTCTGGGCCTTCGTGGTCTTTTCCTTCGCCTTCATCGCACGGCCGTTCGGAACTGTCATCTCGATGGAGATCCAGCGACGTTTCGGCCGCGAGACCAAGCTCACGCTCGCGCTGTTCGTGCTCGGCACCTCGACCGCCGGCATCGCCTTCCTGCCGGGCTATGCCAGCCTGGGCTTCACCTCGATCGTGCTGCTGTCGATCTTCCGCTTCGGCCAGGGCCTGGCCTTCGGCGGCTCGTGGGACGGCCTGCCCTCGCTGCTCGCGCTCAACGCCCCGGCCAACCGCCGCGGCTGGTACGCCATGCTGGGCCAGCTCGGCGCGCCGATCGGCTTCTTCGTGGCCAGCGCGCTGTTCGCGTACCTCTATTCGAGCCTGACGCTCGAGGACTTCCTCGACTGGGGCTGGCGCTACACCTTCTACGTGGCCTTCGCGATCAACGTGGTGGCGCTGTTCGCGCGCCTGCGCCTGGTGGCCGCCGACGAGTACGCGCGCCTGCTCGAGGAGCGCGAGCTGCAGCCCACCAGCGTGGTCGAGCTGGTGCGCTCGCAGGGCTCGAACCTGCTGATCGGCGCCTTCGCGGCGTTGGCCAGCTATGCGCTGTTCCACCTGATCACCGTGTTCCCGCTGTCGTGGATCACGCTGTACTCGAACCAGGCCATCACCGAGTTCCTGGTGATCCAGATGATCGGTGCCGTGCTCGGCGCCGGCGGCATCGTGGCCTCGGGCCTGATCGCCGACCGCATCGGCCGCCGCTCCACGCTGGGCGGCCTCGCGGGCCTGATCGCCGTGTTCAGCGGCTTCGCGCCCACGCTGCTCGACGGCGGCAGGATCGGCCAGGACGTGTTCATCCTGCTGGGCTTCATCCTGCTGGGCCTGTCGTACGGCCAGGCCGCCGGTGCCGTGACCGGCAACTTCGAGGCCAAGTACCGCTACACCGGCGCCGCGCTGACCACCGACCTGGCCTGGCTGATCGGCGCCGCCTTCGCGCCGCTGGTCGCGCTGGGGCTGTCGGCCCATTTCGGGCTGGCCTACGTGAGCGTGTACCTGCTGTCGGGTGCGGCCGGAACGCTGGCGGCGCTGGGCTTGAACCGAGCGCTGGTGCGCGACTGAGCGCGCGCCGTCGCATCCATTGCACGAGAAGGGGCCCTTGCGGCCCCTTCGTCATTCGGGGCGGGGCTCGAGGGTAGGATCGTGGCGATGTTCTCCGCCGCAATCTTCGACATGGACGGGCTGCTGATCGACTCCGAGCGGCCCATCATGGCCGCCTGGATGGCGGCCGCCCGCACGCTCGACGTCGAGCTCAGCCACGCCCAGTACCTGCAGGTGGTGGGCCTGGCCACCGCCGAGTCCGAGATCATCCTTTCGGGCCTGCTCGGCGGCCAGGCCGCCTTCCGCCATGCGCTCGAGCACGTGCGCCAGGCGCTGGCGCTCGAGCGCTCCGACGGCACGCCGCTGTTCCCCATCAAGCCCGGCGCGGCCGAGTTTCTGGGCGCCCTGCGCGCGCGCGGCACGCGCTGCGCCGTGGCCTCGTCCTCCACCAGCGGGCAGATCCAGTCCTGCCTCGGCAGCCTCGGCGTGCTGCATCACTTCGAGGCCTTCGCGGGCGGCGACGAGGTGCCGCGCGCCAAGCCCGACCCGGCGCTCTACCTGCTCGCGGCCTCGCGCCTGGGCGTGGACCCGACGCAGTGCATCGCCTTCGAGGACAGCGAGAACGGCGCCAAGGCGGCGCTGGCCGCCGGCCTGCGGGTGGTGATCGTGCCGGACCTCAAGCACCCGCCCGCGGCGATCGTCGAGCAGGCCTTCCACGTGCTCGAGTCGCTGCACGATGCGAACGCGCACCTGCCGCGCTGGTTTCCTGGCGAGATGGTGCGGCCGTGATCAGGATCGGCACCCTGTGCCATGTGCTCGACAGCTGCCTCGCGTCGCCGATGACCGAGCGCGCGGTCGGCCGCATCGTCGAGGTGGTCTCGGCGCCCTATGAAGCGCCGAGCGAGCGCTACCTGCCCGGCACCTACTACGACGTGCTGTTCGAGGGCTGGACCTTCTACTGCCGCAGCGACAAGCTGGTGCCGATCTCCGACCCCGGCGCGGATGTCGGGCGCTGGGAAGACGAGTTCCTCGACCTCCCGGCGAGCGCGCCTCAGAGCACTTCGTCGCGCAGCTGCGGGAACACCTTCGACACCTTCGCCAGCAGGTAGTCGCCGTAGCGGCCGCTGAAGGCATGCACGTTGGCGCGGTCCCAGCGCTCGGCGCTGTCGTCCACGGCCACCGCGCCCGCGAGGCCCTCGATGCGCTGCACGCGCGCCTCGAAGTTGGGATCGAAGAACAGCGGGAACGACAGCCGGTTGCGCCCCGAGGTGTTGCGCTTCACGCGGTGCGGCGTCGACTTGTAGAGGCCGCCGGTCATGCGGTCGAGCATGTCGCCGATGTTGCAGACGAAGGAGCCCGCGATCGGCGGCGCATCGATCCAGCCCGCGGGCGTGTGCACCGCGAGGCCGCCCACGCTGTCCTGGTGCAGGATCGTCAAGAGGCCGTAGTCGGTGTGCTCGCCCACGCCCCATTGCACGTCCAGGCCCTCGGGCACCGGCTGCGAGGGATAGTCGAAGAGCCGGAACAGGATCAGCGGATCGCCCGTGTAGCGCGCCGCGAAGTAGTCGGCCGGCAGGCCGAGGCTCAGCGCGATGCCTTCCATCAGCCGGTGGCCCAGCTGCGTCACGGCCGCCATGTAGCCGAGGATGGTGTCGCGGAAGTCCTCGAGGCCCGGTGCGTCGGGAAAGAGATTCGGCCCGTGCACCGGCGTTTTCGCCTGCACCAGCGGATGCGTGGCCGGCAGCTCGGTCCCGAGGTAGAGCCCTTCCTTCCAGTCGGGCCGGCCCGAGGTCAGTTCGCCGCCGAGCGGGAAGTAGCCGCGCCACGCGCGCCCGCCGAGTGCCATGCGCCACTGCATCTTGGTCGCCTCGGGCAGGTCGAAGAAGCGGTGGCTCAGGGTCTCGAGCCGCGCCACCAGCGCGGGGTCGACGCCATGCCCCGTCGCGTAGAAGAAGCCGTGCGCGCGGCAGGCCTCGCCGATGCGCGCGGCCACGGCCTCGCGGCCCGGCGCGTCGCCGGCCACCAGCGGCGCGACGTCGATCACGGGCAGGGTCTGGAGGGAAGCGGTGTTCGTCATGGGGTGCGTGCGAAGGGCGAGCGGATGTCGGACAGGAACTGCCGCGCGCGCGGATGCTGCGGGCGGTTGAAGAAGTCGTCGGGCGTGGCGCGCTCGAGCACCTTGCCCTCGTCCATGAAGATCACGCGGTCGGCGACCTCGCGCGCGAAGCCCATCTCGTGCGTCACGCAGACCATGGTCATGCCGTCGCGCACCAGGTCGCGCATCACCAGCAGCACCTCGCCGACCATCTCGGGGTCGAGCGCGCTCGTGGGTTCGTCGAACAGCATCACCGGCGGCTGCATCGCGAGCGCGCGCGCGATCGCCACGCGCTGCTGCTGGCCGCCCGACAGCTCGCTGGGCCAGGCCCGGGCCTTGTTCGCGAGGCCCACGCGCGCGAGCAGCGCCATCGCGCGTTCCTCGGCCTGCGCGCGCGAGAGGCCGTGCAGCTGCATCGGCGCCATGGTGCAGTTCTGCAGCACCGTGAGGTGCGGGAACAGGTTGAACTGCTGGAACACGAAGCCGATGCGCGAGCGGAAGGCGTTCACGTCGGTGCCCGGCGCGTGGATGTCCTTGCCCTCGATCAGGATGCGGCCCGACTGGATCGCTTCGAGCCGGTTGAAGGTGCGGATCAGCGTGGACTTGCCCGAGCCCGAGGGGCCGCAGACCACGACCACCTCGCCCTTGTGGATGGTTTCGCTCACGTCCACGAGCGCGTGGTAGCTGCCGTACCACTTGTTGACGTTCTGGAGTTCGATCATGCGGAAGCCTTGCGGGCGGCGGCTCGGCCCTCGGTGACCGCGACCACCGGCAGGCCGCGCCGCGCGAGGCGGCGCTCGAGCCAGTAGGCGAAGCGCGAGAGACCGAAGCAGAGGATGAAATAGGTCAGCCCGAGGATGCCGAAGACCTGGGCCGGCTTGGTGAACACCTGGGTGTTGATCTGGGTGGCGATGAACGAGACCTCGGCCAGGCCGATGATGTAGCCCAGCGAGGTCTCCTTGATGGTCGAGACGAACTGGTTCACCAGCGAGGGCAGCATGCTGCGCAGCGCCTGCGGCAGCACCACCAGGCGCATCGCGCGGCTCCAGCTCAGGCCGAGCGCGCGCGCGGTCTCCATCTGGCCGCGCGGCAGGCCCTGGATGCCGGCGCGCACGATCTCGGCCAGGTAGGCGGCGTCGAACACCACCAGCGCGATCAGCATGGTGGCGAACTGGTCGGTCTTCACGCCGGTGACGCTGGGCAGGAAGAAGTAGGCCCAGAAGATCACCATCAACAGCGGCAGCCCGCGCACCACGAACACGAAGCCGCTGACCGGCCAGCGCAGCCAGCGCCACGGGCTCACGCGCGCCAGCCCGAGCACGATGCCCAGCGGCAGCGCGAGCACCAGCCCGCACGAGGCCAGCAGCAGGGTCAGCACCAGCCCGCCGAGCGGGCCGTTGGGGTACTGGCCGATCAGGAAGTAGAGCCAGTAGTCCTGGATCAGCTCGATCATCGCGAAGCCTCCGTGCGCATCACAGCGTCCTCACCGGGAAGCGGTGGTGGTACCAGGTCGCGAGCGCCGTGATGGCGAGCGAGACCGTGAGGTAGGCCGCGCTCGCGAAGGCGAAGGACTCGAAGCTGCGGAAGGTCGCGCTCTCGACCTGGCCGGCCTGGTACATGAGTTCGGCCACGCCGATCACGGTGGCGATGGAGGTGTTCTTCCACAGGCTCAGGGTCTGCGAGATCAGCGGCGGCACGGTCACGCGCAGCGCCTGCGGCAGCACCACGCGGCGCATCGTCGCGAGCCAGCCGAAGCCCAGCGCGCGGCCGGCTTCGAATTGCACGGCGGGGATCGAGCGGATGCCGCTGCGCATGTCCTCGGCCATGAAGGCGGCCGTGTAGAGCGACAGCGCGACGATCGCGCTGTAGGCCTCGATGTGGCCCGCGTAGAGCCATTGCTTCACGCCTTCGGGCAGCAGCTCGGGCGCGCCGAAATACCAGAACAGCATGTGGGCCAGCAGCGGGATGTTGCGGATCGATTCCACGTAGGCAAAGCCGAGCCAGCGCAGCGGCGCCAGCGGCGACAGGCGCAGCATGGCCACCACGAGCGCGATCGGCAGCGCGCACACCAGCGAGGCCGCGAGCAGCTGCAGCGACAGCCACAAGCCCGCGACGAGCATGTCGTGGTACTTGCCGGTCAGCAGCAAGGAATAGTCGAACAGGGGCATGGGGGCGACAGTATCGCTGCCGCGAGAGGAGTCCGCCCACTACCCGGGAGCGTGGCGGGCAATGGGGCGGCTGCCGAATGCGGACAGCTGGACGCAGAGGACGCGAAGAGCGCGAAAGAAAACCTGGAAGACTTTCTTTCTCTTTTTCGCGTCCTTTGCGAAACCTTCGCGTCCTCTGCGTCCGGTGGCCCGATCCCGATATGGGAGATCAGTCGATCTTGTCGCTCTCGAACTTGAAGTCGCGCGTCTGGAAGCCCGAGGCGGTGTTGGGGCCGTACCACTTCACGAAGATCTTCTCGGCCTCGCCCGACTTCTCGAGCTCGCGCAGCGTGTCGTCCACCACCGCCTTCAGGCCGCTCTCGCCCTTCTTGATGCCGATGGCCAGCGCCTCGGTGCTGAGGTTCTGCTTGAGCACCACGTACTGGGCCTTCTGCGGGCCGAGCTTGGCGTAGCTGCGCAGCAGCGCGGCCTCGTCGTCGACGTAGCCCACGCCCTTGCCCTGCTGCAGCGCCTGGAAGGCCTGCTGGCTGGTGTCGAAGGTCACGACCTCGGCCGTGGGCACGGCCTTGCGGATGTTGGGTTCCTGGGTGCCGCCGCGGATGGTCAGCACCTTCTTGCCGCCGAGTTGCGATACCTCGGCGATGCCGCTGTCCTTCTTCACGATCGCCTTCTGGCCGGTCACGAAGGTGGTCAGCGAGAAGTCGATCTGCGCCTCGCGCTCCTTGTTGTGCGTGAGGCCGGCGGCGACCAGGTCGACGTGGCCCTGCTGCAGCTCCGGAATGCGCGCGGCCACGGCGATCTGCTTGAGCGTGGTCTTCACGCCGATCTTCTTGGCGATGGCGTTGGCGAGGTCGACCTCGTAGCCCACGATCTGGCGCGTCTTGGGATCGATGAAGGTGGCGGGCTCGTCGGTGCCGAGCACGCCGACCACGAGTTCGCCCTTCTTCTTGATGTCGGCCAACTGGTCGGCGTGGGCCACGGTGCCCGCGAGCAGGGCGGAGGCGGCGAGGGCCGCGGCGAGGATGTTCAGGCGCATGTGTTTCTTCTCCTTCTGTGAATGCAAGGGCGGCACCATATCAACAAAACTTCGGTTCATTAAATGGTCAATCCATATATGTACATGGCCGCATGGGAATGAACGTGCGGTAAATTCGCGCCCGCGCGCCCGTCAAGAGACCGGTGCCCGGCGCCTCGCGCGCCACCCGTCCTTTTTCTTTCCCAGACTGCCTTCCTCCCCATGATCATCCAACCGCGCGTGCGTGGCTTCATCTGCGTCACGACCCATCCCGTCGGCTGCGAGGCCAATGTCCGGCAACAGATCGAGCACGTGCGGGCCCAGGGCCCGGTCGCGGGCGCGCCGAAGCGGGTGCTGGTGATCGGTGCCTCCACCGGCTATGGCCTGGCCGCGCGCATCGTCGCGGCCTTCGGCGGCGGCGCCGACACGCTGGGCGTGTTCTTCGAGCGCGCCGGCAGCGCCACCAAGACCGGCACGCCCGGCTGGTACAACACGGCCGCCTTCGAGCGCCTCGCCACGGCCGAGGGCCGCTATGCGAAGAGCATCAACGGCGATGGCTTCTCCGATGCGGTGAAGCAGCAGGTGATCGAGACCATCCGCCAGGACCTGGGCCAGGTCGACCTCGTGGTCTACAGCCTCGCGGCGCCGCGGCGCACCCATCCGAAGACCGGCCAGGTCTTCAACTCCACCCTCAAGCCCATCGGCCAGGCGGTGAGCCTGCGCGGCATCGACACCGACAGCGGCACGGTCAAGGAGACCGTGCTCGAGCCGGCGACGCAGGAGGAGATCGACAACACGGTGGCCGTGATGGGCGGCGAGGACTGGCAGCTGTGGATCGACGCGCTGCACGAAGCCGGCGTGCTGGCCGAGGGCGCGAAGACCACGGCCTTCACCTACCTCGGCGAGAAGATCACGCAGGACATCTACTGGAACGGCTCGATCGGCGCGGCCAAGAAGGACCTCGACCGCACCGTGCCCGCGATCCGCGCGAAGCTCGCGGTCCATGGCGGCGGCGATGCGCGCGTGGCGGTGCTCAAGGCCGTGGTCACGCAGGCCAGCTCGGCGATCCCGATGATGCCGCTGTACCTCTCGCTGCTGTTCAAGGTGATGAAGGAGGAGGGCACGCACGAGGGCTGCATCGAGCAGGTCGACGGCCTGTTCCGCGAGGGCCTCTATGGCAGCGCGCCGCCGCTCGACGAGGAAGGCCGGCTGCGCGCCGACCGCAAGGAGCTCGCGCCAGCGGTGCAGGCGCGCGTGCTCGAACTGTGGCCGCAGGTCACGAGCGAGAACCTGCAGGCGCTGACCGACTTCGCGGGCTACAAGGCCGAGTTCCTGCGCCTGTTCGGCTTCGGCATCGAGGGCGTGGACTACGCGGCCGATGCCAATCCCGACGTGCCGATCCCCGGCCTCGTGCAGGTGGGCTGAGCGATGCAGATCCAGGACAAGCCGCCCTTCGACACGCCCTTCGAATGGATCGGCGGCGAGGAAAAAGTGCGCGCGCTGGTCGAGCGCTTCTACGACCTGATGGACCTCGAGCCCGGCTACGCGCAGTTGCGCGCGGTGCACGGCAGCGACCTCGACAACGCACGCCAGCGGCTGTTCTGGTTCCTCTGCGGCTGGCTCGGCGGGCCCTCGTACTACACCGACCGCTTCGGCCATCCGATGCTGCGCGCGCGCCATTTGCCGCAGAGCATCGGCGGCCACAGCATCGGCATCAAGGAACGCGACCAGTGGCTGGCCTGCATGGACCAGGCCATGGGCGAGACCGAGGTGCCCGAGGACCTGCGCGCGCGGCTGCGCGACTCCTTCTTCAAGACCGCCGACTGGATGCGCAACCGCGCCGGCTGAGCACAACGACCTTCGAAAGACTCACTTCATGAATTCCATCGTCATCATCGGCGGCGGCCACGCGGCGGCCCAGTTGTGCGCCGGCCTCGCCGAGGCGGGGCAGGGCGCGCGCGTGCACCTGGTCTGCGAGGAGGCCTGCGAGCCCTACCACCGTCCGCCGCTGTCGAAGGCCTTCCTCAAGAGCGCCGACGAAGCCACGCAGCCGCACAAGGCGGCCGACTGGTACCGCGAGGCCGGCATCACGCTGCACCTGGGCGATGCGGCCGTGGCCATCGACCGCGAGGCGCGCAACGTCACCCTGCGCTCGGGCGCGGTGCTGCCGTGGGAAGCGCTGGTGCTGGCCACCGGCACGCGCGCGCGCCGGATCGCCGCGCTCTCGCACGAGCTGGTCAACGTCGCGAGCCTGCGCGCGGCCGACGAGGCGCATCGCCTGCGCGCGCGGCTGGCCGAGGCGCAGCGCGTCACGGTGCTCGGCGGCGGCTTCATCGGCCTCGAGGTCGCGGCCACCGCCAAGGCGCTCGGCAAGGAGGTGCAGGTGATCGAGAGCGCGCCGCGCCTGCTGGGCCGCGCGGTCTCGCCCGAGCTCTCGGCGCACGTGCTGGCCACGCACCGCGCCGCCGGCATCGACATCGTGCTGGGCGCGACCGCCGACGGCTTTGAGGTCGAGGGCGACCGGCTGGTGTCGCTGCGCGTGAACGGCGCGCCGCAGCCGGTCGACCTGCTGCTGCTGGGCATCGGCGCGGTGCCCGAGACGGCGCTCGCGCAGGCCGCGGGCATCGAGTGCGCCGACGGCATCGTGGTCGACGAGCACATGCAAACCAGCGCGGCCGGCGTGCTCGCGGTCGGCGACTGCACGCGCTTCCCCGACCGGCGCGCGGGCCGCGCGCTGCGGCTCGAGTCGGTGCAGAACGCCAACGACCAGGCGCGCACCGCGGTCGCCACCCTGCTGGGCACGGCGCGCGCGCACGACGTGGTGCCGTGGTTCTGGTCCGACCAGGGCGGCATGCGGCTGCAGATGGTGGGCCTGGTGCCGGCCGAGGGCACGGCGGGCCATGTCACGGTGCGCCGCGCGGGACCGAAGCCCGACGCCTTCTCGCTGTTCCACTACGTCGACGGGCAGCTCGCGTGCGTGGAATCGGTCAACGCGCCGGTCGATCACATGATGAGCCGCAAGCTGCTCGACGCGGGCCGCAGCCCCGACCCCGTGGCGATCGCGGACGCTGCGGTACCACTTAAGAATCACCTCGCGTAAACATCCGGTCACGGCTTGTCGCAACGCGGCTGCATTTCAGGCTTCATTCACCGGACTGTCACTTCGGCTTCGGAGACTGGTCTTCCTTGAACAGGAGGGAGACCTTTCGATGAAGCCACGCGCAAACACCCGCTTTCCACGCACCGCGTCCATGACCGCCTGCGCCGCACTGATCGCCACCGCCATGCTGAGCGCGTGCGGCGGCGGCGATGGCGGCGGCGGCGTGTTCCTGCCGGTGCCGCCGCCAGCGCCGGCACCGGCCCCGGTGCCCGCCCCCGCGCCGATCGCGGCCGGCACGCGCGCCACCGTCGCGCTGCTCGAGACCACCGACCTGCACTTCAACGTGCGCAGCTACGACTACTTCAAGCTCGCCGAGGACAAGTCCTATGGCTACGAGCGCACCGCCACCCTGATCGCGGCCGCGCGCAAGGAGTTCGCGAACACGCTGCTGTTCGACAACGGCGACACCATCCAGGGCACCGCGCTGGCCGACTACGAGGCGCTGGTGAGCCGCATCCCCTGCACCCAGCCGCTGTCGATGTACAAGGCGATGAACGCCGCCGGCTTCGATGCCGGCACGCTGGGCAACCACGAGTTCAACTACGGCCTCGATTTCCTCAACCAGGCGATCGGCGGCGGCCTCGACGTCGAGGGCGTGGACGGCACGAAGAAGTGCGCCGGCCCGAACTTTCCGCTGGTGCTGGCCAACGTGCAGAGCGTGAAGAGCGGCAAGCCGCTGCTCGCGCCCTACACCATCGTCAACAAGCGCTTCACCGCCACCGCGCCCGACGGTTCGCGCGTGACGGTGCCGCTGAAGGTCGGCGTGATCGGCTTCACCACGCCGGGCATCATGAACTGGGACAAGCGCTATCTCGAGGGCAAGCTGCGCACCGAGGGCGCGGTGGAAGCCGCCACGCGCTACATCCCCGAGCTGCGCGCCAAGGGCGCCGACATCGTGGTCGCGCTGCAGCATGGCGGCCTCGACGCCGCGGCCTACACGCCGACCATGGAGAACCCGGGCCTGCACCTGTCGAAGGTGCCGGGCATCGACGCGCTGCTGATGGGCCACCAGCACGGCGTGTTCCCCGACCGCGGCGCCAGCCCCGGCTTCAAGCAGCCGGGCGTGGACAACGCCGCCGGCACCGTGAACGGCGTGCCGGCCGTGATGCCGAGCTCGTGGGGCAAGGCGCTGGGCGTGATCAAGCTCGAGCTGTCGTGGGACGGCAAGGCCTGGGCCATCGACAAGAGCAAGACGGCGGTCGAGGCGCGCTCCACCCAGACCGGCAAGGACGACGCGGGCAAGGCGGTCTACGTCGATGCCGACCCGGCCATCGCGCCGCTGATCGAGACCCAGCACCAGGCCGCGATCGACTACGTGAAGACGCCGATCGGCAGCACCGACTTCCGCATGAACACCTACTTCGCCGACGTCGGCGACCCGGGCGCGATCCAGATCGTGAACCAGGCCCAGGCCGACTACGTGAAGAGCTACATCCAGGCCAACCTGCCGCAGTACGCGAGCCTGTCGGTGCTGTCGGTCAGCGCGCCCTTCAAGTCGGGCTACGAGGGCGGTCGCGACTACACGGACGTGGCCGTGGGCAACCTCGCGATCTTCAACGCGGCCGACCTCTACCTGTACCCGAACACCGTGTACGCGGTGAAGGTCACGGGCGCCGAGATCAAGGCCTGGCTCGAGGCCGCGGCCAAGCGCTTCAACAGGATCAGCACCACGGCCACGGCCGACCAGCAGCTGATCGGCACCTTCCCGGGCTACAACTTCGACATGTTCACCACGCCCGACGTGCAGTACGAGATCGACGTGACGCAGGAGGTCGGCAGCCGCATCCGGAACCTCACCTACCTGGGCGCGGCCATCGATCCGGCCAAGGAATTCGTGATCGCCACCAACAATTACCGCGCCACCAGCGGCGCGAGCTTCATCCCCGCGCTCGACGGCCGCGCCACGATCTATGCCTCGCCCGATGCCAACCGCGATGTGCTGATCGCCTACGTGAAGGCGAAGAAGACCATCACGCGCGCGGCCAACGGCGCGGCGCGCAGCTGGCGCTTCACCAAGGCCACGACGGCCGGCAACGTGGTGTTCACCTCGGGGCAGGGCCAGCTCGCATCGGCGACGGCGGCGGGGCTGGACAACGTCTCGCTGCTGACGGCGGACGATGGGAGCGGGAAGGGGCGCTCGGTCTACAAGCTCGATCTGAGCAAGTGAGGGTAGTGGCTCCCTCCTGCCGGAGGGAGCCGCTCAGCGCTTGACGGGGGCCAGCAGCACCACCAGCGCCCCGGCCCCGCCCTCGGCCGGCTTGGCCTGCACGAAGGCCAGCACCTCGTTCTTCTGGATCAGCCAGCGCTGCGTCTTGGTCTTGAGCACCGGCTGCTTGCCGGGCGAACCCAGGCCCTTGCCGTGCACCACGCGCACGCAGCGCAGGCCCTGCTTGTGCGCGTTGCGGATGAAGCCGCCGAGCGCCTCGCGCGCCTCGTCGCTGCGCAGGCCGTGCAGGTCGACCTGGGCCTGGATCGTCCAGTCACCCTTGCGCAGCCGCGCGGTCACGTCGGTGCCGATGCCGGGCCGGCGGAAGCTCATGGCGTCGTCGACGTCGAGCAAGGTGGTGACGTCGAACTCGTCGGACAGCGATTCGCGCAGCACGCGCTGCTCGTCGAGCTGGTGCTGCACCGGGATCGGCGCCGGCGGCTCGGGCGCGAGCGGCACGGTGCGCGTCCTGGGGCGCAGCGGCTCGGTGGCGCCGACGGCGCGCGCGAACAGGTCCTTTTCGGCCGCGCGCTTGCGCTCGGCCGCGGCGCGCTCGGCGGCCTCGGCTGCTTCGCGCTCGCGGGTTTCGGCGAGCTGGCGCTGCACCTGCTTGAGGTCGGCGAGGTTCTTCAGGCTCCTGGGCGCGGGCGGACGTGCGGCGGCCATCAGAGCAACCCTCGTTCGGCCATCGAGAAGCTGCGGCCCGTGCTCACGATCACGTGGTCGAGCACGCGCACGTCGACCAGCGAGAGCGCGGCGCGCAGCGTCTGCGTGAGGGCTTCGTCGGCACGCGAGGGCTCGATGCTGCCGCTCGGATGGTTGTGCGCCAGCACCACGGCGGCCGCATGGTGGTGCAGCGCGCGCAGCACCACCTCGCGCGGGTAGACGCTGGTCTGGGTGAGGGTGCCGCGGAACAGTTCCTCGAGCACGATCAGCCGGTGCTGCGCATCGAGGAACAGCACCGCGAACACCTCGTGCGCCCGCGTGCCGATGTGCAGCTGCACGTACTGCTGCACGGCCTCGGGCGCGTCGAGCACGGTGCGCTGCGAGAGCTGCTCGGCCATGGCGCGGCGCGCGAGCTCGAGCACCGCGATCAGTTCGGCGCGCTTGGTGGCGCCGCCCATGCCGCGCACGCCGCGCAACTGCTCGGGGCTGGCCTGCAGCAGGCCCGCGAGGCCGCCGAAGCGCTCGTGCAGCTCCTGCGCGAGCTGCAGCACGTTCTTGCCGGCCACGCCGGTGCGCAGCAGCAGCGCGAGCAGCTCGGTGTCGGCCAGCGCGGCGGCGCCGCGCGCGATGAGCTTCTCGCGCGGGCGGGCATGTTCGGGGAGATCCTTGAAAGCCATGGAGAGCCTGCTAAACCTTGAACGGGGCGGGTGGAAGCGCCCGTCCTTAAAATGCAGCCCAGTTTATCGGGACACCCGTCTTGTCTTTGTCAACCATTGCTGCCCCCATGTCCCAAACGCCCCACGTCGTCACCCCCGGCTCCTTCCTGACCCTGCACTACCGGTTGTCCGGGCCCGCGGGCGACATCATCAACACCTTCGCCGACAAGCCCGCCACGCTGTCGCTGGGCAACGGCGAGCTCTCGCCCGCGGTCGAGCAGCGCCTGCTGGGCCTCGAGGAGGGCGCGCATGCCACCTTCGAGCTGCCGGCCGGCGAGGCCTTCGGCGAGCGCAATCCCGAGATGCAGCAGTGGGTCGCGAAGAAGCTGCTGGCGCAGATCGGCGACCCCGACGAGCAGTACGCCGTGGGCGACGTGGTGCAGTTCCCCACGCCCGACGGCACCGGCAGCTATGCCGGCGCGGTGATCGAGTCCAACGAGACCGGCGTGCGCTTCGATTTCAACCATCCGCTCGCAGGCCAGCCCGTGACCTTCGAAGTGCAACTGATCGGGGTGTTGTGATGGCACGCGCCGCCGCGGCCGGGGAGGCACGATGAACGAAGGCATCGAGGAAGTCATCCTCGCCGAGCCGCGCGGCTTCTGCGCCGGCGTGGACCGCGCGATCGAGATCGTCGAGCGCGCCATCGCCAAGTTCGGCGCGCCGATCTACGTGCGCCACGAGATCGTGCACAACACCTACGTGGTCAACGAGCTCAAGTCCAAGGGCGCGATCTTCATCGAGGAGCTGTCGGACGTGCCGCCCGGCGCCACGCTGGTGTTCAGCGCGCACGGCGTGAGCAAGGCGGTGGAGCAGGAGGCGCGCGACCGCGGCTTCGAGATCTTCGACGCCACCTGCCCGCTGGTGACCAAGGTGCACGTCGAGGTCGCCAAGCTCGCCAAGGAAGGCTACGAGTTCATCATGATCGGCCACAAGGGGCATCCCGAGGTCGAGGGCACGATGGGCCAGCTCTCGAGCGGCATCCACCTCGTGGAAGACGTGGAGGACGTCGCGCGCGTCGCGCCGGGCCAGACCGAGAAGCTCGCGGTGGTCACGCAGACCACCTTGAGCGTGGACGACGCGGCCGAGATCGCCGCCGCGGTGCGCGCGCGCTTTCCAGCCGTGCGCGAGCCCAAGCAGCAGGACATCTGCTATGCCACCCAGAACCGCCAGGACGCGGTGAAGATCATGAGCCCGCAGGTCGACCTCGTGATCGTGGTCGGCAGCCCCACCAGCTCCAACAGCAACCGCCTGCGCGAGCTGGCGCAGCGCCTGGGCACCGAGAGCTACATGGTCGATTCGGCCGACGAGCTCCAGCCCGAATGGTTCGAGGGCAAGACCCGCATCGGCCTGACCGCCGGCGCCTCGGCACCCGAGGTGCTGGTGCGCGAGGTGATCGAGCGCGTGCGCGCGTTCGGCGCGGTCTCGGTGCGCAAGATGGACGGCATCGAGGAAACCATCAAGTTCCCTCTGCCCAAGGGCCTCAAGCTGGCCGACATTCCTCCTCCTGGACATATCTCTTGACCGCTGCCGCAATCACCGAATGGCGCTCCGAAATCGATAGCGCCTGGCAACGCCTGAACGAAGGTTCGGCCCATTTCCTGCGCCAGACCCCGCTGTGGAAGTTGCCGGCGGCCGCGCTCGGCGTCGCGGCGCCCGGCGCCGAGGTCTGGCTCAAGCTCGAGCACCTGCAGGTCAGCGGCAGCTTCAAGGCGCGCGGCATGATGAACCGGCTGCTGGCCAACGGCATCCCCGAGAGCGGCGTGATCGTCGCCTCGGGCGGCAATGCCGGCATCGCCACCGCCGCCGCGGCGCGCGCGCTCGGCGTGCGCTGCGAGGTCTACCTGCCCGGCGTCTCGCCCGAGGCCAAGCGCGCGCGCCTGCGCGCGCTGGGCGCCGAGGTGGTGGTGGTCGGCCAGCTCTATCCCGATGCGCTGGCCGCCTGCCTGGCGCGCCAGGCCGAAACCGGCGCCCTGCTGACCCATGCCTACGACCAGCCCGAGGTGGTGGCCGGCGCCGGCACGCTGGGCCGCGAGATCGAGGCCCAGGGCGGCCTGCCCGATGCCGTGCTCGTGAGCGTGGGCGGCGGCGGCCTGATCGGCGGCCTCGCCGGCTGGTTCGAGCAACGCGCGCGCGTGATCGCGCTCGAGCCCGAGGGCGCGCCCACGCTGTTCCGGGCCCGCGAGGCCGGCGCGCCGGTCGACGTCGAGGTCGGTGGCATCGCGGCCGACTCGCTGGGCGCGCGCCGCATCGGCGCCATCGCCTGGGACATCGCGCAGCGCCACGTCGCCGATGCGCTGCTGCTGTCCGACGAGGCGATCCGCGCCGCGCAGCAGTGGCTGTGGAAGGAAATGAAGCTGGCCGTCGAACCGGCCGCCGCGCTGCCGCTGGCCGCGCTGCAGACCGGCGCCTACGTGCCGCGCGCGGGCGAGAAGGTCTGCCTGATCGTCTGCGGCGCGAACGTCGATCCGGCCACCGTCGGCTGAACCAGCCCCGCGCGGGGCGGGGTGCCGTCTGGCCCACCTAAAATCGGGCGATGCTCGACATCACCCTGCTCCGCAAAGACCTGGCCGCCGCCGTGGCCGGCCTCGAAAAACGCAAGAAGAACCAGCCCTACCTCGACGTCTCGGCCTTCACCGCGCTCGAAGCCGAGCGCAAGACGCTGCAGACCCGCACCGAGGAAATCCAGGCGCGCCGCAACACGCTGAACAAGCAGATCGGCCCGCTCAAGGCCAAGGGCGAGTCGGTCGACGCGCTGATGGCCGAGGTCAACGCGCTCAAGGGCGAGCAGGAATCGCAATCGAAGCGCCTCGACGAGATCCAGCCCGAGCTGCAGGCGCTGCTGCTGGCCGTGCCCAACCTGCCGCACGCCAGCGTGCCGCTGGGCGAGGACGAGAGCGGCAACGTCGAGCAGCGCCGCTGGAGCCCCCAGGGCGGCGCCGGCGCCTCGGCCACGCCGCTGGGCTTCGCGCCGAAGGACCACGTCGATCTGGGCGCGCCGCTCGGCCTCGACTTCGAGATGGGCGCCAAGCTCTCGGGTTCGCGCTTCACCGTCATGAAGGGCCCGATCGCGCGGCTGCACCGCGCGCTTGCCCAGTTCATGCTCGACATCCAGACGCAGCAGCACGGCTACACCGAGTGCTACGTGCCCTACATCGTCAATGCCGCCACCCTGAGCGGCACCGGCCAGCTGCCCAAGTTCGAGGGCGACCTGTTCGCCGCCAAGAAGGGCGGCCAGGACGGCGAGCCCGCGCCCGACCTGTCGGCGCTCTACCTGATCCCGACCGCCGAGGTGCCGCTCACGAACTTCGTGCGCGACGAGGTCGTGCCCGAGGCGCAGCTGCCGATCCGCCTCACGGCCCACACCCCGTGCTTCCGTTCGGAAGCCGGCAGCGCGGGCCGCGACACCCGCGGCATGATCCGCCAGCACCAGTTCGACAAGGTCGAGATGGTGCAGGTCGTGCATCCCGAGAAGAGCTACGAGGCGCTCGAGCAGATGACCGGCCATGCCGAGGTGGTGCTGCAGGCGCTCGAGCTGCCGTACCGCGTCGTGCTGCTGTGCACCGGCGACATGGGCTTCGGCTCGACCAAGACCTACGACCTCGAGGTCTGGCTGCCGGCGCAGGACACCTACCGCGAGATCAGCTCGGTCTCGAACTGCGAGGCCTTCCAGGCGCGGCGCCTGCAGGCGCGCTTCAAGAACGCCCAGGGCAAGAACGAGCTGGTGCACACCCTCAACGGCTCGGGCCTGGCGGTCGGCCGCACGCTGGTGGCGGTGCTCGAGAACCACCAGAACGAAGACGGCTCGATCAACGTGCCGAAGGCGCTGCGGCCCTACCTGGGCGGCACCGAGGTGCTGCGCGGCTGACGAAAAAACGACAGGAAAATCGCGGCACGGGATGGTTGTGTCGATTTTCCTGGCTATAATCGCAGGCTCGACAGAGCGACCGGAGAGGTGGCAGAGTGGTCGAATGTACCTGACTCGAAATCAGGCGTACTAGCGATAGTACCGAGGGTTCGAATCCCTCCCTCTCCTCCAAGAATGGCCCCGCAAGGGGCTATTTTTTTGCCCATTCCCCACCGAAAACCCAGCAGAATCAAGGCCTTAGCCGATTCTGACGCCTGCGTTTCCGTTGATTTCCCACCGTCAAAAGCCGTTCCACACCGGCGCTCGGTAGGCATCTTTGTAGGCATCGAACGGCATCCGATCACGATGCCTACAAATACCCTCACCGACACCATCTGCAAGACCGCGAAGCCCGGCGAAAAGCCGATCAAGCTCTTCGACGGCCACGGCCTTCACCTCTTCATTTCCCCGACGGGCGCCAAAGTCTGGCGCCTGGCCTATCGCATCGACGGCACGCCGAAGCAGAAGTCGCTAGGGGCGTACCCCTTGGTCACGCTGGCGGAGGCTCGTATGCGGTCCGCAGAGCTGCGGAAGGGCCTGTTGGAGGGTGTGGCCCCTGTGACGAAGAAGAAGCGCCCGAAAACCACGTTCTGGGAAGACTGCGAGGCGTACTGGAAAGGGCGCGAAGATGTCTCTGCCGACTACAAGGCCAACGCGCTCCGCGCTCTCGAGCTTCATTTGAAGCCGCAGCTCGGGGAGAAGGCGACTGCAGAGATTGACCGGGCCATGCTGCTGACCGAGTTGAACAAGATGGACGCCAAAGGGCGTTTTGTATACGTCCGCAAGGTGCGCATGTGGGTGTCTCAGGTGTTTGACTGGGCCATTGAGCAAGATTTGGCGAAGACTAATCCGGCCGAATTGATCAACCCGAAAAAGGCGTTCGGCCGTCGCAAGGTCAAGAATCACGCATCGTTGAGCTTGCGGGAGGTGCCTGAATTTTTAAGGCGCCTGAGCTTTGAGAAGGATCTAAATTCGGTTTTGGCCTGCCGCTTCATGGCTTACACCTGGGTGCGCACTGGCGAAATGCGCATGATGCGGTTCGAGGAGATCGAAGGGGATCTCTGGGAAATCGGCGGCGAGCGTATGAAGCGGGATAAAGACCACCTCGTGCCGTTGCCGCGCCAGGCGCTCGAGATCCTTGCTGTGATGCGGTCGCGCCAGCGGCCGGGCAGCGAGTTCGTGTTTCCTTCTGATCATCGAATCGACCGCCCTATCAGTGAGAACACCGTGCTCGCTCTGATCGCAAGGATGGGCTACAAGGGCGAGATGACCGGCCACGGGTGGAGGTCGATTGCCTCCACCTGGGCGAATGAGCATGGCTATCCGCCCGATGCCATCGAGCGGCAGCTCGCTCACTCGCCGGAAGACAAGGTGCGCGCGGCCTACAACCGGGCCGAGTACATGCGAATTCGGCGGCCCATGATGCAGGCGTGGGCTGATTGGCTAGATCAAGCCAATGCCGGCAGCGCGCAGGGTTGAGAGGCGCCAGCCCATCGTTTTCTGGCTGATGGCGATGTCGGGCGGCGGGATCTTCTTCGCCTTGATCCAGCGGCGCACGGCCTCCGAGCCAACGCCAGTGAGCTGGCACAGCTCGCTGCGATAGATCACCCGGTCTTCGGTCGGAAGGGGCTGCGCGCTCGTGGCGACGGCCGGCGGAAAGGGGGTGGTGTTGACGATTTCAGGCGGGGCCATCTTGCGGCGCTCCCTTTTCACATAATCGCGGGATGGCAAAGCCAACCCGCACCGCCGAGCAGCTTCAAGAACTGTTGCTCGCACGTATTGACGAAGAAATTCCGGACCTTCGCGGCCAGCTCACAGACGTGGAGCGCGGCGGCGTGGTGTGGATGGATCCGGGCCACGAGGGCGGCCCGAATTGGACGGTCAAGGTGATGACCGATCGATCTACGCATCGCGTGGACATAGCGCGCATCGTTCGGCAACTGCAGGCGCAGTTCGACCTCGAAGCGGATTGATTTCACGAGGTAGTCTCCGGGTCGGGAGCGGAGTAGTCTGCGAGCGCGATGCCGCGCTCTGCGGCGACAGCGTGGATCTCGAGCAGGCCTTCGCGAAGGCTTGCGAGCATGTCCGCGCAGTTCTTTGTCGTCACGCCAATGCGTTGGAGTTCCGCGAGCGCGTGTTCTGCGCCGCGTTGCACTAGCTGCTGGCCCAGCAGTTCGGCGCGATCCATCTTGCGCATCGATGCGCGCCAGGCGGCCAGGGCCTTGGGCGATGTTGCAGCGTTCTCGATGACTGCCATCACGCCTCCCCATCTGGGCCTTGGGCGGCCTGGAGTGCTGCGCGATCCAGGCGCTCGATTTCGGCCAGGATCAGCGCGCCAGAGCGCACAAGGTCGCGCCGCCCATGGGTGGGTTTCCACGAGGCCAATTCCCAGGGCCACAAGATCATGTCTGCCGCGTGCGGCGCGCGAAGGGATGCATGCCCAAGCGCGTAGCAGGCTGCGGCGCGAGCCAGGCTGCCGTCTTCGCGCTCGTCGTCATGCTCTCGTGTCCAGCCTTCGGCTTTGACCTGTCGGCGACGCTCGGCCAGCACGTCGCGCGCGGCAGCACTCGCCTCCTGCGGCTCGGGCGCGAGGGCGCAGTAGAGCGGCATGGTAAACATGCCAGCAGATGTTTTGCGCAGTGGAAGGTAGACCCCGCGCTCGTTCTCGCCGGGAGGATCTTGCAGGGCTTCCGCCTGCTGCTGGCTTGCGTAGAACATCGGTTCCGTCGCCTCTTGCTGTGCGTGCGCCTCCTCCTCGAGCGCTTCATCGATGCGCTCCTTGATGTGCTCCTCGGCAGCCGCCCTGAGCGTTTCAAGCGACCAGGAGGATTTCGACAGCTTGCCGCCTGTCGCGCTGTCGATGAAGCATTCCAGCTTGAAGATCAGCGCGGCCGTTTCTGCGTCGCCGACCGGCTCATCGATCAAGGCGGCCTCGTATTGCGCCTCATCGACGGCGCACGCGGCGGCCAGCAGCTCGGCCCACTGCCATCCTTCGGAGTCGACCGCCTCCTGCATTGCGCGCGTCATGCGCAGCGGCACGAGGGCGAACCCGGCCGGTATAGCGGCGGGAGGGGTGGCGAGGGCGGTGCATTCGCATCGTCCTTGCCACGCGCGGTCAAGCGCAGTGGGAGAGAAGGTGCCTTTGCAATTCGGGCACTGTTTGACAGCTTCGCCGGTGGCGGCGGTAGGTGCGGCGGGCAGGTGCTGCCAGTGGGTGGGGGATGCGGCCCAGCAGTTGGGCACATCGTCGGCTTCAGCAGACGTTTCGAACCAGCCTTCTCGCCCGTTGTCGGGCTCCTCCCAGTACTCCGCGATGTAGGCCTCGGACATCCATTGGCCGCGCATGGTCCGCCACTTGCCATGGCTGTTGAAGTAGCCGAGGAGCACCGTGCGACCATCCTTCGGCGCAGTCTCGATGGGCCTCCACCCGCTCTCGGGCGCGGCAGTGGCGTTGAGCTTGCGCAAGAGCTCGATTTCTCCGACCAGCAGGAGCATCCACTCGAGACTGATCCTGGCGAAGACATTCGAGCCTTCGGTGTATGCGAACTCCAGTGTTTTGCCCTGTACCTCGATGCTCTTGTGCATCGGCTCTGCGGGCGAACCTTGATCGGTTGCGAGGTGAATCATCTGAGGAATCCTTCGTCTGCCGCATCCCAGCGGTGCGAGCGTGCGAGTGCCTCGCTGAAGGCATCGCACAGTTGTTGTGGGGTTCTCGTGCGGACGAACCGCTCGTATGCAACGACGGCAGCTCGCATAGCCTGCAGGCCGAGTCCGTCGAAGCCGTATCGGCCGTGGCGGCAGAAAATGGCGTTGCAGCGGTCCAGGGCCTCGCGTGCCTCTTGCAAGGGCTGCACGAGCGTCCTATCGAATTCCTCGGACCAGACGAGAGCTACATCCATCTTCCTGACGGTGCGATCGAAGACGTTCTCTTCTGCGGTGCCATCAGCCAAGGCGGCGAGGGCGTTGCGCAGTTTGGTCATGGTGTCCTCGCCTTTGCCTCGCCAGTGCAACTGACGGGCGGCGGCGATGGATGCCATCGTGGTGAGACTTGCTCGGCGGCTGTTGCGCTTCATGCTGCCCTCCGCATGTCGCGTTCGTAGTAGTTCGCAGCAGTCACGGCGCGCTGCAGCAGCGGCGGGACGGCGTTGCCGATCATGGTGATCTGCTTCGACTTGGAGAACATCCGGCCGTCGTGCCCGCGCTCGATGACGTACTGCGGCGGAAAGCTCGTGGCATTCGCGAGCTCGCGCGGCATCAACATGCGAAGGCATATATCCACGATGACCCACGGCTCGCCCTTGATCCATACGGTGACCAGCGCGAGGCGTGCTTTTGTCGTGATGGTGTGCATCGGCTCGTGCAGGTCGCCGAGCTGGCCGCCCTCGCCGTAGTAGCGGATCAGGAAGGCGGCGCAGCGCAGCGCGCCGGCCTCCGCATCGGGGGCAAGGTCGTAGCTCGGCGCCTCGCCTGCGGTGCCACTCTCGCCAGCGTGTGCGAGTTCGGCAGTCACGAGCCGCTGCTGACTTCCGCTCGTGGTCACAGTCGAGAGAGGCGCGGTAGCGGGGCGCGCCGGGACGGTGTTGTGGCCGCCGTTGGCCTGCTCGACAAACGCTGTGACCAGCGCGTGTTTTGCGCCGCCTGCAACCACGGTCCCGAGCGGACTCTCGATGTCGAGCGCACGCGGCGCCTGGCCGGCGCGCTCGCCGTAGCCAGTTTGCACGAGCGATGCGATGGCAATGCCCTGGCCTCCGCCGCTGGCCGTGACCGTGCCGAGCGGATTCGATGGCGAGGTGGCGCCGTAGCTCCATCGGCGCGCGCCGGGCTTGCCCTCGCCGTGGCCCATCTGGATCATGACCGGGGATGCCATCATGAACTCGCCACGCTGGGCGGTGGTGATGGTCCGAAGCGGCTCGCGGATGTCGTGGACGCGAACGCTACCGGAGTGGGTCACGGGAACTATGAACGGATTGGCGCTGTCGAGGACGAAGCGCTTCAGGCCGTGCGCTACACGCCGGCAGGTTGCCTCGGCAAGAGGCCGCTTCCGGTCGAAGATGCTCGCTGTCGGCAGCGAGAAGTCGATGCACTCGGCCGCAGCACGCCAGCGCATCTGCCCAGTGGTGGGATTGCGGAAGTGCGTTTGCGTCGGCCAGCAGATGGGGAGCCCGTCGCGACGCGCGACCATGAAGAGGCGAGTGCGCGTGGTGGGTGCGCCATAGTCTGCGGCGCACAGCAGGCGGTGCTCGACGGCATAGCCCATCCCGCGCAAGAGGCGCAGGAAGCGTTCCCAGGTCTTGCCGACGTGCTTCGGGTCGGGCACGAGGTGCTGCATGCGCAGCGGCACGACCTCGCCGGGCTCGGCCACGGAGCCGTCCAGCTTCACCACTCGGCCGGTGGCTTTGTCGCGTTTGGCGATCAGGCGGCCCCATTTGCGGATCTGCTCGACGTTTTCGAGCGTGATGACATCCGGTGCCGCCTGGCCGGCCCACCGCAGCACGATCCACGAGAGGGAGCGGATGGCGGTGTCTCGCGGCTGACCGCCGAGAGCCTGGCTGAAGTGCGTGCAGTCTGGCGAGGCGTGGAAGTAGCCCACGGGGCGGCCGGCAACGAGTTCGCGAGGGCACAGCTCGCGCACGTCGGCGCGGTAGTGCTTCGTCTGCGGGTGGTTCTTCGCGTGGCATGAAGTCGCGTCGTCGTTGTGGTTGGCGGCGATGTCCACATGCCGGCCGATGGCTTGCTCAATGCCTGTGCAGCTACCGCCCGATCCCGCGAACAGCACCACCACCAGTTTTGCGGCGAGGTTGAGAACGAATTGAGGATTCAGCACGCGAACCTCGCTGCGGTCGATGCCTTCACGTCGGCCTGCAGCCGATGAAAGCGGTTCTTGAAGTCCTCGCGCCACTCTTGCCACGTTGTGTGCTCGCGATAGGTCGTGTTGAGGTGCGCCCACTCGAGCGGCCGAATGGGCGTGGGGCCGCCTTCGCCGAGGATTGGCCAGCCGGCGCAGCGCTCGGATTCGTACGCTGTGAGGTCACGGCGCTCGGTGGCCAGGGCCTGCAGGTCCAGCTCGCGAATGAAGCCGCCATAACCGGCGAATGCGGTTCGCAGGTTGAAGTGCTCGCGCACGGCCTTCATGTGCTCGTTCTCGAAGACGGTCCACGCCGGCACGCCGCCGCCGGCCATGCTGTAGCCATTGATGGCGGTTTTCGCTGGGCTGCTGGCGTCGGAGACGTAGGCTTCGTGCGCGTCGTGCATGAGCGCCGCGAGCTGCACGAAGGCCGGCGCACCTGCGCGCTGGGCAATGTCGCAGCAAAGCAGCGAGTGCTCGGCCACGCTGTAAGGGCGCGAGGTTGCGCCCGTGAAGCGATTGATGATCGCGAGATGGTGCGCGATGTCATCGATGAGGATGGGGCGCGCTTCGGGGCCGAGGATCGCGGTCCCGGTCAGGTGATAGTCGGCGCCGCTGGCCGTGAGGATCCACGTCATTGCGGGACCTCCGCGGTTGCCGGTACGGTGAGGGCGGCGCGGCGTGCGTTGAAGACGCGCCGGAACTCTTGGCCGGCGGGATCGCTGAAGGGGTAGGGGCAGGCGAAGTCGAGGCTGTGGCCTGCCTCCGCTGCTTTCTTCGCTTCGCGCGCGATTTGTGCGAGCGACACAATGGGAAAGTCCATGGAGTCTCCGAGGGGGTGATGGCTCAGGCGGGTTGCGCCGCGGCGGGCGAGCGAGCGGGCAGCAGCTCGCACGCGCGGATGGCGGCGTGGATTTCCGGCGCGACGGCGCCGGGCATGGAGCGGGGATTGACCAACTCGAGGCGCAGCGCATCGCCGGCCTTGAGGTGCGGATGGCGTGCGCGCCAGGCGGCGGCGTCGGTGCCGGTCCAGCGTGCGACGTAGACCTCTACACGGCGCGGCCCTTGGTTGTCGATGAGGCGCAGCTTGAGGACGAACTCGCCCGCATCGTTGCGGTGCTCGCTGACGGCGAGCTGCTTGGGGCCGTGGTCCTTGCCGACGAAGAAAACGCCGGTGGTTGTGGTGGTCACAGCACGGCACCTCGCTGCTTCTCTGCCGCGATGCGGCGGAAGGTGGCGCGGATGTTGGTGTCGAAGCTCGGCCGATATTGGAATCGGCTATCGCACAGACCACCGACGGGGCCGGTGTGCTGCGGTTGCTTCGGCCGCCGCTTGCGTTGGTTCTTGATGACGATCATGGAGGGCTCCAGCCGTAGGCCAACATCGCGCCGAGCACGATGGGCAGGACGAAGGGCACCGCCAACATGGCGGCGGTCTTGAGAAAGCCCGGGCAGGGCTTTACGGGCGAGGTCCGCATGGGGCCTTGCGTCGTGGGGTGCGCGTCGCGGTGCATGCGTGGCGCTTTCAGAAGGGGCAATGCGCGGTCGCGCGCATCGACGTGGTGAGGGAGATCTCGAGCGCGATGTCGAACACCTCTTCGTCGGAGGCGCCGGCACGGCTGGCGAGCAGGGCGGCGCTCATCGGATTGCGCTCGCAATACGGCGAGCCCGGGCGGTGCTCGAAGTGGTATCCGCCGCACCTGCAGAGCCGATGGCCGGTCGCGCGAAGGTGCTGCGTGAACAGCCCATAGTCGCGGCGGCGCGTGCGGCACTCGGGGCAGCGGAAGAGGAAGGCCATTACGCGGCTTTCGCTCCGGACGTGCGCAGCCATTCGCCAAACCGCAAGCCCGAGTCCTCCTCGAGAAAGGCCTCGTAGCGGCGCTGGCTGCGCGTTATCGGGCGCACCTCTCCCATTTCGAGGTACTTAACCTCGGAGGTGGGATGTGCGTTGCGGATCACGCCTGGCTTGTCGGCGTCGAAGTTGACGCCGATGTGGTGGCCGCGGTCAGCGGCGATCACGCCGGGCTTGCCGTAGACCTCGACGCGGCGGCCGAGGGCGGCGGGAACGGCATAGTGCTGTCGCACGTACTCGAATGCCGCGCTCATGCCGCGCTCCCGAGGGCTTCGGTGGGCGGGGTGCGCACGATGTGGCGATCTGCCTCGCGACAGGATTCGATGAAGACTGCGCCGCGCAGGCCGGCATCGAGATTGCGACCTTTTAGCGCCCGCAGTACTGCCGTCCGAGCGGCATCCCAATGTTTCGGGATGGGCCGAGCACTGATGGGCATCGGCATTAGGGAGGCGTGACGAAGGCGCTGCTTTTGATCCGGTGTCATCGCGCGCCTCTCACGTCGAACTCGTCGTCCTCGAAGATGCAAAGCGATTTGCTGCTACCGCGCTCGCCTTCCTTGCTGTGGTGGCTCAGTGCGGCGCAACGCGCGAGTTCTTCGCTCGACTCCATGACAGAACCGATGTCGCCGACATTCGCGGTGTGGACGAAGACTCGCCATTCGCGTGCCGGTCCCAGCGTGTGTGTCGCTCTGCTCACGATGCGGCCCTCACGCTGGCACGTAGGAGCTTGGCGGCGGCCATAGCTTCCGCGTGCGCGGCTTCAAGGCGCGACCGCATGCGCGGCGTCACGAGGTAGTCGCAGTCGGCGCGGTCGATGTAGGTAATGCGTTCGGGGCCGCCCCATCCGCACTCGAAGACGCGCGAATTGCCCTCGCCCATTCCGTCCGCGATGCGGTCATGTGCGGAGCGGACGTTGTAGATCCAGCCGTTCTCGCACCATCCGCGCGTGTCCACGCCCCAGGTGATGGCGAGCAGCTTCTCGAGGTGGGCGCCGGGCTCGCCCTTGGCCTCGAAGAAGACATAGCGCTCTTGCAGCGGGCGGGAGCGCTCGCAGAGCTGGCTCGGCAGGCTGACGATGGCGCAATGCACACCGTAGAGCGACGGCGGGATGGTCGGCGTCTTCATGCTGCGCTCCGCGCGGCAAGGTTGATGGCTTCAATCTCGCCGTTGAGCGCAGTTGCGCGCGCGGCGAACTCGGAGGCCATCGGGTGGGCTTCCTCCTCGTCTTCCCACTGCTCGACGGGCGCGTCAGCGATGCCGGGCAGGCTGATCCTTCCGGCCTTGATTGCCTTGTTGGCGAGCGGCACGCCGAGGGGTTGCCAAGTCGCGATGCCGACGGCGGCGCACCGGTAGAAGGCCTGGCGCCTGCGGCCGGTCGTGCGCAGCCAGATTTCGACCCGCGCGTTACCTGTGGCGATGAGGCCGCCGGTCGCGCGGCCGGGTGCCGCGTGGTTGATCTGAGCGCGTGCCATCGCTCAGTCCTCGATGCGAACCGCGTCGATCACGGGGCAGCCGGTGACGGCTGCGGCGATCTCGCGTGCGGAGGAGCCGTTGGCGGCTTTGAATTGGACGAACGGCGCGGCGCCGGTGTCCGAGGGGTTCAGGTGGCCGAGAGCGTCTCGGGGCGTGTAGTAACAGCGATAGCGGCGAGTTGCCATGTCCATCTCCAGAAAGGGGATGGACTGGAATTTAGCGTAGCGCTAAATCATCTGTCAATAGCGTTGCGCTAAACTTTAGAGGAAGGGTTCAGCGCTGGCACAACTTCAAGCCTGGGGCGATCAGTGCGTGGATGTCCACGCGGGTCCCGGGAATGTCGGGGTTGGGCCGCCAGATCGAGTTAAGAGGAAACCATCCCTTCTGTTTCGCGCGTGTGTTCGCGCCGCCATTGAGGGCGTAGGTTCCGGTCGGATGGATGAATGTGACCATTGGGGAGCTGGTGCCGGGGTCAACGGTGCAAGAGAGCGTTCCGCTGTCGACTAGAAGGGGCCAGGACGCACCAAAGCTGTCTTTGGACACCTTGAGTTCGGCTCCGTGGGCTGCGAAGCCGACGGCCAACAGCGCCGCGGTCAGTATGCAGAGCCTCATCACATCTTCTTTCCGTTCCAGGCCCATACAACACGGCCGCGGACATTCACCTCTTGCCCGCCGTCGAGGACGTCTACCGTTTTGATTGTGGGGTTGTCGCTGCTGATCTCGTACTTGCCGTCGAATCTTTGACGCACACGTTTGATGTAGATGCGGTCGTTGGCTTCAAGGACATAAACACCGTCGATCTTTGGATCTGCTACCCCAATGTCGACCAGCAGGATGTCACCGTCACTGAAGGTGGGGGACATTGAGTCGCCGTATCCGTGGATGAACCGCAGATTCCGAAGATCGGTCATCGGCTTGATGGTGCGAACTGCCCACTGCGGAGAAACGGTTAGTCGTCCTACGACTACCTCTTCATGCATTTGATCGTCGCCTCCTCCCATGCTCCCAGAGTTTGCAAGGAGGGGAATGCTCAGTTCTTCGAAGCCGCTGAGATAGGGCGTGCCCTTGTGCCCTTCATCGGTGCTGACTGCGCCGATTGGCTGATCCATCCAGCCATCGGGTTTCGGAAAGATCCGTTCGATCTCGCGAGCCGTAGCGCGATCCATTGATCGAGGCTTTCCTGTTTTGGAGTCCGGTGAAGCGTTGAGCCACTGGCTAACCTGTGCAGGCGACTTTTGGATGCGCTCAGCGAGCGCCCGTTGGGTGCCCACTTCGTCGGCAAGCATTCGCAGCCTCGCACGGTAAATCTCTTCGATCTTCTGCATGGCAGAAGTGTTTAGCAATACGCTATCGAATGGAATTCGCGCGATGCTATTGACTGTGTTTAGCGTATCGCTAAATAATCGGGTCATGAGGCTTTCCGAATACTTCGCGACCAAGCGAGGCGCGCAGGCGCAGCTCGCCAAAACCTTGGACGTACCGGCTCCGTTGCTGAGCGCGTGGGCTTCCGAAAACCCCGAGACGCGGAGGCAGGTTCCTGCCGAGAGGTGCCCGCTGATCGAGCGGGCAACAAACCATGTTGTCCGGTGCGAAGACCTTCGTCCAGATGTTGCGTGGGATGTGCTGAGGGACCACCCGGCCCAAGATCAAGGGGCAAGTGCGCATGCATAGGCGTTGGAGCGCTTGGACCACTGTCATCGTGTGGTCGTCCACCGCGGCGGAATACGGACTGCTTGTCGCCTGGCAGCTTGGACAGGTTATGGGTGCTGGTCGGCTGCTGACCGCGTGGATCGTGTTGGGCGGCCTCTTTGGCATTGCGATGGTGCTCGGCCCACCGAACAACGTCCTCCCGGCAGGGCCGCTCGTGTATGGCGAGCGCGCTGCGATGCTCTTCGATCTCGCAATGGTCGCGGCGCTGTTCGCGCTGGGTCATAGTCTTCTCGGTGTTCTCTGGTTTGTCGCCTTCTGCGGCGTCTTGTCTCATTCGTACCGAGCGGCGCGCCGTAGGCAAGGCGGTGCAAATGGGTAGAGCGTCATGCACGGCGGGGCGCCTCCCAAAAGCCATCAGGTCGCCGGCAGTAGCACGTCTACGGCGGGAGAAAGAACGACCGCGCGCAGAGAGTCCATCGCTACTTTTTGCCGCAGTGATTGAAGGCCGTGAGCGCGCTCGCTCCTGCCAACGATATCGAGCCAGGCCGCGATGCTTTCGCGGTTCAGCTCCGGTTCGACCTCTAGCAGAAGCACGAGCTGCTGCAGGAATTGCTCGATGGCGTCGATCCGCTCCGCCTGTGTCGGAGCCGAACCCGCAGGCGCGGGGTACTGGTCGCTTTTCTCTAAGGTCTGCATGAGAACGAATATCTCAATTGACGCGGCGCACGGCTATGGCGCGGATGAGCCTGTGCCCGACATGCTTCGCGGCCACGATGCCGCGATAGCTGCGCACGACACCGCGCACGGTTACACCGGCGGAATCGAGGCGCTGGCCAAGCGCATGCAGGTCAACGCCAACACGCTGACCCACAAGGTCAACCCGAAGAACACCACGCACTTCCTCACGCTGCGCGACGCCATCGAAATGCAATGGCAGAGCCGCGACTATCGGATCCTGCACGCAATGGCTGGCGAGCTGGGCTTCGCGTGCGTCCCGGCTACGCCAGTGCATACCGACGGCGATCCGATTGATACCTTGATGCGCATGCAGATGGCATTCGCGGACTACGTGCAGGCGTTGGGCGAGGCGCTGACTCGACGTGCCGGCGGCGTGTCTGGAAACCAGATGCGGAAGGCCGAGTTCCACGCGGCAGAAGCGGTCGCAGGTGTCGGCCATGCACTGACGTTGCTGCGTGGGCTGATGCGTGAGGAGCCGAAAGCATGAGCGCAGAGGTTCCACCTAGCGGGGGAGGGCGCGCGTCTCCATGAGCATCAAGGTTATGTCGATGGTCTTCGACCGCTACCCCTCAGGCGGTATGGAGCGGTTGCTTGCGCTCGCGATGGCCGACCATGCCGGCGACGACGGGCGCCGCATCTGGCCGTCCGTGGATGAGCTAGCGCGCAAGACGATGCAGAGCCGCAGCAGCGTGCAGAGGCAGATTCGTCGGATGGTCGCGACAGGGTGGCTGATCCCGGTCAAGACGGCGACCGGCCGGCCGGGCGTCACCAACGAATACCGCATCTGTCCCGAGTGGATCGAGGGCGGCGAAGTGCCCTCGCCAGAGACGGGTGTCAATTTGACACCCCTTGTCGATGTGCCCCCAGCGGAAGTTATCCACACGGGTGTCAATCTGACACCCCTCGAAAAGCCCGAGAGGGGTGTCACCGCAGCCGAGAGGGGTGTCACCAGAGGCGAGAGGGGTGTCACAGCTATGACACCCGAATCTTCAGAACCATCAATGAACCGTACCCCCCTACCCCCCGGCGGGGGGGCGACCGGGTTCGATGACCTCTGGTCGATCTACCCGAACCATGCCAACCGCCTCAAGGCTGAGCGTCGATACCTTCGGCTCGCGCCGACCGCTGAGCTGCAGCAGAAGATGCGCTCGGCCATCGAGGCCCAAAGGCTTAGCAGGAAGTGGCAGAAGGACGATGGCGAGTTCGTGCCCGAGTTCGCGACGTGGCTCCGCAATGCGCGCTGGCTCGATGAGGCGTGCCCCCCCGTGGTGGCGGCGCGCCCGTGGCATGAGACGCGAGGGGGCATCAACGCCAGGGCCATCGAGTTGGGCCTCGCGCCGTGGGATGAGGCGGCCTTCTCGGTGGGGCGCGGCCCGGACTTCATCGCGTTCACCCGCAGCGTGATGCGCGCCGCGGCAGCGGCGGGGGAGGTGGTGTGCGCGTAACGTTGAAGCTCGACCCGAGCAGTCTCAAGGGTGTGCAGTCGCAGCTCGCCAAACTGTCGGGCCAGCAGGCAAAGCAAGCCTATGCCGAGGGCTTGAACGATGGCGGCTTTCAGGCGCGTCGCGAATGGCAGCGTGAGATGCGCGACCAGTTCGACCGACCGACACCCTACATCCTCAAGAGCGTGTATGTGCGCAAGGCCACGCCCGACAGGCTGGGCGTGAAGATCGAGCCCACGTACTTCGGCGGCAAGGGCGTTGACCCTCAGAAGATCCTTCAGGCGCAAGAGTTTGGCGGCGCCCGCAGGGACAAGCGCAGCGAGGTCGCGCTACGACGAATCGGCATCTTGCCTTCCGGCTTTCAGACGGCGATCCCCGAGAACCCTTTGCCCGGTAGCCATGATGGCCGGGGCAACATCCGTGGCCCCTTCCTCGTGCAGTTGCTCTCGTACTTCCATGCGATGGGTGAGCAGGGCTACCGCGCGAACATGACGGCGAAGCGCAAGGCCCAGATTCACAAGGGGACGAAGACGCGCGAGGGCGTTCGCTACTTCGTCTCGTACGGTCATCTGCGCGGAGGGGCGACACAGCACCTTGCCCCGGGCATCTGGGCTTCGACGGGGCGCGATGGCTTCATCGTTCGTCCGGTGCTGATGTTCGTGCCCGATGGCGACTACACACCAAGGATCAGCAGGCAGCGCGTTGCCGAGGCTGCGGACCTCGACAACTACATCGAGCGTCGCATCCGCTATCGAATCCGGAAGGCGGTGGGGACGTGAGATCGGCCATGCATCGTGCTGCCGTTGCGCGGCGCAAAGGTGAGCCGGCGGGACGGGCCAGCCTCAAAAAAATCGCGGGTCCCTTTTTGAAGCGTGCGATACGGGTAATTCGAACCGCGTGCTCGGGCTGTTCACCGAGCTTCCTAAGGGGGTTAAGTGAAGGTCATTGAGGCTATGGGAGTGGGCATCACGCAGGCCGAGTTTGCGGCCATCATCGGTGTGAGCGAAGCGAAGGTCAGCCAACTGATCGCCGAAGGCGTGATCGAGCGCGGCCAGTGTGGGCACGCATGGCTACTCGCCTATTGCGAACGGCTGCGCGAGGTCGCTGCCGGTCGCGCCTCGGGTGAGCTGGGCGGACTTGACCTCGTGCAGGAGCGCGCCGCGCTTGCTCGCAGTCAGCGCGAGGCACAGGAGATCAAGAACGCAGTGGCGCGCGGCGAGTTCGCGCCCATCGGCCTGCTCGCTGATGTGCTCGGCATGGCCTCGAGCGCAGTCGTTGATCGCTTCGAGCAACTGGAGGGCGCACTGCGCAAGGCATGCCCGGATCTGCCGGACGAAGCAAAGGCCACGCTGCAGCAGGTGATCGCCAACGCGCGCAACGAATGGATTCGTTCCACCGAGAAGCTCGTTGCATCGGATCTGGACAGAATGAGCCGAGAGGCAGACGAAGACGAGGGCGCCGACAACAGCGGCGCCGCACTCGAAAACCATGCGGAGGCATCGCAGTGATAGCCGCACACGTTTCGCGTGAAACATTTGCTGCAGTGCTTCACGCTGTGACTCTGGGCCTCGGCAGCTTGCGCGCCGAGGTCTTCCAGACGCTGAGCGAATGGGCCACCGATCACTTCAAGCTTGCGGGCGAAAGCTCGCACCAGAAGGGCGGTTGGACCGCTTGGTCGTTCCAAGTTGGCATCCTCGACTTTATGAGCGACGACCGCATCGAAGAGCTCGATGTGATGAAGTCGAAGCGCGTCGGCTACACGAAGATGATTACTGCCTTCGTCGCCTACAACATCGCGCACCGACGTCGCAAACAGGCGCTCTGGCAGCCGACTGACGACGACCGCGACAGCTACGTCAAAAGCGAGATTGACCCCATCCTCGATGCGCGCGACGGCGTGCCGTCTGTTCAGGCTGCGCGCCGCAAGGGCGGCGGCAACGACGACACCATCAAGATGAAGAAGTTTCGCGACAGCGTGCTTCATCTCCTGGGCGGGAAAGCGAAGCGCGCCTATCGCCGCATCACCGTGGCCGTCTCGATCCTCGACGAGTGGTCGGCGTTCGATCAGACCATCGAGAAGTCCGGCGATCCCGGCGGCTTGGCGAAAGGCCGTCTTGAGGGCGCGCCCTATCCGAAGTTCGTAGGCGGCTCCACGCCTGGCGTTAAGGGCCTGTGCCACGTCGAGCGCGCTGCGTTGAATGCGGCTGGCTTCGTTCGCTTCTACATCGACTGCAAGCACTGCGGCGTTGAGCACCCGCTCTCTTGGGGTGGCAAGGAAAAGCTACACGGCTTCAAATGGGAGCGCGGCAATCCGGCCAGCGTGCGGCATGTCTGCCCGCACTGCCGCAAGCCGATCCGGCAGAGCGACTTCCTGCAAGGCGGCCTGCCCATGCCTGGCCGCTGGGTGTGCGAGAAGACCGGCAAGACCTTCGGGCCTGATCGCATCTGGCGCGATGCCGCCGGCATGCCAACGCGCCCGCCGCAAAGCCTCGGCCTGCATGTGTGGGCGGCGTACAGCCCCCAGCGCACCTGGGAAAGCATTGTTAAGGAATTCGAGGAAGCATGCGAAGCACTTGCGCGCGGCGACGCTGGACCCATGCAGCTCTTCGTCAATGAAACGCTCGGCGAGACATGGGAGATCGTCGGCGAGCGCACCGATGAGCACGCCCTGCAGTTGCGTGCCGAGCCCTATGCGCTGGGCACCGTGCCCGCCGGGGGCCTCGTGCTCACGGCCGGCGTAGACGTGCAGCGAGACCGTTGGGAGATCGACGTATGGGCATGGGGCCGTGGACTCGAGTCATGGCACGTCAAGCACCATGTCATCTACGGCAACCCCGCGTCCGAAGATGACTGGGCACCGGTGACGGCCTACCTCTCGGGTCGCTACGTGCAAGCTTGGCACGGCGGCTCGCTGGGCCTGAGCGCAATCTCCATCGATTCGAGCGACCAGACGCAGGCGGTCTACAACTGGGTGCGCAAAACGCAGCACCTGTTGCCCAAGCTGCGCGCTGTGAAGGGGCGTGGTGAAGACAACGTGCCCGTTCTCGGGCCGAGCAGTCCGCAGGAGGTGCGGTTCAACGGAAGGAAGATCCCAAACGGCATCAAGCTTTGGAATGTTGGCGTCGATACGGCAAAGGATCTGCTGCTTGGGCAGCTAGCCATCGAGCAGCCTGGTCCGGGCTTCATCCACTTCAGTTCCGAGCTGCCGCGCGAGTGGTTCGAGCAGCTCACGGCAGAGCAGCGCATCCTTGTGAAGGTCAACGGCAAGGAAGTCTTCCGCTGGGTTAAGCGCAGGTCGCGCAACGAGGTGCTCGACAACCGGAACTACGCGTTGCATGCGGCCTTCGGGCTTGGCCTTCACAACTACTCCGACAAACGTTGGGGTGATCTGGAAGCGTCGACGCAGCCATCAAGAGACCTCTTCTCTGCTGCGCCGTCTACGCCAATGAATCTGCCCATCGTTCAAACGAGCGGCCCTGCCTCGCAAGTCCCTGCCCGATCTGGAGCAGCTTTGCCGTCCCCAGACGACATCGATATTTATTCCGCGATCGAACTGAATTGAACATGATTAGCCGTACCTCACCCGCATATCCAAACGAGCCGCTCGCGATCATCGAAGAGGAAGCGCGAGCGATGGCCGTGAGCTTCGGTATATCGACGCCGGAAGCAGCTGCGGAGTGTCTCGTCGACCGGATTGTTCAGCGCTTGGGTGGAACTCATGTCTACCTGCCAAAAAAAAGCTCGAGAGAACGGCAGGCAACGCACCTAGAAATTGCGGCTCTCTTCAACGGGACCAACTTGTTTGAGTTGGCAAAACGCTATGGCATGACCCCGCGCCACGTCCGCAGAATTCTTACCGCTCAGAATGCACCGTAGGATTCGGATCCGCAGATCGTTCGCAGAAAGGTCACCCCGAATCGAGAGTTGGCCGGTATAGACTGCGGCCCTATTCGAAAAACCGTACCGGCCGCGGCGTGGGGGCCAGGCACATAGGACAACTCGATGGGATACCTCACCACGGTCCGCGCTTTCAGAAATTTGACGAAATCGGACCCGCTCGTGGCGTCTTATGGCTTGCTCGTTGCCGTCGAGCTCGCCTTAAAGGACGCGAACTTCGGCTCCGCGGGCGGGCACGATGTACCGTCCATGCTTAGCAGGGCTGCGACCGCTGCCCGTGCTGCAGCCCCGGCGCCTGCGGCCGGATCTGCGCCCGCTGCTGGAGCTGCGCCTGCGGCCGGAGCTGCGCCTGCGGCCGGAGCTGCGCCTGCGGCCGGAGCTGCGCCTGCGGCCGGAGCTGCGCCTGCGGCCGGAGCTGCGCCTGCGGCCGGAGCTGCGCCTGCGGCCG